>ERZ808049.116-NODE-116-length-79240-cov-9.765850_pt1 | contig 79240 bp, 70 predicted proteins | sample MGYA00380198_ERZ808049 | MGnify/ENA primary metagenome ERZ808049 (study PRJEB31490, sample SAMN06133414) | mouse gut metagenome | isolation source: Z2_2 | host: mice | place: China: Chengdu | collected 2015-05 ...
TAATAAATCAAAAACAAAAAAAGGTGGTATAAGAACTTTAAAACTAGTTTTTATACCATCTTTTGTCAACAGCCTGATATATTTATATATAAATATTTTTTGTTAATAAAAAGAAATTATTGATTTTCATAATTATGTGTGGCTTAGAGCTGAAAGTGGAAAAGAATGTAAGGTTTATATGACATATAGAAAATAATTAGAAGGTCTTTTAGGTAAACGATTTCTTTTTGAGGGTACATAAAAATGGTAATATGATTTGTTTGAAATAGGATGAATATTGAATCACTTCTTTATGTATCAATTTTAAGAGACTATTTTGAAAAATACTATAAAATATCTGTATCTAAAATTGATAAAACGACACTATTGATAAATATTAAAGTCAATAATATTGTAGTGTTTCTTATGATTTATTTGAAAATAGTGTTATTGGTACAAAAAACAATATATTGGATAGTTATATGCATATAAAAAGAAAATGGAACCTTGGATTATGGAATAGAGATTTTAGGGGTTCTATTGAATGACTTTTATAAGCAAAATAGTTAAATTAATTATTCTTTTTACAAAATAATATGTAATGAGTGATTAATTGGAAATGAATTATTTTTTGACCTATTTGTTACAATCTTATAAAATTATATAAGATATATATTGAAAATCATTTTCTAAAAAGAGATATAGATCAATATTTAATTGGGATAAATCTCTTTTATTTTTATTTATAAAAAAGTTATCTTAGATGTTATAAAATTATTTTGATTAAGCGTAGAAATATAGTAGAATTATTAGTTAAAAATATTTATAAATTATACAAAAAAATACCAAAAAATCGAATAAAATAGTATACAAGTATACATTAATGTTTTTTGTGTTAAGTTTATTAAATTTTTTTATCTTTTCTTTAAATTTGTATTGAAATTTATATTTATGTTATTGTATATTATATGTGTGTTCTATTGACATATTTTCACATAAATATATTGGTATTTTTTTGTAGCAGAAAATATAATATATATATTTGTAAAATTTGATTAGGACACAATTTTAATAATTTCAACAAGGAAGGAGTATGATTAATTGAAAAGGAAAGTATTTGCATTGCTATTAGTTTTTTGCATGATGTTTCAAACTGTTGTAGGCGTAAATGCCTTTGATACTAATAGTGATGAAGCAGAAGATCCTATTTCTGAAATAAGAACAATTGATAATACAGGAATTAGTGAAACTTCTGATGAAAATGGTAGTACAGGTAACGAAACAACAGGCGTTACAAATTTTGAATTACAATTAAAATTAGACTTTAAAATATCGTTAGAACGATTAGAAGAATTAGTAGGAATGTTTAGAGTATGTTTGCAATCTGCAGACAGTGTAAATAATGGAGAAGATGATTTAGCTAATCATCCAGAATTTAGTGCTAAACATGTTCATGCTTACATTGATAGCTACAATGAAGATATGGTTGTTTTTAAAGCTGAAAATGTAGAGCCAGGAGAATATAGATTAACTTTGGAAACTGAATATTTTTTCCAAGATTTTTCACAAAATTTAACTATTAAACCAAATACAAAATCAACTTTAGTATTTACTGATAGTTATAATGCTGCATTAGGTGGTATGGGAGTATTTGCTCTTGGTGATTTAAATGCAGATGGATTAATAAATGAAGAAGATTCTAAGGTTTTGATTGAGCATAATGGACATAAAGTTCCTGTTGTTTCTCAAAAACCAGAAGAAGGACAAGATGTAGATTCACAAAATCTATCAGTGCCTGAAGATTCAACAGAATCTGATCATTCATTTGAATATGTTTATGATTTAAATCAAGATAAAATTATTGATATTGCTGATTTAGCAATTCTTGTTCATAATCTTGATCAAGAAACAAAACCAGCAGTTGCAATTGAAACTTTATTACCTACAGTAGTAAAAGTAGAAGCTAAGCAAGAAGCTGCTATTCCACAAGGTGAACGTAAATTAGATACAATCATGGAAGATGCTAAAGAACCAATTACGTTAGCTCCTAAAGAAGATGCTGTTATATCTGAGGAAAATCCAGTTAAAATTGAAATGGATATTAATACTCAAGAAGCAGCAACTGGTGGAATTGTTATTTCAGCTCCTGCAGATACAGGACCAACTAGTGGTACTATTGAAGTAGAACGTATCATTGGTGATACTGATCTTGATGGAGTAGAAGAAACAGAAGTTATCAGTGTACCTATTGTGGATGAAAGTGCTCCAGCCAGAAAAGCTAAAACTAGATCTATTGCTCGTGCTGCGGCACAAGCAATTAGAAAAGCTGATGGAAGCATTGTCATTGATTTAGGTCAACAAATTGCAATTAAGAAAGTTACAATTGTAGTAACTGCTACTGCTACAAGTACTAAATTAACTGAAATTGCTAAAGTTGAATTCTTAAATGATATGGAAACAAGAATTCCAGAACCTGAATTAAATATACCTCAAAATATTGTTGTTTCTGGAAAAGGAGACCAAATTACTATTACTTGGGATCAAGAACAAAACGTAACAGGTTATGAAGTATCTATGTATGCAATTGATACTGATGGTAAAAAAGTTGGTCCTAATATATATAGAGCCGGAATAAATGAAATTGAAATTCAAGAATTTGAGGGTGGAAGAAAAGATAAAGTCACTTCATTATGGGATTACTATGTTTCAGTAAAATCAGTTAATGGTGATTGGTCAAGTCCATATTCTGAAACTGTAAGTCATCACCAATTAGCAGGTGGACCACCACCAGCCCCAGATATGGTAAGCATTAATAGTAAATACAGACAATTGGATGTTTCATGGAAAGACATGCAAGATACAGAGTATTATACTTTAGAATATCGTGAATTAGGAAGCAGTAGTGAATTTACTGTAGTTAATAATATCATGACAAATGCTTATAAAATTACAGGTTTAAAAGATGATACTTCATATGAAGTATATATTTCAGGATGGAATCATGACGATAACAATAATGAAAGACATGGACCACGTTCATTACCAGCTGTAGGTAAAACAATTAACGAAATTCCTAAGTTCCAAAAATATAGGATGATTAACAATGATATTCAAAATATAAAAATGATATATGGTAGTGGTTATGTAAATGATTTTGATGCTAATCAACTTATAGATGGAGATTATTCAACATATTTCTTCTCAAGTGTTGGTTCAACTTTTGGTGTAGATGTAACATTTGAAAACTCACATAAAGTCAAAGAAATCATTATGAGTAACCGTTTGGAAGATCAATATCGTGATTCAGCTAATTGGGATTATTCAGGAATGTCAGTTACTTTATACAATGGAGAAGAACAAGTTAAAACATATTCTCTTGGTAATGTGACTCAACAAAGTTTACATCCAACAGCAAAAAATACAATTAAATTTATTTTACCTGAAGCAGTGGAAGCAACAAGAGTACGTTTTACATTAATAAAATATGGTTTTGCTTGTACTGAAAAAGGAAATTCAATTTCTGAAATCAACTTCTTCGAATATGATAGTTTAGAAGATGATGTATATGGATTATATGCAGATGATATGCATGTAACACTTAAGGAAGATGTTAATGAAGCAAAAATTGCTGAGCTTGAAGAAAGAGCAAATACAATAGATGAAATCAATAACGAATATCATCCAAAGAAAGATTTATTATTAAGTGAGTTAGCTAATGCTAGAATCTTATTAAATGATAAGAACATTGGTGGTATAGTTAGTGCTAATCCAAATGTAACATTAGAAGGTACAAGTAAATTAGGATTTGCAGGTGGTCTAAGTGGATTACAGCCACTAGGATATGTAGCAAAATCAGGAGATACTGTTAATGTTTATGTTGGACAAAAAGGAAAACAAATTGGTGCAACAGTACCAGTACGTTTAGTATTTACACAATATCATCCAGAAGCATCTGCATGGAAATCTGGTGAAATCGCTTTAAAACAAGGTTTAAATGAAATTACAATACCAGAAGTATCTAGCCTAGGATATGAAAAGGGTGGATCTTTATATATTGTTCAAACTAATAGTGCTGATGTAAGAAAAAATCCAGTTCAGGTACGTGTAAGTGGTGCAACAAAGATTCCACTTCTTGATTTGCATAGACCAGTCGGTGATGCTCGAAGAAATGAAGATGGATGGCAAGAAAAGATTAATGCTTATGTAGCTGAATTAGAAGATTATGTAGCTCACATGGAAGCTAATCATGATAAATTACATAGTGATATTCAGACACTAGATGAAGGATATAATCAAACAAACTGTTTCTTAAATAGTACAGAAATAAGTTTAGATAATGTTTTAGTATCTCTTCCAGCAGAAAGAATTTTAGCTGGATTAAAAGGACAACTAAATAGTAATAAAGCTGGTTCACTTGAAGAAGCAATGGATAATTTTGCTGGAGCAATGAACCAAATGTTAGAGTTATTCTATAAAGAAAGAGGATTAGCTCCTTATACAGCAAATGGTACTCATGGTACTCCTACAGCACGTTTCAATGTTCGTTACCATAGAATGTTTGCTGGAGCATTTATGTATGCAGGTGGAAGCCATTTAGGAATTGAATATGGTTCTTCAGCATTGACTTCAAGTGAGGGTCTTCAAGTAGATGAAAATGGTAAACCTGGAGAAGGTAATATGTTTGGTTGGGGACTTGCCCATGAAATGGGTCACTGTGCTGATCCAGGTGGTGTGACTATTGCAGAAGTTACTAACAATATTTGGTCTCAATTTGAAAAAACTAGAGATACTGCTGCAACATCACGTATTCCTTATCCAACAGTTTATAAACATGTAACTTCATCTACAATTGGAAAACCTGGTCAAGTTTTTGCTCAATTAGGTATGTACTGGCAGTTACATCTTGCTTATGATAAGAATTATTCTCACTATGATTATTATAAGACAGGTTATAATAATGATAACTATGTAAATATGTGGCAAAATGAATTCTTCGCTCGTTACTATATATATAGAAGAGATATGGGATTTGCTCCTAAACCAGGTGGTGTAGCTCTTACAAATTCTGGAAGCGTAGATCAAAATATTATGCGTACAGCAATTGCTGCTGCTGGTAAAGATTTAACTGAATTCTTTACAGCTTGGGGATATCAAATGGATGCTGGAACTCAAGCTTATGCTGCACAATTCCCAAAAGAAGAACGTAAAATTCAATATTTAAATGATGCTGCTCGTGAATATCAGCTTGCAAATGGTCCTGCAATGACTTCAACTGAAGTAAATGCTGAATTAAGTCAAGGAACTGGTGCAAATGCTAAGAAAGTAACTTTCCAATTGAGTGTGCCTGGTGAAAGTAATCCTGATGCTATTTTAGGTTATGAAATTATCAGAAATGGTAAACCAGCTGCTTTTGTGGAACCAGATAAAACATCAGAAGATGGTGTTACTGAATATGTAGATGTAATTGGTTCTGAAAATAATCGAGTTATGGATTACAAAGTAGTAGCATATGATAAATATTTAAATACTACTGCTACTAAAGTTTTTGATCCAATTAAGATTCGTCATGATGGTGAGTTACCAAGTGATGATTGGACAGTATCTACTAATACAGTTTCTGATTATGGAGTATTGACTGTATATAGTGATACAAATGTTGTAGAAGGTAAAACATATACAGATGTACTTACTAATCAAAAGGTTACATACAGTAAAAAGATGGGTATTAAATATTTAGATAGCGATACTGGAGAAACACTAGAAACTGTAAGTGCTTCTAAATTAATTATAGATGGTGATGTAAGTACTTCATTTGTTGGTTCAACTGCAAATAATTCAGCAGCTTGGTTTGCTATTAATTTAAATAGAAAACAAAATGTTGTGGGAGTTAAGATTAAGTTTGCTAATGATATTGAAGAAATGCCATATACAACTAGAGATTGGGCATTCTCATTAGAATATAGTAATAATGGTGGTGCTTCATATACAAGATTAGGTGCTTTTGAGTTTAATAATAGTAGTAATGGTGTAGCTCATGAAGATGAAGATGGTTATAAGATTGCTTACTTTAAAAAAGCTGGAAATAATCAAAATATTTATGGATTAGATATTACTAATCTTCGTCTAACAATGGGTGGTTCAAGACCTACAGATAAGGCAAATAAGATTGGAATTACAGATATAAAATTATTAGGTCAAAGTGGAGATAATGTTGATATTGGTATTTCTCATATTAATGAACAAGGTAAAGAAGTATGGGATACTGAAAATACTATTGGTATCTTAGATAAGGATTATATTTTAGACCAAACAACTGGTTCAAAAATTCCTGCTGGATCATTTATTGTTACTGGACAATATACTGGAAATGCTGCATACAATGTGGTTAAATTATATAATGAAAAACATGTAATGCATGATGATAGTTTAGAAAATAAAGTTAATAGTATTATTAATGGATATCAAGTATTCTTTGCTGAAGTACCAGAAACTGGAAGTATTATGAATACTAAGGATGGTACATGGATTTACTGGTTAGAACCATTACATGGTGAAAATGAAGGTAAATTTGGTTTACCTGGTGCTGGTGAAAATGGTAGTGATTTTGTTGTTGAATTACCTACAAAGGTATATGCTGAATTATATCGTGTGGATAATGCTACAACATTAGCTGGTGAACGTATGGTAAGTGATAGCTTTACAATTGATGTACCAGCTCAATTACCTACAATTACTTTAACTGATGATAACAATGAGAATGAAACTGTTGCAGAACCAATTGTTGCAGATGTTAAAGCAAGAGATGACGAAGAATAAAAATATAATAACCTTGAAAGAAGAATATCTTCTTTCTAGGTTGTTTAATAAAAATAGGAGGAATACATGAAAAAATTAAAATTAATGGCATTATTTCTTTCCGCTACTTTAGCTTTTTCAGCGATTATTCCTGTACCTGTATTGGCTATAGATGAAACTGAAACAGGAGATAAAGAGGAAAGTGTAAAGACTACAGTTCCATATATTTTAAGAACTGAAGCAGCTGGGGAGTATGCTAATAATCAAGCAAATGTTTGGTTAGAATTAAATAAGAAAAATTCTGAAAATATTGCAGCATATCAAATTAGTTTAAGATTAACTTGTGATGATGGGCAAATGTTAGAAGGTTATAAATTAGATTTAGAGTTTGATGATGCATTAAATAGTGCTAAGGTAAAAAGTGCTGAATTTGATGATACAACTGGTGTTATAAAAGTTATTGTTGCATCAACTCAAAACTTAGTAAAAATTGATGGTGATAGTCATAAATTACCTATTGGTAAAATTACTTTAGTTCGTCCTGATGAAAGTACTGTTTTACAAAGACAATTCAAGATTACTGTTGATGGAAATACTGGTGATTTAGTAACAGTTGGAACTGATAAAGTTAGAACTTCAGCTAGTGAAAAATATGGTGAAGATTTCCAAATTATGTCAGATGGTACAATTTTAGGTGAAAAAATTAAATATCCACTAACAGTAAATGCTAAAAACGGTACTGTAAAAATCATGGTTTCTGATGAAAATGGAAATGAAGTTGAAGTAAAAGATTTAAAAAATATTGAAAGAGGTAAAACTGTAAAAGTAATCCAAAAAGCAAATACTGGATATAGATTTGCAGATATCAAAGCAGTAGATAAAGTGACTAATACACCTATTACAGTATCTGGTAATTTTACATTTACTATGATGAGTCCTGTTGAGTTAACAGTAGATTTTGAAGAAGTAACTGATAAATATACTGTTACAGTAAATAATGGTGTTGATGAAGCTGAAGTTACTGAATATTCAAATAGAGAAGTAGCTACTGTTACTGCTGGAGATGTTGAAGGGAAAAAATTCTCTCACTGGATCAATACAGAAAATGGATCTATTGTTTCTTATGATAAAACATATGCTTTTATTGTTTTAAATAATATTAGTCTAGAAGCGGTATTTGTTGAAAAAACAGAAACAGTTGAAAAAAATCCATTTGTTACTATGGGTGAACTTACTACAAGTGTTGTAAGTGGTAAATATCGTTTAAGTTATAATGGGCAATTCTTTTTACCAAAAGATTGTACATTAAAAGAATATGGAATGGTACTTACTCCTGATACAGTTTCAAGTGCTGATGATATTGTAATTAATTCATCAAGCATTAGAACTCAAAAAATAATTGCTACTGCTAAAAATAGTGTAAATCAATATGTTATCAATGTTAATGGTGTAAAACCTAATGCTGTTAGAAGTGGTCGTATGTATGTAATTTATACTGATAGTGAAGGAAATGAACAAACTATTTATAGTAATACATATGCTTCTACTGGGGTTTTACCTGCAATTTAAGATAAATTAAGGAGAATAAGATTACATGAAAGAAGTTTATGAAATGCCTTCAATTGAAGTCATTAAATTTGAAAATACTGATTTAGTAATGATGAGTACTGTTACAGATCCTGGTGAAGGTGATACTGACACAGATACTGAGGATCCTTGGGGATAATTTATCATTTATATAAGACTGCTGCAAAATATGCAGTAGTCTTTTTATAGGAGGAAAAATATGAAAAAGAGAATTTTAGTATTTTTGACATTGCTATTTGTTTGCTTTGGTATAACTGGTTGTCAAAATAAAGATGATAATACAAAGGTAGATAATGATATGGGTGAACTAGATAATGAAGTTGCTGACCCATTTGATGAATAATTATTAATAACTTTGGCTTTGGATGCTTGGTATCCTGGCCTTTTTTGTATAATAAAAATACCCTTTATAGGGTATCGAAATATATACTACCATTTTCAACTTTGATTATTTGATCACAACAATTGATAGCAGCTAGACGATGGGAAATACATAAAACTGTTTTTTGATGAAAATTTTTAAGATTAGAAAGCAGTTTTTTTTCTGTTTCGAGATCTAATGCAGATGTACATTCATCAAGTAATAAGATTGGGGCATCATTTACAATTGCTCTAGCAATAGCAATACGTTGTTTTTGTCCTTCTGAAAGACCCACTCCATGTTCTTTTAAAACTGTTTCCATGCCACTTGGTAATTCTTCAATAACCGTATCTAAACAAGCTATTTGGATAGCTGATTTAATTAGTTCTTCTGAGGCATTATGGTTTCCAAAAAGAATATTTTCACGGATTGTACCAGAGAGAATCATATTTCCTTGAGGAACGTATGAAAATAAATTTCTTGTACCAGCATCAATTTTAATATTTTCATTTTTAGTTTGAATTGATAATTCACCAGAGTTTAATTTAATTAATCCTAATAGTAAATGGAATAGTGTTGTTTTGCCGTTTCCTGATGAACCTATTATAGCTGTTACGTTACCTTTTGGAATAAAAATAGAAACATCTTTTAAAACACTTTTTTCATCATAAGAGAAATTACCATGCTTTAAACTAATACCTTCCATATTTTGATAAAATGTTCTAAGATCAATAATTTTATAATTAACACTTTCATTTTTTAGAAATTCAATTTCCATTAACCGTTGTGCTGAAGCAATCATACTATCATATTTAGGAATTAATCCTGAAACATTACGAAATGGGGCTTTAATTTGATCTAAAATTTGTAAAAAAGCCATTAAAGTACCAAAAGTTAAATTACCTTTAGAAATCTGAATAGCTCCCCAGCCAAGAGCAGTATAATAACCTGCCGCCATCATTACATATATTGAAGTATGAGCAATATTACTAATTGTATTTTGTTTAACTCTAATTTTATAATTATCGTTTTGTTTTTCTAGTAATTGTTCTTTTACAGAATATTCATTTGTAAAGGATTTTATAACAATAATGTTTTCAATACATTCTTGCATAAATGAGTTTATAGCACCTTGTGTTTTTTGAATTTCTTTATGAAGATAACGAAATTTTTTACTATAAAGACGAGTACATATTACAGTGATCATTCCAATTATTAAAATTATTGAAGTGAATTTTACATCAATTGTTAACATTACTGCGATCCCAGCAATAATCTTAGTAAATAATGAAAATATTTGAGGAATGAAACTAACTATCCCATCAGATACAATTCCAACATCACTAGTGAAACGATTCATTAATTCACCAGAATGGAAAGTAATGATATCTTGATATTCTTTATTTATTAAAATACTCAATAATCTTTCTTTTAAAGTATTTTCTATTTTTGCTTTACTACGAACTCTACAGTTACTAGAAGCAATATTAGCTAATGCTTGAAAAACAATGATCCCTAATAAAAATAAACATGTATTAATTATTGAACCTGAAGTATTTTTTGTTGCAATATCTAATATTTTTTTAGAAATAACAGCAATTAAAATAAAACTTCCTGAAATAGCCATACTAATTAATGATAACAATATTACTAACCAAAGATATTTCTTACTACATTGATAAATCCATTTAATGGTATTATTTTTTAACATTTTTTAAATACCTAATTCTATATAATATAGATAAAATAATTTTTCTAAATGATAAAGAAAAGCACCATAAATATACATATAATCGGTATAAGGAAGAAGATGTATCTATATATTTATCATCACGATAAAAACCCTCCATTATTCCTAAAATCTGTTCTTCTTTTACATTATATTCTTTTATATATTGATTATCACCACAAATAACATAGTTATCAGGATTAATCTTTAAAATTCGATGCAAGATATAATCTCCATTATCACGTTTATATAAAACTACATCATATTTTTTGGGTGAGAGTGTTTTTCTTTTTAAAACTGTAACATCTCGGTTAGGACGTATTAAAGGTAGCATACTGGTACCAGTTGGAGCAATAACTAGATAACCTTTATCTAATAGTGCTTCTTCCATTTTTTTATTCATCTAATAAATTGTCTTTTCTTAATTTATCAATAAATAAGTCAATATCTTTTTTAGCTTGCTGTTCAGTTAATTCATATTTATCTAGTACTAGTCCTAATAATTCTTCTTTTGTTTTATCAGTTTGTAATTGTTCCCAAATAAATGCACCAGTTGAATTCAATTGAATCATACCATTAAAATCATTGCTTTTTCTATTTATTGATACTACTACAAAATTATCTGCTAATTTTCTTAACATAAAACCATTTTTTATTTTCATTATTTTATTCTCCTTTCATTTTATCATATGCCATTAAAGCAGCTTCTTTAGAAATATTACATTTCATTTGATATATAGGTGTTTTTGTTAAAACTACATCTAGCATATCAAAGAAATGATTAATAGTGTCTTGTTTTTTTGGAAAAATAGTTTGTTTTAATATTAAAGGTAAAGCATCTTTAGTTGGTATTAAATCAATGCTATTATCTTTACCTCTTTCAAGAAAACAAATTGCTTGTAATGGAACTTTCATATTTAGATTTTCATCTGTTTTACCACTAAATGGTGTTCCATAAGCATAACATATACCGTTTTCAATTTTAATTGCTGGTTTATCATCATTAATAATTAATGCTTTATCCCCAAAACATTTTTGCCATAATTTAGTATGAGTAGATTTTCCAGTTCCACTATCTGCAGAAAATAAATATGCTTTATTATCAATTACAACTGCTGAGGCATGGAGTAAAAAGCCTCCTAGATTGATTAATTTATTGTAAAATTGTGATCCAGCATAAATATATTCACATTGTTCTAATGTTAAATGAGGATTTTCTTGTTGTTTTATTTCACAGAATTCTTTAGTGATTGTTAATTTCATATCTATTTTCTGCTCATCAATTCGATATGCTTCCATTTGATTTTTTAGCAAAGGATAAATTGGTTCGTATTCAACTATACATCCAGCTATTTTATAAAATTTCATCTTTATCAAGTCCTACTTTCTTTAAAGCTTCGCCTGTTTCAGATATCTTATGTTTATTAAAGGGCCTTTTTATTATTTTAATAAACTCACTCTTATCATCCATGATTTTTGCAATACCACGATGAATCCAGGCAATAGGTAATAAAAAAGGAAAATGATTTACATATGAATATTTTTCTTTCATATTATTTAGACATGGAAAAACTATTTCAAATAATATTTTGACTCTGTTTTTAATGATTTTATTAGTTGTATTTCCATCTTTTAATATTTCATTATTTAGACTGTTTTGAGTTGTACCATAGGCACCACTATTAATAATATAGTTAATCAAGTCATCATTTTCTAATTGATATTTATCGTCTAAACATTTTTTTAGTATTTCTTTTATTTCTTTTTCAAATTGCAGCAAACCAGCTTTATCTAAATTAAATTCAATATAACTGCGATTACAATCTTTTTCTAATCTATTTTTAAAAATCATAAAATCTAAGAGCATTCTAATACCTATACCACCAAATTTAAAATGCTTTGCCATATGTCCAACCATATAAAGATAAAAATCATCAATTGACATTTCATAAGTATATTCGTTGTCTTTATTTGCTTTGGTACAACGTTGCCAAATATTATCAAATAATATGTCTAGTGAATCATTATCATTATAACACTTACGATGCATTTCAACTGTCATATATGGTTCTTTTATATAGACATCATGATGGTCTCCAGTGACGTATACCTGATAATCTATTTCTAGTAATGCTTGTTTTACTAATTCTGTTTTTTTATCTTTGAATAAAATATCTAAATCGGTTAGAAAACGCATATCTGGAGATGGATAATATTTTTTAAGAATACTGCCTTTTAAGGGCATGTTTTCAATTCCATATTCTGCAAATTTTTTTTGGATCATTTGTAATTCATAATACTGGTTTATTTCTCTAACCATACCTTTTTGTTTAGCTAATTGGAATTTTTTATAGATATCTTCTGGCATATATTCTGGTTTGTTTGATATATATCCAATGATATTATCGATTTGATGAAATTTGCATAGTTTATATATATAATTCCAATCTAAATCTTTTTCAACCGTTAGTGTATAATTATTACTTAATACTGCTTTTAACATCTTAAATATGTACTTATGTTCTCTTGTTTTATTCATTACAGCCTCCTAATAATATTTAATTGAGTGGTAGAAAAGATAAAACATATTTTATTAAGTGTATTATTAAATCATAAATATACTACCTAATCATGGATTATTATAACTTATCTTAAATAGTTTGGCTATAGGATTTTTCATTGATTTTTTAATTTATAAAATTAAATAATTACTATTCATAGCATACAGCAGATGTTGTCCGCATCCTAATTTGTAAAATAAAAGTCAAAACATCACTCCTTTTTTATTGTATAATTTATATATACTGATCATATCGGAGACTACTGGGTCGTTTGACCGTTCTCCCCTGTTTTTAGTTAGGAGGTTGTTTTGACATGAATATCATAGAACATTACAGCGATAAAATCAATGGCGTTTTATCTACTTTTGACCGCATTATTATCAACGGATATATTTTATCCCTTCAAAATCCTCGTCAGTTTTTATTCTATCTTATTTCTAATTCTGTTAAGCTTCTTGATTTCCATTCTTTTGCAAAGCAGCAGACTGATTCTTTATGTTTACATATTGACTCTTATGCCAATGACTGTGGTGTTGATATTACTTATTTATCTTCACCTAAAACTAATAAAGATGAACTTGCTCGTGCCGCTTTTGACAAAGATCCTTCTAGGACTGGTTTGATTGCTGCTTTTTCATCTGTTGAGCTTTGTCGTACCATGACTGTTGTTTCCAATCATCAAACTCTAAAACTGGAAACTGCCTCTCGTCAAACCAAATGCAAGCATTACTATCTTTACTATAATGATGTGGAATTCGGCTGGATGTTTATCAAAATCCAAACATGGTTCTCTTATAATGTACAGATATACATTAACGGTAGAGAATATCTTTCTAAGCTGTTTGATAAAAATAATATTAATTATCAAATGTATCATAATTCATTTTCTTTTATTGATGATTTCGACAAGGCTCAAAAAATCGCCAATGATATCCTCAATAAAAAAATATCTTCTTCATTTGACGGAATGATCAAAAAGATCAATGTCCATCTGCCTGTCATAGAACAAACAATGGGGCATAGTTATTACTGGTGTCTTGATCAGTGTGAGTTTGCGACCGATATAAACTTTAAAAAGAGAGAAGATTTATCAATTATATATAAAAAACTGGTCGAAGATGATCTTTCTTTTTTAGAAAATGCTTCACATGTTCAAGAAAATATAAAAAAATATGGTGAATTGTGTGGTTTAGTTTTAGCAACAAAAGAAGATTTAAATATCTTTTATAAGAAATATCCTATTGATTTAACAAATGATTTAGAGGTTAAATCAGTTCGTAATAGAACACGTTTTACTTTGGCACATGAGCTTGCTCATTGTGTACTACATGCAGAGCATTTAGAAAAAGGATATTTAGAATTTAGGTTTGAAAATAAAAAAATTAATAAGGATTTTAGAAAAAGAAATGAATATGAAAATCTTGAATATTCAGCAAATATTTATGCAGGACAACTACTAGTACCAGAACACAAATTAAAAGAGGTCTTGAATAAGTTAATTATGCCTTCATTAAAATCTTTATCAGAATTGTTTACTGTTTCATCTAACGTTATGAGAGCAAGATTAGACTATTTGGGATTGGAGTATGTTGTTGATGTCTAGTAATATTCCAAATTTAGAAGATGATGACATTCTCCAGGCTATAGATAAAGCAAAAGAAAAAGGTGAAAGTCATAATTCTATAGGAAATGATGAAGTCTCTTTTAGTGAGAATAATGTGGAAAATCAAGATAAATTAATTAAGGAGCAGAATCAAGAATTAACCACAAAAAACTCTTTATAAAAGAAACACTTATTTTTGATATATTAAAAAAAGAAGGTGAAAAGGCTCCTGAAAGAGAAAGAATGAGAAATGTTATTATCATTTTTTTATTTTCTCAGTTATTGTTTTTAGCGTTATTAATGGTTTCTCTTTTAATTTCTAAAGGGACATTTGGTTCATTTAATGATAAGGTTTTTTTAGAGTTAATAGATTTTTTAAAATTTTATATTACTGTGATAGTAGTAGAATTTGTAGCAATGATTTTCTTTATTGTAAAATATATTTATAATAATAAATTGATTGATGTATTAGAAAAATGGTTCAAAGATATTTGAAAAATCAGTTTATACAGTGCTGTTTTTTTAATTAATCAAAATTACATAGGACTAGTAAATAGATACAATTGATAAGGTTTGAAAAAGTTGACAAATTATTTTTGTATTAAGTCTTGTATATTAAAATAATATAGAAGTAAAATAAAAAGGTATAAGTGGTGAAAGTTCATACTAGATAATGTGTTTATTCTAAAGTAAGAACTGTAGATAACTTATACCTTTTCTTTTTGAATTTTTATATTTGATGAATATCAATAATTATGCTTATATTGTTTTGTTGTTAAAGTTGAAATTGTATCATAAACATAGCTTTCGTTTGCTTTATCACACATTATAATAATAATATCACTGGCTTTTAAATATGTTTCTCCATGAGGAATGAATTCTTGACCGTCTCGGCGTAATGAAACAATTAGACAGTGAGTAGGCCAAGTAACTTCTTTAATTAAACGATTATCTAAATAAGAGTCTGTGTTAATCATAAAATCTAATAGTACTTTTTCACCAACACCTTTAGGTGTAGGAAAATTACGTTTTTTTAATAAATTTTCTAATAAACTCTCATAAATAGGTTTAGCTTTTACTAAATCGGCAACAACATAAGAAACGATAGTTACAGTAGTGATTGAAAGTAAATGATTTAATGATCCTGTCATTTCAAAAATTAAAATTATTCCTGTTACAGGAGCTCTTACTATGGCAGTAAAAAATCCTGCCATTGCAAGTAAAATGAAATTATTAATATATGCAGGTTCTAAATTTAAATTACTAGTGGCGTAGTTACTAAATAGACCACCTATTAAACAACCAATAACAAGTAGTGGAAAAAAAATTCCGCCAGGGGCTCCAGAACCAAAACAGGTTATTGCAAAAATGAATTTACCAGCTAGTAGAAAAGTAATCATTAAAGTAGTTAATTTACCTTCAGTAAGTAAATCTACTAAATTATCACCACTACCTAATAATTCAGGAATTGTAAATCCTAAAATTCCTGAAATAATAAAAGGAATTAATAATTTATTAAATGTTGATATTTGTTTGTTTCGATTGTAAAGATTTTGTATATATAGTAGAGCTTTATTATAAAAAGCTCCTGCTAAACCTAAAATAATGCCTAATACTAAGACCATCCAATAATATTTTTGAGGCAAAACCCCTGTTAAATTAAAAGAAAAGACAGGATCCATTCCTAAAATATTACTCATTACATAGTCTGATGCAACTGATGAGGCCATAACAGAAATTAATAAAGGAGCAGAAAAATGTTTATGTACTTCTTCTAATGCAAACATAACACCAGCTAATGGAGCGTGAAAAGCAGCTGCTAAACCAGCACTTGCTCCACATGTAAGTAAGTAACGTTCTTCAGTTTTTCCTCTTTTAAATATTTTTCCTATACCTTTTCCAACCATTGCTCCTAGTTGAATGGAAGGACCTTCACGTCCTAATGCTAAACCACAGAAGTTAGTTAAAAATCCTCCTGTAAATTTATTTATTAATACTCGCCACCATTTTGCATCAATTTTACCAGCTAGTTCTCCTTCCAACTGAGGTATTCCACTACCAGATATTAGAGGTTCTTTATTTAATAGTTTCGATACAATATAGGCAATACTTATTAAAGCAATAAACCAAAGAATGATAGTGATAATAGACTGTTTACAATATGTAAGAATTTGTTGTAACCACATAGCACCATTTGTAAGACAGATTCGATATCCTACAATTACTAATCCCCCAAAGATTCCAACTAGTAGTCCTTCTATTAATAAGATTAATTTGAATTGTTTGATATTTAAAATATTAATAAAATTTTTTTTCATCTATATCCCTCATTTCGAGGATATTATAAACTATAGAATTAAAAATTCAAAGTTGTTTTCAGATAAAAATAAATATTGTTTTAATTAACGACAAAATATTGTACAATTAAAGAGGTGATAAAAATGGATAAACGATCAGATGCAATAGAAACAGTTGTAGATGTTTTTAATGAAGCAATGGCAATTCAAGAGCTGTATCTTAAAAAAAGTAGATTTAAAGAATTATCAATGAGTGAAACACATGTAATTGATGCAGTTGATAAATCAGAATTTCCTTCTATGACAAATGTAGCTAAGATACTTAACATTACAGTGGGAACTCTAACAACAGCAGTAAAAAAAATTATTGAAAAAGGTTTTTTAGTAAAAGAACGATCAAAAAAAGATCAACGAGTTTATTATTTAAAGTTGACAGAAAAAGGATATGAGGCTCTCAAAATTCATGAACAGTTTCATTATGAATTAGCTGAATTATATAAAGCAGCTATTCCTGATGATCATGTTGATTGGGTTTTTGAAACATTAAAGAATATTAAAGTTGATTTGGATAATTACAAAAAAAAATTAGAACAAAAAAGGAGCTAAAGTAATTAACTTAGGCTCCTTTTAGCTAATGAATTAAAATATGTTAGTGGTAAAACACAAGTTTTAGTGTGCAATATTATTTAAATAATTCATTTAGCTGATTGCTTGCCATAACTAATAATGTTATTGATCTAGGCTGGTAAGATTCAATAATTTTTGCGCAAGTCATGATAGTATTACCAGAAGTAATTACATCATCAAAAATTAAAACATCCTGGTTATATAATTGTTCACCATCTTTTATTTTGATAATTTTATTTACAAGAGAACGATCTGTTTGTTTGGTTTGTTTATAATCATTAATTTTAAACAAACCTGTAAATATATTATCATTAAAAGATCTAGCTATCATTTCATTGGGATTAAAGCCTCTTTTAATATCATCATGTTTACTGCTTGGAATAACAGCTATCATATACTTATGATATTTACGTTTTAAATCAGGAAAGGAATTTAAAAATGCATCTTTTAAAGCATAATCTCCTTGTCCTTTGTATTGAAATAAGATTTTTTTAAAGAAATCGTTATAGTGGTACAATATAACTAAAGGATATCCATGATAATAATGGTGACAATTATAAATGGCAAACTGGTTAAGACATTTTAAACATAGTGTTGGTTGATAAAGAAGATGATATAGACTAGGATATTTGTTTGTATCATTGAAACAGATTAAGCATTGTCTTTTTTGATTGTTTCGATACATTGTTTAATGGCTTTAGTCTTATAGGGAGTAAAAATACTAATTGTACCAGTTGGATAATTTTTATTACGCCCAACACGTCCACAAATTTGAATAAGAGTTGAACAACTATAGATTGAATTATTACCATAAAGTATTATTACTTGTACATTTTCAACTGTTATACCTCGTTCTAAAATTGTTGTTGTAATCAATGCATCCAGTTTATTTGTTTTTAGCTGATTGATTAATTGATGAACATTTTTGGTCTTTGAACTTACAGCTTTACTTTTAATACCTAAAATTTTAAAATATCTATAGGCAATAGTTGTTAACCTTATGGTTGGAACAAATATTAGAACTGGTTTCTTTTCTTGTATGTATGTTGAAACTAGTTTATAGGAAAGAAGATACATCATAAATGAACTAGTAAGGTAACATTTGGGAATATCTAAGGGATAACTATGATAACGTTTAGACATTAATAAATCAGGTTTATCAGATAAAGTTGCAGACATATAAATATAATTTCCCTTAATACTGTTTTTAAGAATATTTTCTAATACTTCATTATTAAGATAAGGGAAAGCATCTAATTCATCTAATATCAGTAAGTCAAAATAATTTGGATAACGATAAAGTTGATGAGTAGTACAAATAATAAATTGACCATCAATTTTTTCAGTATGACCACCATAAACAACTGTTATAGAGATATTTAGAAATTGAGTTTCTAATCTTTTTGCTAACTCAATAACTAATTCTTTTCTTGGAGTAGTAAAACAAACATTATGCCCAAGGTTTAAAGCATATTTAATTACAGCATAAGTTATCTCAGTTTTACCTGCTCCACACACTGCTTTAAGAGTAGTGTTTAAATGATGTTGATAACGATTTAATAAGTTATCTGATAATTCTTGTTGTAATGGAGTAAGTTGATAGTTTAATTTATAATCAACTGATAAATTTGATTTCTTGTTAGTAACAGGTGCTATTTTACCAGGTTGACCATATTTAATACATTTACGACAATAAGTAATGTTGTTAAAAGTATGAAAATATTTAGGATCTTGATTCTTACATTGTGGACAGATCATCTTTTATCACCCACCTATATTGTAACGCAAAATAGGTCTTTTTTTGTCTCGAATTTATGTTTGATTTATCTTATAAATGTCTTAATGATATTTTGTTAAAATATGATAAAAAGAGCAGCATTTATTTAATTATTTTCAAAATAGTACAAAGGATTAGAGAAATTTTGACAGAAGTTTTAAAGAAAAAAAATTTGTCGAGTGAAAAGAATTCATCTTTGAAAAAAATCATAATATACTAGCATTGACCATTGTTAAAGGGGTGAATTAGATGCAAGGAAAAGTGAAATGGTTTAACGCAGAGAAAGGTTTTGGATTCATTGATCGTGGTGAAGGTAAAGATGTTTTTGTTCATTTTAGTCAAATAGAACAAGATGGATATAAAACTTTAAATGAAGGTGAATTAGTTGAATTTGATCTTTATCAAAGTGAACGTGGAATGCAAGCTAAACATGTTGTTAAAATTTAAACAGAGAGAAATCTCTGTTTTTTTATATGCTGATTGTGAAAGTATAGATTTAGAGACTTTTGAAAGTGATTTATATAGTTTTAACTAATAAAAGAGCAGCTGACTTTATATTTTTATCAGAAGATGGAGTAATAGAGAGTAAAATAAAATGGAGTTCATAAACAAGTTGTTTTAGTAGATTTATGTATTTAATATTGAAATTAATTCAGAAATAAATGTAATTGAAGTTCATGTAATTAATGAAGATGAAAATTTGACTACAATATATAATTTTACATTTTACCAGCGATGAAGCTATAGTTAATGATGTTAAGGTATCTGTAGATAGTGAAGGATTATTAACAGTTTTCGCTAATTAACATACAGTAAATCCATGCAAGTAAGGCTTGTTGGTCATAAAACATATGTAACAATAACATCAACGATAACTAATAGATCAAAAACTATTAAATGATATATATTATTATTGCAGGCGCCAGAATTAATATATTTTTTGGATTTAGGATATAACAATTAGACATGGTGAAATAAAAAAGATGCAAGTGTAGAACAGGTAAAAAATATTCTTACAAATATGATAAAACAGTTAATAGAAGATGAGTAAGAATAAACGACAAGTATTATCAAACAGTACTTGCTGCAATACACTTCAGGTTTATTAGTTACTCATTATACATTTATTATAATAATATGCCATTGTTAATTTGTGACAATTTGACTGTTTTAGTTGCTAGTGTAGAATATGATGAGTAGAACTTTGTGTTAAATGTGACAAATAGATTATTAAAATGATTAAAGAAAATGTTTAAAAGATTGAATAAGATGAACTGTATCCAAAAGAGCTGATTATTGATATATGTAGATAAAATAACAAAAAATATATAATCACATATAAAGAAAGGATAATTAAAACAATAATGGAAATATAATGAAGGTACATATAACATAATGTAGTCAGTAGAACATTATGAGATGGTAAATGGAATATTTGATACGATAAAAAACAAGGGATATAAAGAAGTACTTGGAAATGATATTTTAAATGATTGTATAACTATCTTTTTGTAAATATGGAGTTCCTTTATCCTAAAAATGATAATGATTTTATCACATAGTTATTACTTATTGGAAAATTATGAGAATTGTTTAAAAAGAAAATTACTTGTTAGTATTGAACTCAAATAATTGGGGCTTTTAAATATATTCATAAAATGTTATAATAGCTTAGACTAAAGCTATAAAAGAGGAGCGTATTTCATGGCAAGCAGAAAAGAAGAGATAAGAAAAGAAATTAAAAAGAAAAATGAAAAGGAAGGTCTTAATCCTGAAGCAGTAAATAATATTGTTGATTTACAAGACCAAACTGGTGAAGATATTAAAGTTGAGGATTTTCAGGGAATCTATAATGGAGAGGTTATTCCATTTAGTACAGCACCACATTCAACTAAAAAAAGTTTAATTGGGCGTATTAAAGGGATTTTTGATGATGAAAATAAACAATTAAAAAAATTAGATAAAATGGCTGATGAAATCATAGCATTAGAATCAAAATATCAAGCAATGACTGATGAAGAATTGGCAAATAAAACAAATGAATTTAAAGAAGCTTTAGCTAACGGGAAAACATTGGATGATATTATAATTGATGCTTTTGCTACAGTTAGGGAAGCAGCATATCGTATATTAGGTTTAAAGGCATTTAAAGTACAGTTAATGGGTGGTATTACTTTACATGAAGGTGATATTGCAGAAATGAAAACTGGTGAAGGGAAAACATTAACATCAATTTTTCCTGTTTATTTAAATGCATTAACTGGAAATGGTGTTCATGTTGTTACAGTTAATGATTATTTAGCAGGTCGTGATGCTGAAAATAATGGATTGGTATTTAAGTTTTTGGGACTAACAGTTGGGTTAAATAAACGTGAGTTGACACCAGCTCAAAAACAGGAAGCACATGGTTGTGATGTTACTTATACAACTAATGCAGAACTTGGTTTTGATTATCTAAGAGACAATATGGTAACTAAACTAGAGGATAAAGTACTAGTTAGAGGTTTAAACTATGCATTAGTAGATGAGGTCGATTCTATCTTAGTTGATGAATCAAGAACACCATTAATTATTTCTGGAGGGCGTAAAAATACAGCTGCTTTATATTTACAAGCAGATCGTTTTGTTAAATCATTGAAAAAAGATGATGATTATGAAGTGGATATTGAAAGCAAGACAGTTACATTAACATCACAAGGAATTGCAAAGGCTGAAAGAGGTTTTAAACTAGCGAATCTATATGATCCACAACATACATCACTAGTTCATCATATTAATCAGGCATTAAAAGCTAATTATACAATGACTCGTGATGTTGAATATATGATTGCAACTGAGGATGGTAGTCGTGATATTAGAAATGCTAAAATCATGATTATTGATCAATTTACTGGTCGTGTTATGCCAGGTCGTGCTTATTCTGATGGATTACATCAAGCAATTGAAGCTAAAGAAGGTGTACCAATCAAGGAAGAAACAGAAACACGAGCAACAATTACATATCAAAATTTCTTTAGATTATTTAATAAGTTAGCAGGGATGACTGGAACTGCAAAAACTGAAGAAGAAGAATTTAGATTGATTTATAATATGCGAGTTATTGAAATTCCAACAAATAAACCAGTAATTCGTGATGATCGTAATGATAAAATTTATTCAACAAAAGTTAATAAATATAAAGCTTTATGTGATGAAGTTGTAGCACGTAATTCATATGGTCAACCAATTCTAATTGGTACTGTTTCAGTTGAAACATCAGAAGTGTTATCGAGAATGTTGGAACGTAGAAAAATTAGACATAATGTTTTAAATGCTAAAAATCATGCTAAAGAAGCTGAAATTATTGAAAGAGCTGGTCAACGTGGGGCAGTTACTATTGCAACAAATATGGCTGGTCGTGGTACAGATATTAAATTAGGTGAAGGCGTTGCGGAAATCGGAGGTTTAGCTGTTATTGGTTCTGAACGTCATGAATCAAGACGTATTGATAATCAGTTAAGAGGTCGTTCTGGTCGTCAAGGAGATCCTGGTTATTCTGTTTTCTATGTTTCATTTGAAGATGATTTGATGGAACGTTTTGCAGGAGAACGATTAAAATCATTTACTGAATATTTGGAAGATGATCAAGCAATTGAAAACAAAGTAGTTAGTAAAGCAATAGAAAGTGCTCAAAAACGTGTTGAAGGGCAAAACTTTGATTCACGTAAACATATTCTTGAATATGATGATGTAATGCGTCAACAACGTGAGATAATGTATAAAGAACGTGATGATATTATGTCAGAAGAGAATTTATCTGATATTATTAAAGGGATGTTTAATCAAGCAATTGAGATGACAGTAAAACAATATACTAAAAATGATGGTAAGAATGATGTAATTGATGTTGAAGGTGTAGTTGATTTTGTTGCTAAAAATTATATGTTATTAGTGGAAATTGAACCTAGTAATTGTGAAGCGATGGTAAGTGAACCACAAAAATTGATTGAAACTCTTACTGATTTAGTATTTAATCAATACAATAGTCGTTTTAATACAGAATTAGAACCTGAAAAGAGGTTGCAATATGAAAGAAGTATTCTTTTAGGAGTAATCGATTATACATGGATCAATCATATTGACGCCATGACAAAATTACGTAATGGAATTTATTTAAGAGCTTATGCCCAAAAAGATCCATTAGCTGAATATACAGAAGAAGCATTTTATATGTTTGAACAAATGACAGCTAGTATTGCTGATACTATTTCTCGTAATATTATTCATATGGGAATTCGTCCTGGTAGTGAAATTGAGCAATCTATTCCACATCTAAAAATGGAACTTACTTTTAAATAATGGAATTATATGAAATTAAAAATGGGCTTACAAAAGCCCATTTATTAATAGAAGAGTTTTATCACTCAATTGATATTGAAAGCTACCGTAGAGAAATAGAAGGATTAACAATTATTACTGAACAAGATGGTTTTTGGGATAATGCTAATGAAGCTAAAATTACTTATGATAAATTAAATAAAATGAAAAAAATCGTTAATTGTTATGATGAATTAGATATAACATTGTCTAGTTTAGATGAAACTTATGATTTAGTAAAAGACACAGATGATCAGGAATTTAAAGAAATTCTTGAAAGTGATTATTTGGATTTTGAAACTGATTTGATAGAATTTGAGCAAATGATGCTTTTGTCAGGTGAACATGATAGTTTAAATGCAATTGTTGAAATTCATCCTGGTGCTGGAGGAACAGAGAGTCAAGATTGGGCAGAGATGTTATTTAGAATGTATCAGCGTTATGCTCAAAGAAAAAATTGGAAGATTGAAGTGTTAGATTATCTTGATGGTGATGTTGCAGGAATTAAATCGGTTACAATGTTAATAAAAGGGGATAATGTTTATGGACATTTAAAAGCAGAGAAGGGAGTACATCGCTTAGTGCGATTATCACCATTTGATTCTGCTAAGCGTCGTCATACTTCATTTGCCTCAATTGATGTTATGCCTGAATTTAATAATGAAATTGAAATAGACATAAAGAATGAAGATTTAAAAGTAGATACTTATCGTGCTGGTGGTGCTGGAGGACAACATATTAATAAAACTGATTCAGCAGTTAGAATCACCCATATTCCTACAAACACAATTGTTACTTGTCAAAGTCAACGTAGTCAACTTCAAAACCGAGAACAGGCGATGATAATGTTAAAAAGTAAACTTTATCAGTTAATGCTAGAAAAACAAGCAAGTGAATTGCAGGAAATAAAAGGAGAACAAAAAGAAATAGCTTGGGGATCACAAATTCGTTCTTATGTTTTACATCCATACTCATTAGTAAAAGATAATCGTAGTAATTATGAATCAAATAATCCTAAAGCAGTTTTAGATGGAGATCTTGATGGATTTGTTTATGCCTATTTAAAAAGTGTAATAGGAGGTTAAGATGAAAAAGCGTATCTATGAAACAATTATAATTATTATTGGTAATTTTATTTTAGCATTAGGATTATGTGCTTTTATTACACCTGTTGGACTGATTACTGGTGGAGCATCAGGAATTGGAATTGCAATTAAATCACTAATAAATATTAATATTTCATATACTGTTTATGCTATAAATATTATAATGTTTATCATTGGTTATTTTTACTTTGGCAAAAAGTTTGCCACAGGGACATTGTTAAGTACTTTTTTATATCCAACATTTTTAGCTGTTTTAGAAAAAGTGCCACAATTACAAAATATTACTAATGATGTATTACTTTCAACTTTATATGCTGGTTTATGTATAGGGTTAGGTTTAGGACTGGTATTAAGGGTAGGCGCTAGTACTGGAGGAATGGATATCCCACCATTGATCATAAATAAAAAAACTGGAATATCTATAGCCTGGTTAATTAATATTTTTGACTGTATTATCTTAGTGTTTCAGGTTGTTTTTTGCCCAATTACAATAGAGCAGGTTTTATATGGAATCACCGTAGTTATTATAACAACTATTGTAATGGATAAAGTGATTATGCTGGGTGAAACAAAAGTTCAAGTAACTATTATTTCTCCAAAATGGCAGGAGATTCGTAAAATTGTATTTGATGATATTAATCGTGGCTGTACACTTTTAAATGTTACGACAGGTTATTACCAAAAAAATCAGTTTGCGGTTATGTCAGTTGTTTCTAAGCGTGAACTACATCTTTTAAATGAGATGATATTAAATATTGATCCAACAGCATTTATCATTAGTAATGAAACGCATAGTGTTAAAGGACGAGGATTTACATTACCATCTATTGATTTATAAAAAAGAAATCTTAGTAAAAGATTTCTTTTTTATAAACTTATTTTAATCTTGCAAACTATCATTACTTTGGTTACTTATTTGGTTTGGTAGGTAAATCGATATAAAATTCTACATGACCACAATTAGGACAATAACAGCTTTTAAGTTCAGAATTTGTTTTCTTTAAATTATCATCTTTTATAATCAATTCTAAATAGCTTAAAGTAGCAGTACCATTGTCTTTTACATAACAATTAGTATTTAATTTAGTTTGGCAAACAGAACATTTCCTTTCCATATACTCACCTCTTTAATTTATATTGTAACATAAAAATATTGAGATAATAATATAATTATCCCTATATTTGTCAAAATGTGCTATAATGAGACTCGAAGTAATAGATACTTTAAAAATATTAGGTAAAAAGAAAGGAGATAGTCGAGAAAACGGCAAAATATATGATAAAACTTACAAATGTAACAAAAGTATATAAGACTGGAGTAAGAGCATTAAATAATATGAATCTTACAATTGAACCAGGTGAATTTGTATATGTTATCGGAACTACTGGTGCAGGTAAATCAACATTTATTAAATTGTTATATCGTGAAGAAAAAGCAACATCTGGAAAAGTAGAAGTTGTGGGTCGTGATGTATCAAAAATTAAAAATCGTAAAGTACCATATTTCCGTCGCAATATTGGGGTAGTATTCCAAAATTTTAGATTATTACCTAAAAAGACTGTTTTTGAAAATGTTGCTTTTGCATTAGAAGTAATTGATACACCTCGTGTTGAAATACGACGTAGAGTAAGAGCAACTTTGGAATTAGTTGGTCTTGAAGATAAAGTAAATGCTTTCCCTCATGAATTATCAGGAGGGCAACAGCAAAGAGTTGCAATAGCAAGGGCAATTGTTAATAAACCAAAAGTATTAATTGCAGATGAGCCAACTGGAAATCTTGATCCAGAAACATCAAAAGAAATTATTAGTTTATTAGAAAGAATAAATGAACAGCAACATACTACAGTATTAGTAGTAACACATGATAGTAAAATTGTTCAAGAACATAAAAAGAGAACTATTTTAATGGAAGATGGATGTGTTAATGCAGATACAAGTTTAGGAGGTTATGAAATTTAATGAATGAGTTGATTAGTTGTATAAAAAATCTACCTAAACATTTTAAAACTGCATTACAAAATATCTGGCGAAATGGTGTAATGTCATTTTCTTCGATATTTGCAGTTACAATAACATTGATATTGATTGGAGTAATTGGTGTACTTGCATTAAATGTTCAGGATATGAGTTCGAATATTGAAGAAGGAGTACGTATTTATGTTAAATTAGATCGAGATATTGATACTAATAAGGAACTTGCTGTTGGTGACGAAATAAAAGCAATTAAAGGAGTCAAAACAGTTACATTTTTTACAAAAGATCAAGAATTAGATAAATTAATTGAAAAACAAGGTGATGAAGGAGCACAATTATTTGAATCATATCGTGAAGATAATCCGTTAGGTGCAGCTTATGAGGTAGAAGCAAAGGATCCTTCAAAATTAGCTAGTATTTCAAAAAAAATTAGTGATATTATAGGTGTAAAAACTGTTAATTATGGTGGCGAATCTACCCAGGATATGGTAAAAACATTGCAAACGATTCAAACTGGTGGAACGATATTTATTGTTGGTCTAGCAATTGTTGCTCTATTTATGATTGCAAATACAATTAAAATTACCATTACTGCTCGTCAAACTGAGATTAGTATTATGCGAATGGTTGGTGCTAGTAACTGGTATATTAGAATTCCATTTATGTTAGAAGGTATGTTGATTGGATTGGTGGGAGCAATTATACCAATTATTGTCTTGGTTTATGGTTATGGCATGATTTATGATTATGCTGGAGGAATGTTGATGTCAGCAATGCTGGCATTGAAAGAACCGATGCCATTTATCCGTGATTTTTCTTTGATATTGGCTGCTTTAGGGGCTGGAGTAGGATTAATTGGAAGTTTTGTTTCAATAAGAAGATTTTTAAAATTTTAAAAGCAGGCAAAAGTCTGCTTTTTTAGGAGATTTAAATGAAAGAAGAAATATTAGATTATTTATATCAGGATTACATTAATCATCTTGATTTTATTTATGCAATAAATAATGGAGCTACAATTATTTATTTTAGTGATCAAGGAATAATGATTAAATTTGATGATATTTATATGATGAGTATTAAAGAACCTTTTTTAGGAAAACATTTGATAAATGGTCTAAATGATTGTAAAATGATTGCAATACATAATGATTGTTTTAAAGAGATTATTGAAGAAAAATTTGGTATAAGTCAGGAAATTGTTGCTTATCAGTATGGATATTTAAAAGATACTGTTACATTGATTGATGTTCCTGAGATAAAGATAAAAGAGATTGGGATGGAATACTGTGAGTTTATAAAAGAAAATTATTCTACTCCAATTGATGAAGAATATCTAATTAAACGGATTAAAGCAAATGTGTTTATTGGGGCATTTGATCAAGATAAAATTGTTGGTTTTGCAGGAATACATGATGAAGGAACGATAGGTTTTGTTGAGGTGATAGAAGAATACCGACGAAGGAAAATAGCTAGTATGTTGGAAACATATATGATTAATAAGTTATTAGAGAAAAAAGAACTAATATATTTGCAAGTTGAGAAAGATAATATACCATCAATAAAACTTCATAAAAAATTAGGATATACATGTTCAAATGATATTATTACCTGGTATATGTAAAAAGGAGATAAATGTGATGGAGAAATATGAGTTTGATGATTTAAAATATTTAGAAATACCTTTACCAGAAGAATTATTGAAATTAAAATGGTATGGTAGTTTTGAGAGAATGAATAGAGTTATAAAAGCTAAATTAGCTAAAGATATTCCGTTAGCTTTAAAGAAACGATTAATTCATGAATTAGAAATAATAAGAAGAATGCCAAATGAATATCCATTAACTTATAAAGAGGTATTAAAAATATGTCATGATAATTTTATTGATTTTAGAGATGAGGAATTGGAACAGTTACAAGATCAAAATGCAGTTGAATGGATATTTATTGAAGGTAAACCATGTTTTAGAAGTGATTTTTTTGATAATATTATTAAAACAAGAAATGATTATGTTAAAAGATTAAAAGATCAAGGTAAAGTTGAAAGTCGAGAAGCTAATTTTACATTATTAAATGATGCGATAAGTGAGATAAAGGAAAAAGGGAAGTTAGCTTATCATTTTCATTTAAAAACAGGAATGAAAATTAAAACTATTAATTCTAATAAAAAGATTAAAGTTCATTTACCATTACCATTGGAAAACTGTCAAATAAATAATTTTAAATTGTTAAAAACAGTACCTAAATATAAATATTTAAATAGTGGAGATCACCCTCAAAGAACAATTTATTTTGAAGATAATATTGATGATACGAAAGAATTTTATGTTGAATACAAATATGATAACATTATGGAATATCAAGAGCTTGATTTCAGTAAAGTTTTAAATAATCAACCTAAATTTTATCTTCATGAACAAGCCCCTCATATTGTTTTTACTCCTTATTTAAAATCATTAGCTAAAGAAATTATTAAAGATGAAACTAATAATTTAATTAAAGCTAAATTGATTTATGAATATATTACTACTCATATTACATATTCATTTGTCCGTAATTATTATACAATTCCAAATATTCCTGAATATGCTGCATTAGGAGGAAAAGGGGATTGTGGAGTACAAGCATTGTTGTTTATTACTTTATGTCGTTATGTTGGGATACCGGCAAGATGGCAGGCAGGTCTTTATGTTACTCCTTATGATATTGGTAATCATGATTGGGCACGTTTCTATGTTGCACCATATGGCTGGTTATATGCTGATTGTTCGTTTGGGGGATCTGCTTATCGTAATGGTGATAAAGAAAGATGGCAGTATTATTTTGGCCATCTAGATCCATTTAGAATGCCTGCTAATAGTGATTATCAGTTTGATTTATATCCTACTAAAAATTTTATTCGTCAAGATCCTTATGATAATCAAACAGGTGAAGCTGAATATGAGGATCGAGGATTATATTTAAGTGATTATGATTTACATTTAGAAGTGATGGAGATTAAAAAAATTAATTATTAAGGATAGTAGTATAATTGTTTATTTATTGTATTAGAGATTAATAAAAAGAACATAGATTATTGTGATTAATTCATAATAATTTATGTTCTTTTTTAGATATTTATTGAGTAATAATTTCTATATAAAATATTTAATTTTGACTTTTTTCTTGTTTTTCTAGTAATTCTAACCAACGTTCATTTTTGATTTCTAATTGCTCTGTCAAATTATCACGTTGATTAGATAACTCTGTTAGTTTTTTAAAATCATTTTGATACTCATTCATTTGTTCATTAAGTATTTCAACTTGCTGTTCTAAATCTAAGATAATACTCTCCATTGATTCTAGTTCTTGTTTTTCTTTAGAGGATAATCTTATTTGATTAAGTTTTTGTAATTTTTTTTGTTCCTTGTATTTAAAAGCTCCATCACCTTTAGTTTTAGACGATTTATCATCAATATTAACATAACTGCTGTAGCCACCATTACAATAAGTTATTTGTTTATTTTTAAAAACAAATAAACCATCACAAATACGGTCTAGAAAATAACGATCATGAGAAACAGTAATCACAATACCATTAAAACTATCTAGATAATCTTCTAAAATTGCTAATGTGGTAATATCTAAATCATTAGTTGGTTCATCAAATAATAAAACATTTGGAGCCTGCATTAAAATATTTAATAAATATAAACGTCTTTTTTCACCACCAGATAATCTAGAAATATATGCGTGTTGTAAATTTGAATCAAATAAAAAACGTTCACACATTTGTTTGGCACTAAAATTTCCTTCTAAAGTTTTTAGATTATTACTAGTTTGTTTAATGTAATCAATAACTCGCACATTTTCATCAAGATCATCACTCATTTGTTTAAAATAACCAATTTTAATAGTATCACCATAAATAACTTCACCACTACTAGGTTTTAATTCTTTAACAATAATTTTTAATAAAGTACTTTTGCCACAACCATTAACTCCTAAAATTCCAATCCGTTCAGTTCTTTTAAATAAATAAGAAAAATTATTAAATAATGATAAATTATCATAATGCATGCTAATATTTTTAAGTTCAATTGTTTTTTTACCAAGTCTTGAAGCTGTGTTAATTATTTCAACTTGATTTATAGTTTGGATATCAGCAACACTATTTAATTGTTCAAAACGTTGTAATCTTTCTTTACTTTTAGTTGTTCTAGCTTGTACTCCAGCTCGTACCCACTCGAGTTCTTTTTTTAAAAATAATTTTCTTTTTCGTTCACTAGCTAGAGCTTCTTCTTCACGCTTTGCTTTTAAATCTAAGAATTTAGAATAATTAGCTTCGTATTCATATATTTTGCTACGATCAATTTCCATGATTTTATTTGTAACTCTTTCTAAAAAATAACGGTCATGGGTAACCATAAAAATAGCTTTATTAAACTTAATTAAATATTTTTCTAAATACTCAATCATCTCATTATCTAAATGATTAGTTGGTTCATCAAGAATTAATAGATCACAAGGTTTTAATAAAGTAATTGCTAGAGCAACACGTTTTTGTTGTCCACCAGATAACTCTTTAATTAACTGTTCATGATTAGTAATTCCTAATTTATTTAAAATCGCTTTGATTTCATACTCATTAACTTTGTTTTGATCAATTATATCATAAACTTGTCTGATAATTGTATTGTTAGAATTAAAATCAGAATTTTGTGGTAAATATGAGATTTGTAGATCCTTTTTTTGAATAATATCACCTTGATAAGTTTCAATACCTGCAATAATCTTCAATAAAGTACTTTTGCCAGTACCATTAATACCGATTAAAGCAATTTTATCAGTTTCTTCTATCGAAAATGATACATTATCAACAATATTTTTAATTCCATTAGTTTTAGATAAATTATTTACACTTATTAACATACTATTAGCTCCTTAAATTAACTATATTCTATCATGTAATAGATATTTGTAAATGAATAATTTACATATATATTTGAAGCGATTATAAGTTTAAAATTAGGTTTGGTATAGTGTAATTGATGTATTCTATTTTATATTATTATTTATTTTCAGAAATGAATTTTTATTTATAGTTAATGTGAGAATTTTAGAAAATAAAATGTAATAAATTCCTTAATTATGAAAAAATATGTATTAAAGACTACAAGTTCTAGTTGAAATTAGGTTATAAATACATGAATTTATGGTAACCATAAAGTTTATACTAAGAGTATAGGAGGTAATTAATATGAATAAAGAAAAAGTTAGAGTGGTTCAGTATGGATGCGGAAAAATGGCAAAATATATTATTCGTTATCTATATGAAAAAGGTGCTGAAATTGTAGGTGCTATCGATGTTAATCCAGATGTCGTGGGTAAAGATGTTGGTGAATTTGCTCAACTTGGATTTAACCTTGGAGTCACTATTAGTGATAATGCTGATAAGGTTTTAGATGAATGTGATCCTGATATAGCAATAGTTACATTATTTAGTTTTATTGAGGACTGTTATCCATATTTTGAAAAATGTGTAAGTCGTGGAATTAATGTTATTACTACATGTGAAGAAGCTATTTATCCATGGACAACAGCTAGTAAACTTACTAATAAATTAGATGAATTAGCAAAGGAAAATGGATGTACTATCGTTGGTTCTGGGATGCAGGATATATATTGGATCAATATGATAGGTGCTATAGCTGGTGGAGTTCAAAAAATTGATAAAATTGAGGGAGCAGTTTCTTATAATGTAGAAGATTATGGTTTAGCTCTTGCAAAAGCTCATGGCGCTGGTTTTACACCAGAACAGTTTGAAAAAGAATTAGCCCATCCAGAGACTTTGGAACCTTCTTATGTATGGAATTCAAATGAAGCTTTATGTAATAAAATGGGGTGGACAATAAAATCACAAACTCAAAAATGTGTACCTTATTTTTATGATGATGACTTATATTCAGAAACTTTGCAAGAAACTATTCCTCAAGGTAACTGTATTGGAATGTCAGCAGTGGTAACAACAGAAACATTCCAGGGACCAATAATAGAAACTCAATGTATTGGAAAAGTATATGGACCTGATGATGGTGATATGTGTGATTGGAAAATTATAGGAGAACCAGACGTTACTTTCTATGTTAAAAAACCAGCTACTGTAGAACATACATGTGCAACAATCGTTAATCGTATTCCTTCGATTTTACTAGCTCCATCAGGATATATAACAGTTGAAAAATTGGATGAATTAGAATATTTATCTTATCCAATGCATTTATATTGTGAAGAATAGTTTTATTATTTTAAAAATAAAGCCCTGCTTTTACATTGAAGGCAGGGTGATTTTATTGTTAGTGAATTGTTTTTTAGAAACTAGCTAAAGATATGATTATTTTAATACGAATTTGAGACTAATCAAAAATATAAATATGATAAAATAATAACAAGTGATCACTGCTGTTTTAATGGAAGGAGGGAATAACATGTCTTATAAATTCCAGCGGGCAGAGATTAAAAATAATAGTATTCCCAATTATGGAATACTTGATAATATTGTTTTTAATTTTATACATACTTAAGTCTAAGGATTAAGTAAGTATAACTGCTCGTATAACAGCGAAAAGGATGAGCAACACCTCATCCTTTTCATTTGGAATACTTGATTTACAATTATATTTTACTTGTTTATAAAAAAAAATCAAGAATAATTTGATAATTATATTTATAAATTTTATTACTTGAATATAACATATAGTAGTACACAGACTACTTGAATTAATGATGAAAGAAAATATATATTTAAATAATTTTTTTTGAAATAAAAAAAGTAACTGTTTAAGCTACTTATTTATATATACTGGCAGAGGTAGTAGGAGTCGAACCCACATCAACGGTTTTGGAGACCGGTATTCTACCATTGAACTATACCTCTATTTCTAACTGCTTTATTATAATAACATAATTTTTTTTACTTGTAAATAAAAAAATAAAATGTTTTAAAAAATAAATATTTGTCCTAATAGATAAAATTATAAAATTCTTAAGAAATTCGTAAGATTTTTATAATTGAATGGAGTAAGAACATGGTTTATAATATGTGAGGTATTATTTTATAGCATTACAAGGAGAGTGAAATAATGAATGAAAAACTATCTATAATAATAAATAAATTAGGACATAGTTTAGGAATTGTTTTATTAATGTGTGTAGTTACCACAATTTCATTCTATTTTTGGATTGGTGGAATATATTTTAGCTCATATGATCTTAATAACAAATATAATATGATTATTGTACCAATAGTGATTATTATGGTTTTTGTTTTAATGTATTTTTTATATAAGAAAATAAAACAAATCGACTTAGAAAATAAACGTAAATATTATTTGATTTTAACTATTATTGCAATTGTAATTGTAGGATTACAAATATATAGCATTTATGCTATTCGTGTTAAACCAAGTTGGGATTTTGGTGTTGTTCATCGTGAAGCAATTAGTTTAGCTACTAAAACAAATCAGATAACAAATACATCTTATTTTAGTACTTATACAAATAATAATTTAATGTTATTGATGTTGACAGGAATATATAAATTATTAGGATGGTTTAATATTAATAACTATACAATTGCAAGTTGTTTTATTAATATGTTAATGATTGATATACCATTAGTTATTAATTATTTTAGTGTAAAAAGGTTATTTGGTCGTAATATGGTCATTATGTTTATGGTTTTAACGATGTTTTGTTTACCAATATATACATATGTTCCTATTTTTTATACAGATACATATCCAATGATTTGGGGTTCTTTAATTGTTTTATTGTATATAAAAATTAATCAGACAAATAGTATTAAAGAAAAATATATTGAAGCAGTTTTAATTGGGATTTGTGCATTGATCGGTTTTGAATTAAAAGCAACAATTTTGATATTGTTAGTTGCTGTTATTCTTCATTATTTGTTTATTAATGAAGGAATGAAAAAGTTTATTATTATAGCTTTAGTAATAGCTTCATTTATTTCTTCGATGTTTGTTTATAATAAAGTAATTGATAGTACTAATCTTTTTAATGAACTAGATTATGAAGCAGAAGCACTTCCATATATTCATTGGGTAATGATGGGATTGAATAAAACAGGAGGATTTAATCGAAAAGACTATAATTATTCTAAATCAATAATTGGAAAAAAGGCTAAACAAGAGGCAGCAATTCAAATAATTGGCGAAAGATTAAATGATTATGGATTTAGTGGTTTAGTTAAACATTTGGGAACTAAAATAAATTATACTTATGGAGATGGAACATATTATTCAGTTTCTCTTTTAGCACGTAAACCAATAAATACAGATTCTTTAGGTTATAATTTATTATCAAAAAATGGAAAGTATATAAATAAAACAATTTATCTTGCAAATAGTTATAATATCTTTATTTTAATGATGTTTATGTTATCGATGTTTAATGGGGTAAGAAAAAAGAAATTAGATTTATTAAGTTTTCTTCGAGTTTTATTATTTGGTTTAATGCTGTTTTTGTTGATTTGGGAATCTAAACCTAAATATCTTGTAAATTTCTTACCAATATTTAATGTTTTAGTTTTAGATGGAATGATATTTTATGAAAGTATTATTGAAAAGATAAAGAGGAGTAAGTTATCATGGATACATTAGCAATTATTGTACCTTGTTATAATGAACAAGAAGTTATTTTAACAACAATAAAACAAATCGATCAATTATTAACATTATTAATTAAAAAAGAAAAAATAGCTAATGATAGTTATGTAATATATGTTAATGATGGTAGTAATGATGATACATGGAATATTATTGAGAATAATTATAAAGTGTATCAACATTTACAAGGATTAAATTTAGCAGGTAATGTAGGTCATCAAAATGCCTTGCTTGCTGGAATGCATCATGTTAGTGATAAGTGTGATATGGCAATATCAATTGATGCAGATCTTCAAGATGATATCAATGTTATTGAGCAAATGATTGATAAATATTATCAAGGATGTAATATTGTTTATGGAGTTAGAGATGATCGTAGCAGTGATACTGTTTTTAAACGTTTTACTGCTCAAACATTTTATAAGTTGATGCAGTTTTTAGGTGTTAAATCAATTTATAATCATGCTGATTTTCGTTTGGTGGATAAACGTGCTTTGAAATTTTTAAAAGAGTATCCAGAAAGAAATTTATTTTTAAGAGGAATGGTTACATTATTAGGTCTAAATAGTGATTGTGTATACTACTCCCGTAAAGAAAGAGAAGCTGGTGAGTCAAAATATCCTTTAAAAAAAATGCTCTCTTTTGCATTTGATGGAATCACTTCCTTTAGTATAAAGCCAATAACAATGATTTTATTATTAGGAATCATTATAATGCTTTTTTCTATAATAGCGATTATTTATACTTTATTTTCATATATAAATGGTCACAGTGTAGCTGGGTGGGCTTCATTAATGATTTCAATTTGGTTTTTAAGTGGGGTTCAATTATTTGGGATTGGTTTGGTAGGTGAATATATAGGAAAAGTATATCTGGAGACAAAAAGGAGACCACGATATCATATTGAAGATTGGCTAGGTGAAAAGGATGCTTAAAGGATATTATCAAAAATATCGACAGATTATTTTATATTTGTTTTTTGGAGTTGGAACTACGTTAGTAAATATAATAGTTTATTATATATGTGGTCATATATTTGATTTATCTGTTTTTTTAAGTACTATTATTGCTTGGATATTATCAGTACTTTTTGCTTATGTGACAAATAAGATTTGGGTTTTTTCTTCATATCATAATGGAATAAAAGCTATTTTAATTGAACTTGTGCGTTTTGTTAGTTGTCGTATAACAACAGGATTGATAGATTTATTTATTATGGTAGTATTTTGTACTTGGCTAAGTTTTAATGATTTAGTAATTAAAATTATTTCTAATGTAATAGTTATTATAATGAATTATATATTCAGTAAATTAATTGTCTTTAAGGAATGATAATAACCTATGTTAATTCTATTTTTATTCATATGATAAAGTAGAAGGAGGAATTAAATGAATAGATTAGAATTAGCTATTTCATCAATTAAGTGTCAAAGATTTGATAAAATATATCCAATTATGAAAGCTTTTCATAGAGGAACAATTTTTGAAGAATTGGATTTGCCATGGGGTGAAATTCGAAGATGAGAAATAACGATTTATTAATGCAAATTATGATGTTAGATTTTGCAGTTCAAGATGCATCACTGTTTTTAGATACTCATCCTTGTGATGAAGAAGCAATGAGGTATTTTAATGAAGCAGCAACACGTTTGAAAAATGCTAAAAGAGAATATCGTAATCAAGGAAATGTTTTAGTTAACCGTGAAATTGATGCCTATCAAAATGGTTATTTGAATAGTCCTTGGCCATGGGAAGGTGACAGAAAATGTGGTTGTATGAAAAACGCTTGCAATATCCAGTAAATATTACTAAACCTGATGCAAAAGCTGCTGCTGTTATCATTGATCAACTAGGTGGTCCTGATGGTGAATTAGCTGCTGCACTTAGATATTTGTCACAACGTTATACTATGCCTTATCCTGAAATTCAGGCTTTATTGACAGATATTGGAACTGAGGAATTAGCGCATGTTGAAATTATCAGTGCTATTTTATATCAATTAACTACAGATTTAACAATTGATGAAATTAAAGCACAAGGATATGATAAATACTTTGTTGATCATACATTAGGTATTTATCCTCAGGGTGCTAACAATGTACCTTTTACAGCTGCTTATTTCCAATCCAAAGGGGATCCAATTACAGATTTAACTGAAAATATGGCAGCAGAACAGAAAGCAAGAACAACTTATGATAATATCTTAGCACTTGTTGATGATGAAGAAATAAAAAAACCAATTCGTTTTTTAAGAGAACGTGAAATAGTTCATTATCAAAGATTTGCAGAAGCATTAGAAATTGTCAAAAAGAATTTGAATTGCGAAAATTATTATGCTTTTAATCCTGCATTTAAAAATGGTAAATGTAGAAGATAGAGTAAATAGGTCTACTTGTTTGTAGACCTATTTTGCAGTGGTGTGATAAGCATGGCATGAATTTAGTTGGAGATAAACCAACCACAGGTAGTTACCGCCAAGTGTAGTGAATTACAAGCTGTTAGCGATGGTGTTATCTTGAATTTGGAATATTATTGTTTATAAGTTGTAAAAATCTTGAGTTTTGATTTATAGGCATAGACTTATTATGTATTTTATTTGTAATTTTATCATCAACAATATGAATATTAACTAGATATATATTATGTCTAATACTAAAGAAAAGAATCACAATCTTTCTTTAATCAAGATTCTTTTGTACAGTTTATAAATTGTTAGTATATCCTGAAATACAGGTTATTATAGATTGCCGTTTTTATAAGTTTTAAAGAAATTAATCAATTCTTTTTTTAGTAATATATGATTTATTTAATGTTTTTTCAAAAACAAATTCAAGTGTGCCTGCTTTTTTTATAAAATCTTTATTACAGTTTAGAGTACCAGTAGACTCTTTATCGCTTAAATTATAAACATACTTACCATCTGTAGATACAACTACAGATTTATCATAGTCAACAAAATAACAATACATCATACCTGGAGTATTTTCATCAAATGGTTCATAATATAGATTATATAAGAAAACTATTCCAAATAACTCATCATTATTCATTAATGCAGTAATAGTCATATCTTCTGAATCAGTTAAACTACTTATTTAAAATTTAAATCCCCATCTCAACTTTCTACAAATGTGAATTTGTTATTTTTAAAAGCATTAATAACCTCATCATTTGTTAATGGTTTTTGTTCATTATAAGTATTAGTCAATTCCTTTTGTATTATTGGTGATTTTTCAGTATCGAACCAAACTAATGTGTCCATTAAATCTTCTTCTTTCATTTCTAAATCATTAAGCATATCTTCATATTTTTTTACACTATCAGCTATTTTGATTTGTTTACTATGACATTTAGTTTCACCTGAATCACCTTCATAATCAACAGTACAATGATCGATATCTGTACCATCTTTTATCAAAAATACTAGCATTTCTTGTTTTTTCTTTAAAATTTACCCAATAAGAACCATCTTCATTTGAAAAATGTAGTTGACCAGGTTTTTTAGTATCTTTATCAAAGTAAATTGTCAATGTATATTCTTTATTTTTGTTGATTAGAAGATACATTGGTTTTTTACCAGGTTTATTAATGATACGAACATCACCAAGTTCTTTATCTTCTTCATCATAACAATCTAAATCTTCATTATAATAGTGATTATAATCAAAACTAGCTAAAATTTGATAATTATTTTCTTTTAACAAATCGTAATAATCACTAGGATTCTTTGCATTGCTACACCCACATAATGTTAAAGTTGCTACAATAACTAATTTAAAAATCTTTTTCATTTTTTTTCCCTTCTTTAAAAATATATAATGCAACACTTGATTATAATTAAATTAATCTTTCCTTCCTGTTTATAACAATTATTACATAATTAACCATTATGTTTTTATTTAATAAATAAAGTAATATGAATAATTTTAGTGTATATAATAATGGAGGTAATTTTTATGACAAAAGAATTATGTAAAGATTTTAAAAATGATGTTTTATTCAATTATTTACTGCGTGATGACTTAGATTCTGATTGTAGCTTTATGCTCAAGCTCTTTATCGAAAATATCCTTAATATCAAATGTGAACATGTGATTGTTCTTAACTCTGAACAAGATATGATTTTTGATGTTAAAGTGAAGATAGATAATGGCGATATCATTGATATTGAAATGCTGAATTCCCCCGTTTCTAAAAGCTGTTACTATCGTTTATGGGAAAATGGAATGGATTTACTCATATCACAAATAGAAGAAGGAAAGGAGTATACTGAAACAGTGAATCCTGTATATCAAATTATTTTTATTGATGTTATTGATGAAAATAATCTAGAACTTATTGATACATATAGAAATGCTAATGAGGATGGAAATATAGAAAAGTATAGTCTTATTACTAGAAGTTATGTACAACTGCCATATATAAATAACATTAAGAAAGAAAAAGGATTAAAAGAGATGACAGAAATAGAATTGGCAATTTACATCCTAAAAAACGGAATTGATGATGAAGTAAATGCCTTAACAAATAGCAAAGTGGTTAAGATTATGAAAAAGAAGTTGAGAATGTTTAATGAAGATGAACATTTAAGGGATATGTATTATAAAAGAGGAGCAAATGAATTTTAAAAACAGTTGATGTGTGAAGAAAGTGTATAAAAAGGTTCGACAGTAAGTAGATGAAATAAATATTGTTAGAATTAAACATTATTGATAGGAAAGCATGGAAGGATTTAAAACTGCCATGCTTTCTTTTTTGAATAATATTTATTTAATAAAGATAAATTATATTGATTTAATCGTGACTTTGTGACATAATAATATGACTTTAATAAAAAGGAGTTAAACTAATGATATCAACACAAAATGTATCTTTACAATATGGCGATCGTGCTTTATTTGAAAATGTAAGTGTTAAATTCACTGATGGTAATTGTTATGGGATTATTGGTGCTAATGGAGCTGGAAAAAGTACTTTTTTAAAAATCTTAGCTGGTGAAATTGAACCTAACAAAGGTGAAGTGGTTTTAGAGCCCCATAAACGTTTATCAGTTTTGAAACAAGATCACTTTGCTTATGATGAAAATGGTGTTGTAGAAACAGTTATCATGGGTAATAGACGTCTTTATGAAATCATGCAGGAAAAAGAAGTATTATATTCTAAACCTGATTTTAATGATGAAGATGGGATCAAATTAGCTGAACTTGAGGGTGAATTTGCAGAAATGGATGGATGGAATGCTGAAGTTGATGCAGAAATCATGCTTAATGGTTTAGGAATTGGCGAAGAATTACATAATTTAAAAATGAAAGAGTTAGATGGGAATCAAAAAGTAAAAGTTTTACTTGCACAAGCTTTATTTGGTAATCCTGATGTTTTATTATTAGACGAACCAACAAACCATCTTGACCTTGATAGTATTCGCTGGTTAGAAAATTTTTTAATGAACTTTAAAAATACCGTTATTGTTGTTAGTCATGACCGTTATTTCTTAAATAAAGTTTGTACACATATTGCAGATATTGATTATTCAAGAATTCAATTGTATGTCGGTAATTATGATTTTTGGTATGAATATAGTCAATTACAGTTACAACAAGCTAAAGATCAAAATAAAAAAGCTGAGGCTAAAAAGAAAGAATTAGAAGAATTCATTGCTCGTTTTTCAGCTAATGCTTCAAAAGCTAAGCAAGCTACATCAAGAAAAAAATTATTAGATAATTTAGAAATGGTTGACATAAAACCATCACTTCGTCGTTATCCATTTATTGCTTTTAAACCAGGACGTGAAGTTGGGAATATTGTTTTAAAAGTGGAAGGATTATCAAAAACAATTGATGGTGTTAAATTATTAAATAATGTTAGTTTTTCTATCAATCCTAAAGAGAAAGTAGCTTTTGTTGGTGATGTTAAAGCTACAGAAACTTTCTTTAAGATCATCATGGGAGAATTAGAACCTGATGAAGGAACATTCCAATGGGGAATAACAACATCACAATCATATTTTCCTAAAGATAATTCAGAATTTTTTAATAACTGTGACTTAACTTTAGTAGACTGGTTACGTCAATTTTCAGTTAAAGATGAATATGAACAAGATTTAAGAGGATGGCTGGGAAGAATGTTATTCTCTGGAGAAGAAGCATTAAAAAAAGCTTCAGTATTATCTGGAGGAGAAAAAGTTCGTTGTATGCTAGCTAAAATGATGATGGCAGAGGCTAATGTTTTGGTTTTAGATGAACCAACTAATCATCTTGATCTAGAATCAATTCAAGCTTTAAATCAAGGTTTAATTAATTTTAAAGAAAATATTTTATTTACTAGTCATGATCATCAATTTGTTCAAACAATTGCAAATCGAATTATTGAATTTAATGAATTTGGTATTTTGGATCGTTTGTCTACATATGATGAATATTTAGAATACAAAGAAAATAACAAGTAGGTCTAGGTATCTACTTTTCTTTTGTGTATAATATAAATAAGTGATCAAGGAGGACAATTATGAATAATACAATTAAAGAATTATTTGATCGTAAATCAGTTCGAGTATATCAGGATAGACCAATTGAAGCAGATAAAAAACAGTTAATTTTAGATGCTGCAATACAAGCACCAACAGCAGGAAATATGACTTTATATTCAATTATTGATGTACAAGATCAGGTAATTAAAGATAAATTAGCAAAAACATGTGATAATCAGCCTTTTATTGCTAAAGCACCACTAGTACTTATTTTTGTGGCAGATTATCAAAAGTGGTATGATGCATTTAAATATTATCATAGTGAAGATGGAGTGCGTTCACCATCATATGGGGATTTTCTTTTAGCATATAGCGATACTTTGATTGCTGCTCAAAATGCAGTTGTGGCTGCTGAAAGTATGGGAATTGGAAGCTGTTTTATTGGTGATATCATAGAACAGTATGAGATTCATCGTGAACTGTTAAATTTACCACAGTATACTGCTCCAGTAGGAATGCTGGTAATGGGTTATCCAACTGAGCAGCAGCTTCGTCGTAGTAAGCCGGCACGTTTTAATTCAAAATATGTTGTTAGTGTTGATCAATATGAAAAGTTTGATAATGAAAAATTAGTGAAGATGTTTGATGATCGTGCTAAACTTGCTAATCGTAGTAGTGGGAGGGTTTTTGTAGATGATATATATAATCGTAAATGGACTAACCCTTTTATTGAAGAAATGACACGTTCATCTAAATTATGGATTGAGCAATGGGGAAAAGAGGATGAAGAATCATAGGATTCTTTTTTCTTTAGATAAGTATTGACAATTTAATTGATATGATTATAATGTATAGCATGCTATCTATTTAAGGAGGAGACAATATGCCTAATGATAAAATTGGTTTTTTAATTAAACAGGTTCATATTCTTCAAGAACAACGTTTAAATAAAAAGTTTGAACGGTTTGGTTTAACTGGTGCTCAAACATTTACCCTAGTTAGTTTATTTAAGGCACGAGAAAGAAATGAAAAATTAAATCAAAAAGATTTAGAAAAAATCTTAGATATTTCTAATCCTACAGTAACAGGAATTTTAAATCGCTTAGAGGTAAAAGGGTTGATTAAACGTGTTCCATGCATTCATGATGCAAGAATTAAATACATTGAGGTTACAAAAAAAGCAATTGAGTTAGATAAAGAAATTCGTAAAACTTTTGAAGAATCGGAATATGAATTAGTAAGCTCTTTGTCTTTGGAAGAAATAGATAGATTAGGTGAATATTTGGTTAAAATATTAAGAAGTAATTCTTAATATTTATTTTAATCAAATTCATAGCGAGCTATATATAGGAGGTAGGTAAATGTTAAAAACACTTTTAACACAAGTAAAAGAATATAAAAAAGTTGCTATTTTAACCCCGATATTAGTTATTTTAGAGGTTATATTAGAAGTTGCTATTCCTTTTTTAATGTCAATGATTATTGATAAAGGAATTAATGTGAATGATTTAGATATAGTAATAAAAATAGGAATTATAATGCTAATTGCATCTTTTGTTTCATTATTAGCAGGAGCGTTAGCTGGTAAATATGCTGCTAAGGCTTCAACAGGATTTGCTAAAAACTTAAGAAAGGCAATGTATTATAATATTCAGGATTTCTCTTTTGCTAATATTGATAAATATTCAACTGCTGGTTTAGTAACTCGTTTAATGACAGATGTTACAAATGTCCAAAATGCTTTTCAGATGATAATTAGGATGTGTATTAGAGCACCATTAATGTTGATTTGTGCAATGGTGATGGCTTTTACTATTAATGCACAACTTGCATTAATATTTGTAGTTGCAATTATCTTTTTAGGAATTGTTCTGACTTTTATTATGACAAGAGCTCATCCATTATTTAAACGTATTTTTAGAACTTATGATGATTTAAATGCATCTGTTCAAGAAAATATTAGTGGGATTAGAGTTGTTAAAGCATATGTACGTGAAGAATTTGAAGATCAAAAATTTAAAAAGACATCTGGTTTAATTTATAAGTTATTTCTTAAAGCAGAGAATTATTTAGTTTTTAATCAGCCTTTGATGCAATTTACAGTTTATGGCTGTATTATTATGATTTCCTGGTTTGGGGCTCATATGATTGTTGGAGGAACTTTGACTACTGGTGAATTAACAAGTATGTTTACTTATGTAATGATGATTTTAATGAGTTTGATGATGTTATCAATGGTTTTTGTGATGATTGTTATGTCAATTGCATCAGCTCAAAGAATTAGTGAAGTTATTAATGAAAAATCAACTTTGCATAATCCTAGTAATCCTGATTATAAAATAAAAGATGGTTCAATTGATTTTAATCATGTTTATTTTTCATATTTTGATGATCAGGATGAAGTTAATCTAAGAGATATTAATGTTCATATTAAATCTGGACAAACAATAGGAATAATAGGTGGTACTGGAAGTGCTAAATCAACCTTTGTTCAATTAATTCCTAGATTATATGATGTTACTAAAGGAGAAGTATTTGTTGGTGGTAAAGATGTTCGTAGTTATGATATAGATACATTAAGAAATGAAGTAGCTATGGTATTACAGAAAAATGTATTATTTTCTGGAACTATTAAAGAAAATTTGCGTTGGGGTAAAAAAGATGCTACAGATAAAGAAATTGAACATGTATGTAAATTAGCACAAGCTGATGAATTTATTCAACGTTTCCCAGATAAATATGATACTTATATAGAACAAGGAGGAAGTAATGTATCTGGAGGTCAAAAACAAAGATTATGTATTGCTCGAGCATTATTGAAAAAGCCTAAAATATTGATTTTAGATGATTCAACTAGTGCAGTTGATACAAAGACAGATGCTTTGATTCGTAAGGCATTTAGGGAAGAAATTCCTGGGACAACAAAGATTATTATTGCTCAAAGAATAAGTTCTGTTGAAGAGGCTGATTTAATAATTGTACTAGATGATGGGAAAATTAGTGCTATGGGAACTAATCAGGAATTATTGAAAACTTGTGAAATTTATCAAGATATATATCAGACTCAAAAGAAAGGGGGGAGTCTAAGTGAATAAAAATCAGATGAAAACATTAAAAAGGTTATTTGATTTTGTTATTTCTAGACATCGTAATGCTTGTATTTTGGTGTTAGTTTTAATTATTATAAGTACGATTGCTAATGTTGCAGGTTCTATCTTTATAAAGAGTTTAATTGATGACTATATTACACCATATTTAAGTATGTCAAATCCAAATTTTAATCCTTTATTAAATGCGATTTTAAAAATGATTGCTATTTATGGAATTGGAGTTATTGCTACTTATGTATTTAATAAGATCCTAATCAAGGTATCCCAAGGTTCTTTAAAAGAAATAAGAGATACGATGTTTGAACATATGGAACAGTTACCAATAAGATATTTTGATACTCATAATCATGGAGATATAATGTCTATCTATACAAATGATGCAGATACATTAAGACAGATGATTTCACAAAGTATTCCTCAGGTTATTGTATCAGCAATGACAATTATAAGCGTTTTTATTTCCATGCTGGTTATCAGTATTCCTCTTACTATTATTAGTGTGATTATGGTTTTTGTGATGCTTGAGGTATCTAAACATGTTACTAATAAAAGTGGTAAGTATTTCTTTGATCAACAAACTAATCTTGGTAAAGTTAATGGTTTTATTGAAGAAATGATGGAAGGACAAAAAGTTGTTAAAGTCTTTACTCATGAACAAGAAGCAAAATTAGATTTTGATAAAGTAAATGAACAATTATTTCAAAGTGCTTATGCCGCAAATAAATATGCTAATATTTTAATGCCGATAATAGGGAATTTAAGTTATGTTAGTTATGTATTAGTTGCTATTATTGGTGGTGTACTTGCAATTAATGGTTATGCTGATTTAACAGTAGGAACACTAGCTTCATTTTTACAGTTAAATAGATCATTTAATCAGCCAATTGGTCAAATTTCTCAACAAGTTAATATGGTTTTAATGGCTTTAGCAGGAGCTAGTCGAATTTTTGCTTTAATGGATGAAGAAGTTGAAGTTGATGAAGGGCATGTTACACTAGTTAATGCAAAAGAAAGTGCAGATGGCTCATTAATACCAGTGGAACATCGTACTGGTATTTGGGCATGGGAACATAAACGACCCGATGGATCAGTTGAATATGTTCGATTAGCAGGTGATGTTCGTTTTCATGATGTGACATTTGGTTATAATGATAATAAGACGATTTTACATGATATGAATTTATTTGCAAAACCTGGTGAAAAGTTAGCTTTTGTAGGAGCAACAGGTGCTGGAAAAACTACAATTACAAACTTAATAAATCGTTTTTATGATATTCAAAAGGGTTCAATCACATATGATGGTATAGATATTAAACTAATTAAAAAAGCTGATTTAAGAAAGTCCTTAGGAATAGTTTTACAAGATACACATTTATTTACAGGAACGATCATGGATAATATTCGCTATGGTAAACTTGATGCAACTGATGAAGAATGTGTTGCGGCAGCTAAGCTGGCAAATGCACATGAATTTATTATGCATTTGGAACATGGTTATCAAACAATGCTTAGTGGTGATGGTTCAAGTTTATCACAAGGACAATGTCAGTTATTAGCTATTGCTCGAGCTGCAGTTGCTAATCCGCCAGTATTGATTTTAGATGAGGCTACATCAAGCATTGATACTCGAACAGAAAGTATTGTTCAAAGTGGTATGGATAAATTGATGGAGGGTAGAACAGTATTTGTTATTGCTCACCGTTTATCAACGATTAAAAATTCTGATGCAATCATGGTTCTTGATCAGGGAAGAATTATTGAACGTGGTGATCATGATAAATTGATTAAAGAAAAAGGAACTTATTATCAATTATATACTGGTGGTTTAGAATTAGATTAAATTAAAATCGAAACCTTATTTAAATAGGTTTCGATTTTTAAGTTTTGATAAAATAATAAATATGACAATAAATATAGAGAGGATAATCACATGTATAACTGAAAATTCATTAATAATAAAGTTGCCTGAAAAGAAACTATTTAATGATATTTTATTGATAAAGGGGATATCTATGATTCCAATGCCTAAAGGAAAAGCTAGGCTGGCACAAAGTATAAAAAGAGCAGGATATGTATTTTTTAATATTTGTGAAATCATGAAGATAAGAGTTATTGTTATATATATCATAAATAAGCGAATTAAATAGAGTAAGATAATTTGGTAAATTAAAGGTACATGTAAAACAATATTTGATAATTCTAAAATAGCCTGATTAGATACAGTTATATTAGATAGACCATATTTTTGAATAATGTAAACAAGTTGAGGGGTATATGTAATAAATGTACATAGAGTGGAAATCAAAATACATAATTTCCATTTTTGTTTAAATAACTTTTTACTTCCATTTTTTTGTACGCTAATGAGTTTGATCATACCAGAAGAATATTCGCTAGCAATAAAAGGTGTAAATAAAATGATAAGTGTTAAAATTAAAAGTAGCATTAAAGTAAAATCAGTTTTATAATTATCAAAGCCTTTTCCAAATAACTCTAAATATCCAGTTTCGTAAATAATGGGATAATCAGGATTTTCAAGGACGTAGTTCACTCGTTCAAGAACTCTTTGAAAAGCTCTTTCACTTAATAATTGGGTAGAGACGTAATTATCAATTGCATTTTTTTCATTTTCACTGATTTTGCCAGATTGTAGATCAAGGGATGCTTGACTGCTTTTTTGATGAAGCTCTTCAAATCTTTTTGTTTCTTTTTCAATAATCTGTTGTTTTTTTGTATCATATGGACCATTTAGAACAGACATATAATTTTTATAATAATATTCATCTTCAGAAATATCATGGTTAATATTCATTGTATACCAGGATGTAGTGATACTAAATATAATTAGGATAATTAGTCCTTTTTGAAGAACTAGTAATTTGTAACATTCATGATAGAATATACTGACATTTGTTTTAAAATTATTTTTTCTTTTTGGATGCCAGGATGTTAATGTGTCTGTTGTTTTATCTTTAGAAAATACATAGATATTTAAGAAGGTAAAAAATGGGAGAATGATAGAAATAATGATCCAAAAAATTGTTATGGTATTAATTGGATAGCCAATAATATTGAGATTTAAATAGGTTTGATAGATGGGGTTTACTAGTAAATAGGGAATGATATTGATATATTTTAAAATAGTAAAGGTAGAATTATCTGGTATTGTTAGATATAGAGTGAAAGATATACCAAATAAAAGAATAGTTAAAAAGTATAATTCAATAGTTTTCTTTGACATTAGGGCAATGAATAAAAATATCATTCCTATAAGCGAATAAATACATATTTTTGAAACAAGAAATAAAAGTAAGTATTGGCCTGTTGAAATAGCCAAAGTTGAAGTTGTAAAACTAGTGATAGATTGAATACTAACAGATAAAGGGAGAGAGCCATTTTTTATACAACTAACAAAAATATTACTCCCCCAAAATAATAAGACTGTCATAAGTGACATTAAAAGAATTACAGAAGTTTTAGCAGTAATCAAACCCGTTCTTCCCTTTTTGGTAGATTTTAATAAAAAGAAGAGCTGATGTTCTTTTTCATATATAAGAAGAGAACTTATGATAAAGAATATAAAAGCTAGCGCAATAAGGTCAGTAGGAGCAAAATCAATTGAATCTATAAATGCATTAACATTTGTGAATGTGAGTTTTACATTGTCTAATCCTTGATAGTCTTTAATTGTTTTATTAGCATTTCTTTTTTGAAAATCACTTTGATTTTTAAAGATTGCAACTTGTGAGTCTTGACTGCTTTGTTTTATTGAAGTAAGAAAATCGGGATAAGAAGATATTTTATTCCATTGTTTATTTAAGTTGTTGAAAAGCTCTAATTCTCCCATAAAACTATGGGTATATTTGTATTCATTGATATTATTGAATATAAGTGATTGATAATATTCTTCAATAAATGTGCCTTTTTTATCATCATTTAGAGTACTGATTTTATGATAAGCTTTTTGATAATTGGCAGCATTATAATATTCACCAGGGTTTGTAGCTGCTAATAAACCGATATTTATTACAAGGGCGATGATAAGGGCGAGTATACATGATTTATTACGTAAAATTTTATGAAATTCTTGAAAGAAGATATGCATATTATCCTCCTTTCTTTTCGTCACTGAAGTGATATAAATAAACATCTTCAAGATTTGGAATTGATTCTTGATAATGATAGCTAATAGGTGGTTGATCAGTTAAAATACGAACTAATAAGCCATTAGCTTGTTGAGTAATATTACTTATTAAATACATATCTTGTATTTTTTTAGTTCTTTTTCTTCAATAAATATTTCAAAAACTTTTCCTTGGATAGATTTACAAAATTCTAAGGGAGATTGATGGTTTAAAATACTACCATTTTTTATAAGAATAACTTCTTTAGCAATATGTTCAATGTCAGATACAACATGGGTAGCAAAAAGAACGATTTTATCACCTGCTATTTCAGATATAATATTTCTAATTCGAATCCGTTCTTTAGGATCGAGTCCAGCAGTTGGTTCATCTAAAATAATAATATCAGGCTGGTTCATAATAGCTTGTGCGACAAGAATTCTTTGTTTCATTCCACCAGAATATTGTCCTAATAAACGATGAGCATCTTTTTGTAGATTGACAATTTTTAAAACACGTTCAATCTCAGCTTTAGTTGTTTTTTTATCCATTCCTTTTAAAGCAGCGATGTAATTTAAAAAGCGATAAGAATTAAATTGTTCATATAAACCTTGTTGTTGAGGCATATAACTTAATTTAAAGTTTTTAAAAATTATTTTTCTAAAAATATTAAAATTTTAGGCTACAAATATATATTAAAAATATCACAGATAAGTTTTGTTCAATATTTAAAAAAGAATATTTAAAAGAAAAAAAGTAATTTAATAAGTTTAATTTTAATTTGTTAATCTTACGATATTAAAGATCTATGCCTAATGAAAAAGGTTAATTATTGTAAATGATATTATAAATGGTATAATTAAGTTAACAAATATCTACCCATTTAGAAAATATAATAAAAAGAGGTGAATTTTATGAAAATCAAAATTTTAAATCGGGTAATAATCATTCTGTTATGTACTGTTTTATTTATAGTAGAGAATGTTGTTTCTGTTAGTGCGATTGTAACTGACAGTAAAGAAAAAAATAATATTGAAAAAGTTGTTTCTAAGGTTGTATTCAAAGAAAATTTTATTATTGAATATGATGAGGTTATGGTAAATCAAAAACTGATAATAATTGAAAAAAGAACATATATAAATAATACAGCTACATTAGAAGTAAAAGAAGATGGTGAGGTTTATAAGTATAATTTAGAAGCAAATTATGCATTACTAAAAGCAAACTTAAATATTAATAATATAGTAAGTATGGTAACACGAGGTGGTTTACAAGAGAGATATCTTACAACCTTTAAGGAAACTGAACATGTAAGTCCTAAAAATGGCCAATATGCTACCATTTTAGAAGCAATTAGTTATGCTTTAGCTCACTATGGGTTGCCTGGAGCAGTAGTAACTAATATTGCTTCGAAATGGTATGCTCTCAGTTATTCTCCTGTGGAAGGGTGGATTACTACTGAAAGAAAATTTTATGAAGTATATGATTCGACAGGTTATTTTTTAGGATATTATAAAGTATATTATACTGTAACAACAAAAGTAAAAGATGGTAATACAAAAAAAGTAATTAGTACAGAAAAAGGAAATTATCAAACACTTTTTCCTGGATAAACTTACTTAATAATTTAAAATAGTAAGATTTTAAGGATACTGTTATTTGAGTTTGGAAAGTGGGAGATTAAAATGAAATTTGGGTTAAGAAAAATAAGTTTTATTGTGATATTCCTTACATTTAGTACCTTTTCTATTCAGTTGTTTAGGAATGATCAATTATTAAATGCTATGTTTTCAATTTACTTATTACTTAGTGGAGCAATCATAGACATATGTTTTGAAATAAAACAAAGCGATAGTAAAAAAATGCGTGTGTTTTTTTGGATAATATTGAATGCACTGATAGGTCTTGTGTTAGGTATTTATTCTTTTATGAACTATGATAAACTATTATCAAGTGTAATTATTACTTGGATGATATTTAGTACAATAACAGATATTATCTTAGTTAAAAGAGAATTACGAAATCAATAAATAATTTATAACAAATTTAAGATATATGAAATGCTATTAGGAAAAATCTCATTAAAATTGAGTAGGTATTTGCAATTATAATGTAATAAAAGCACCAAAATGGTGCTTTTATTTTTGAATATGACTTATCTCGAGAGGTCTTACCAGACGATATAGTGGGTATATTGAAATATACTAAAGGCCAGAATAATTAAATAACGCAAAACAAATGTATGTTTCTAGTACATGTTTGACAGTGCAAAGTAGATGAAATGTAATTGAATTAAAATGCATATACACCTAAAACGAAGGTATTAGAAAGCGGAAAGGGGAAGAGCATATAAGTTATGTCTAAATTATCAGGGAAGGTCTTATTCAGAGAAAATATGTTAGCTACATATAAGAATGTAGTTTCTAATAAAGGAGCAAGCGGTGTGGATAATGTAACAGTTGATGAAATCAAAAAATATGTTAATCAAAACTAGAGGATATTAAAAGGCAAATTCAAACAGAGACTTACAAACCACCGCCAGTAAAAAGAGTGGAAATATCAAAACCAAATGGAGGAGCAAGGAAACTTAGCATACCAACAGTTATGGACAGAATTATCCAACAAGCACTGATATAGGTACTAACACCAATATGTGAACCATATTTAGTAATTACAGTTATGAATTCAAAGTGAACAGGAGTTGTGAAAAAGTAATACTCAAATTACTAGATTATCTAAATTAAGATTATATATGGGCAGTCGATATTGATTTAGAAAAGTTCTTCGATAATGTGCCCCCAAGATAAGCTGATGAGTTATGTACATAACATCATAAACGGTGGAGATGTAGAATCACTTATTAGAAAATATCTTGAGTAATGGTGAAAGGTAAATCTGAACCGACAAAGAAAGGAATGATTCGTGGAGGGAATATTTAGAATACAAAGAAAATAATAAAATATTTATTTAAATAGGTTTCGATTTTTGAGTTTTGATAAAATAATAAATATGATAATAAATATAAAAAGGATAATTACATGTATAACTGAAAATTCATTAATGATAAAGTTACCTGAAAAGAAACTATTTAATGACATTTTATTGATAAAGGGGATATCTATGATTCCAATACCTAATGGAAAAGCTAAGCTGGCACAAAGTATAAAAAGAGCAGGATATGTATTTTTTACTATTTGTGAAATCATGAAGATAAGAGTTATTGTTATATATATCATAAATAAGCGAATTAAATAGAGTAAGATAATTTGGTAAATTAAAGGTACATGTAAAACAATATTTGATAATTCTAAAATAGCCTGATTAGATACAGTTATATTAGATAGACCATATTTTTGAATAATGTAAACAAGTTGAGGGGTATATGTAATAAATGTACATAGAGTGGAAATCAAAATACATAATTTCCATTTTTGTTTAAATAACTTTTTACTTCCATTTTTTTGTACGCTAATGAGTTTGATCATACCAGAAGAATATTCGCTAGCAATAAAAGGTGTAAATAAAATGATAAGTGTTAAAATTAAAAGTAGCATTAAAGTAAAATCAGTTTTATAATTATCAAAGCCTTTTCCAAATAACTCTAAATATCCAGTTTCGTAAATAATGGGATAATCAGGATTTTCAAGGACGTAGTTCACTCGTTCAAGAACTCTTTGAAAAGCTCTTTCACTTAATAATTGGGTAGAGACGTAATTATCAATTGCATTTTTTTCATTTTCACTGATTTTGCCAGATTGTAGATCAAGGGATGCTTGACTGCTTTTTTGATGAAGCTCTTCAAATCTTTTTGTTTCTTTTTCAATAATCTGTTGTTTTTTTGTATCATATGGACCATTTAGAACAGACATATAATTTTTATAATAATATTCATCTTCAGAAATATCATGGTTAATATTCATTGTATACCAGGATGTAGTGATACTAAATATAATTAGGATAATTAGTCCTTTTTGAAGAACTAGTAATTTGTAACATTCATGATAGAATATACTGACATTTGTTTTAAAATTATTTTTTCTTTTTGGATGCCAGGATGTTAATGTGTCTGTTGTTTTATCTTTAGAAAATACATAGATATTTAAGAAGGTAAAAAATGGGAGAATGATAGAAATAATGATCCAAAAAATTGTTATGGTATTAATTGGATAGCCAATAATATTGAGATTTAAATAGGTTTGATAGATGGGGTTTACTAGTAAATAGGGAATGATATTGATATATTTTAAAATAGTAAAGGTAGAATTATCTGGTATTGTTAGATATAGAGTGAAAGATATACCAAATAAAAGAATAGTTAAAAAGTATAATTCAATAGTTTTCTTTGACATTAGGGCAATGAATAAAAATATCATTCCTATAAGCGAATAAATACATATTTTTGAAACAAGAAATAAAAGTAAGTATTGGCCTGTTGAAATAGCCAAAGTTGAAGTTGTAAAACTAGTGATAGATTGAATACTAACAGATAAAGGGAGAGAGCCATTTTTTATACAACTAACAAAAATATTACTCCCCCAAAATAATAAGACTGTCATAAGTGACATTAAAAGAATTACAGAAGTTTTAGCAGTAATCAAACCCGTTCTTCCCTTTTTGGTAGATTTTAATAAAAAGAAGAGCTGATGTTCTTTTTCATATATAAGAAGAGAACTTATGATAAAGAATATAAAAGCTAGCGCAATAAGGTCAGTAGGAGCAAAATCAATTGAATCTATAAATGCATTAACATTTGTGAATGTGAGTTTTACATTGTCTAATCCTTGATAGTCTTTAATTGTTTTATTAGCATTTCTTTTTTGAAAATCACTTTGATTTTTAAAGATTGCAACTTGTGAGTCTTGACTGCTTTGTTTTATTGAAGTAAGAAAATCGGGATAAGAAGATATTTTATTCCATTGTTTATTTAAGTTGTTGAAAAGCTCTAATTCTCCCATAAAACTATGGGTATATTTGTATTCATTGATATTATTGAATATAAGTGATTGATAATATTCTTCAATAAATGTGCCTTTTTTATCATCATTTAGAGTACTGATTTTATGATAAGCTTTTTGATAATTGGCAGCATTATAATATTCACCAGGGTTTGTAGCTGCTAATAAACCGATATTTATTACAAGGGCGATGATAAGGGCGAGTATACATGATTTATTACGTAAAATTTTATGAAATTCTTGAAAGAAGATATGCATATTATCCTCCTTTCTTTTCGTCACTGAAGTGATATAAATAAACATCTTCAAGATTTGGAATTGATTCTTGATAATGATAGCTAATAGGTGGTTGATCAGTTAAAATACGAACTAATAAGCCATTAGCTTGTTGAGTAATATTACTTATTAAATACATATCTTGTATTTTTTTAGTTCTTTTTCTTCAATAAATATTTCAAAAACTTTTCCTTGGATAGATTTACAAAATTCTAAGGGAGATTGATGGTTTAAAATACTACCATTTTTTATAAGAATAACTTCTTTAGCAATATGTTCAATGTCAGATACAACATGGGTAGCAAAAAGAACGATTTTATCACCTGCTATTTCAGATATAATATTTCTAATTCGAATCCGTTCTTTAGGATCGAGTCCAGCAGTTGGTTCATCTAAAATAATAATATCAGGCTGGTTCATAATAGCTTGTGCGACAAGAATTCTTTGTTTCATTCCACCAGAATATTGTCCTAATAAACGATGAGCATCTTTTTGTAGATTGACAATTTTTAAAACACGTTCAATCTCAGCTTTAGTTGTTTTTTTATCCATTCCTTTTAAAGCTGCCATGTAATTTAAAAAGCGATAAGCATTAAATTGTTCATATAAGCCCTGTTGTTGAGGCATATAACCTAAAATAGCTCGATAATCTTCATTTAATTCACTGATATTTTTACCATTGTATAAAATACAGCCGTTACTAGGTTTTAAATTACCAGTTAAAAGATTAATAAGTGTTGATTTTCCTGCACCATTTGAACCTAAAAGAGCATAAATACCTGGAGTTAATGTTAGATTAATATTATTTAAGGCTAATAAATTTCCATATGATTTAGATAGATGTTGTATTTCTATTTTCATAACTTATTTCCTCACAATCTTTATGACTATATTTTTACTATAACATAAAAAAAGAGAAAAAATTATTTTCTCAATTAAATGGTTAAATATCTGATTAAATGGTTATTTTTTTAATAATGTACTTTTTTAGTTATATATTTATTGGAATTGTTTTTTATTTTTTGATTTTATTGATAATTGAGATCAAAAGTCTTTTTACACTAATTAGGAATCAAAATAATTTTTAGCTTTGGTGTATTCAATAAAATTGAGCTCTTTATCTAATTGATAGCTTATATGTATAAATTCTTAATTTATCTATTATTGCGATATCAATTTCTATTTTTTATTCATTTAAATTTAATAACAGTAAAATAAAAAGATTATTAAAAAGCTATCATCATTAATATATGACGATAGCTTTTATGCATGTTTAATTCGATCTTTTTCTTCAGCTGCTTTAGCATCATTAAAACGATCAAGTGTCCCTACTAAATATCCAGTAATTCTTCTAATTCTTTCAAAGTTTTGGGGCTGGAATACATAATCTAGATCAACATCTTCACCATCAATTGTGATCGAAAGTGATTTTAGGGTTTCATCAGGATGCTTATTTTCTAGATATTTTATATATGCTTGAATTTCTTCTTCATCCATATATCCATTTTTTACTTCTACTTTAACATTATCAAAATCTTTCATTAAAATATCACCTCAAAAACATTATAACAGTTTAATAAGCTTTTAACATCTAAAATGCACTATTATAACCAGTAACAAATAATCATAAAGATAATCATTGAAAGAATAATTGAAAGAACCTGGTTGATTTTCTTAAACATGTATTTCATATTAACTTTACATTCCTTTCTGTTTGTAGTTATAAGATGTACATAATTATGAATAAAATCTTGTTTTATTGAAGGGGTCTTTAAGTAAGTGGTTTTTTATTTGAATGTACTAGATTTATTTAGATTATCATCAGTATATTATATGTATATACTGATGATATTAGTCATAGCATTAGACTAGATAAAATATATAGTTAATCAGTAATACTAATTTTTATGGTAAAAAGATGAAGTTTTTTTTAGTAGCTAAGTATTTAATTAAATGATAGTATTTGATATTAATGATTTTTTTCATAAAAAGCTTTTAAAACTGAATTTTTATTACGACGACTTACATCAAATAAACAATTGACGCCATTTAAATAAATTCCTTCTTTAGATAATTCACAAATTTTCTTTTTATTCACAATTACACTGCGATTAACTTGGATGAAATTATTTTTTAAAAGCTGCAACAGTTCTTTTAATGTTTTGTTTTTTATTATTAGTTGCTTATCATCAAATATTACAGCAATATTCATATCTCCTAAGTACATACAATATATTATGCTGTTTATTTGGATATCAAGCATTTCACCATCTATTTTTAAATTAACAATATGATGTTTTTTAATCCTGTTAATCATCTTTGAAACATTTACAACTAAGTCTTTTTCTAAATTATCCTTACTAATAAAACCATAGATATTAGGTCCAAAGGCTTCTTTACAGCGAGAATAATTGTTAGCTATAAAAAGTATTTTTTTATCCTCATTAATTTTTGCATACTTTATACCATCATAATCAGGCATATCAATATTTAAAATAACAAAATCAAAATCTTTATCAAGCTGATAAATAGAATTATATGTAACAACTCTAATATCATCAAATTTTAGTAACAAGATATCTTTTATTTTATCACAAGATACTTGTTTATCATCTATTATTCCAATTGTAATCATTATTTTTACCCCTCAATCTCTCTGTATTATGAAGATATTGCTCCCATTTCTTATATAATATCATTGAATTAAATAGCAGTAAAATAATAAGATAATAAATATAAATAAATAATTTTTAATATCAGAAAGTTAATGTATTTCTTATATATTTATAACACTATAAATTGATTTTTAATTGTATTATATTAACTTTATTTTGTCAGTATTAAATTAAAAAATAAAATTATAAGTTTTTTATCTGGTTTAAATTAAAGTGGTGTATAAATATAAAAACTTATAAGGAAGTAATGTTGAAAAAATCATGGATAAATATTGTGTTTTATTAAAAGAAACTATATTAAACATAGAAGTAAAAAAGATTTTAATAGATTAAAGTAGCTAAATATAATCATTGGTAACATTAAGAACAATGTACCAGAAATGTTTATTTAGACATGATAAAAAGTTTAAAAATAGTGTATATTATATAAAATAATACCATTTAATTAGATATTTAACCATTAAATGGGGAAATGAATAATTTCTTATTTTATTGTGTTATAGTAAAAACAAGAAAAGAGATAATAATAGAAATTATTAATATACTAGGAAAAGTTTTCATTATATAAATAATTTATATTAATGTTAAATAGCTTTGGTAGTTAATAAAATATATTTCATTAATTAGTCAGATAAAAAAGGGGTGAAAATGTTTATATCAAGATTAATGAAACATAAGTGTTATTTTATTAATTTATAACAAATATATATAATTAAATATGATGAGGAAAATTTATGAAACACAAAAAAATTTTATGTTGTTTTGTCTCAACATTATTATTTGGATTATTTATAGTACCAGTAATGGCAGCGGAAAGTTCTAATCAAACAACTGATGGAAAATATATTGTTTCTGTTACTTGTAATGCAAATGGTTCATCTCACACTATCAACGCTCGAAATGGTGCTACATATCCAATGGGTAAAGCTTATGTTACATATTCTGTAAGTGGTTCTGTGAAAGAAAATGTTTCAGTAAATGGAGCATCATATAGATCATATTGGACTGCTAGTCGCCCTAAAAAGTCAGATAATGAAACTTTTATAAATGCAACTACATCAGGTTATGGTATAAAGGTTTATACTTCAAATTAATAGTTTTTAATAAAATATAGTGCTAGTAATAACTAGCACTATATAAAAATTTATAGAATATTTTTTGTTTGAATGTTAAATGGAAAAAATATTTAATATTATTGATAATTGATGGGGGGAGAAAAATTGAAAAAATTTTTACTTTTAACAATAAGTTTAATATTAGTTTTACAAATAACTGGATGTACAAAAAAGAATGAAATTGATACTGGTACAGTTGTTTGGAGAGTTGCAGCAGGTGGAAATATTGAAAATATGACAAATGAAATGATAGAGGTATGGCAGAAGCCTCTTAATGAGTTATTAAAAGAAAAAAAGGCATCATATCAAGTAAAAATTATACCATTTAGTAATAAGAAGGAAAATAAGCAGATACAAGATTTAAAAGAATTGAAAAAAAATGGAGAGCAAACGGATGTTATTACTATATTGCCAGAGAGTCAGGATTATGAATTAACATCATGGAATAATACTTATAAACATGCAGTTGAAAACAAGTTACTTTTAGATTTAGATAAATGGAAAGAAAAGAATCAGAAAATCTTAGAAGAAGTATTGACTCCATATGATTTTGAACTTTCAAAAATAGATAATAGATTATATGGTATTTCAAGCAATGTACCAATGACTTCAGGGATTATGTATCAAAAAGAACTTTTAGATAAAAATGGAATAGATATCATAGACATAAAAAGTAGTGTATTTGAAAATAGTAATTTATTAACTCAAGTAAAAGATAAAATTAATAAAATTCCTCTTAATAATGTATATTTAGACCCTGGATTATGGATTGTATCTCCTAGTGATAATTTAGTGTGGACAAAAGACAAAGGATTTATTTCTTTAAGTAAATCAAGAGAGTATAAAGATTTACTATATCAATGTATTACTTTAAGACAACAAGGATTACTTGAACTTGAGTCGGTTGAGGAAAGTGCTGTGTCGTTTGCTGCTTCATTTGGAAGGGGGATAAGTACACGAGCTACATTTAAAAGTTTGTCTGCATCACAGAAAGAATTTATAGTAGTTCCTGATGAATCAAAGCCAGACATGAATTTATATTGGGGTGATAATAAAACAGGAATTGCTTCATGGTCTGAAAATAATAAAAATGCAGAAGATTTTCTTTTAAAACTTTTTACAGATAAAGATATCGCTAATTTGATTCAGTATGGAATTGAGGGAAAGGATTATCAGCTTGATGAAAATAATCATGTTAAAGTAATTACTGATAAATTAGGTTTAAAGATTTTTGGTTATCAATATACAAATCCCAAAATTACATATTCTTCAATTTATGAAGAAGATGACAAAATTGAATATTCAAATTGGTTTTATTCAAAATATGGAGAAGATTTTCCTAAAGGTTTTAGATTTGAAGCAATGCCAGTAATAAAAGATATTAATACAGTTAATAAAGTATGGAATACATATTTTGATGAACAAACTGCTACTGGATTAACCAATAAGTTGTATATGTTAGATGTTAAAGACATAGATGTTTTTTTAGAAGATTTAAATAAAACATTGGATGATGCTGGAATGCAAAAAATAGTAGATGAAGCCAATCGTCAATATCAAGAATGGTTAAAAGAAACAAAATAAGATATAATATAGATTAAAAAATTATAATTTTTATTGTTTTAAATACTATTTTTGTAAGTTGTTGCTATAAGAATACAGAAAGTCCAAGTGATATTGATGTGGAAGTATATAAACAGTTTTGAACATTAGAATCTTTAATGAATCAATAGTTATTTGTTCATTTATTCTAAGAAAGATAATTTGATTTATGTATTGAATTAGTTGTATATATTTTAAGATTATCAAGAATTAAAAGTACTATATCTCAATAGATTTTATTTATTTTCTATTAATGTAACTGTAATTGATGTGATTTCTTTTGTTTTATCATAATAATGAAATAAAAAGATTATAAATAGCAGGATTGTAGAAAAACGGTTATTAAAAAGCTATCATCATTAAAATGATAATAGCTTTTATACATATTTAACACAATCACTTTCTTCTGCTGCTTTAGCATTATTAAAATGATTAAGAGTTCCAACTAAATAATCAGTTATTTTTCTAATTTTTTCAAAATTTTGTGTCTGGAATATATAATCTAAATTTACATCTTTACCATCAATTATGATTGAAAGTGATTTTAATGTTTCATCAGGAAACTTATTTTCTAAATATTTAATATAAGCTTGAATTTCTTTATCTTCCATATAACCATTTTTAACTTCAATTAGTATATTGTTAAAATCTTTTATTGATATTACTTGAATTATTATAACAGTTATAAAAATATTTAATATCTAATATGCACTATTACAGCCAATAACGAATAATCATAAATATGATTATTGATAAGATGATTGAAAGAACCTGGGTAACTTTTTTAAACATATATTTCATGTTATCACCATTATATGTATATAGTAATGAGATTAGTTATAACATTAAAGTATGTTTATTAAAAAATATTGTAAATATATTTATGATTTATTCTTGATAAAGTACTTAAAAATAGTGTGTGTATAAAATACAACCTTTTAATTAGATATTTAGCCATTAAATAGGGAAACGAATAATTTTTTATTATATTGTGTTATAGTAAAGATAATAAATGTCTTTCGATAATTAATAAAATATATTTTACTCATTAATTCTAAACGAAATGGGGGATGAAACAATGAAAAAAGTATTACTGTTTATTTTAACTTTAGCACTGTGTTTACAAATAACAGCCTGCACACAAAATAATAATACAAAAAAAGGTGATGTAGATAAGAAAACTGTTGTATGGAGAATTGAGGATCCTGGTAGTGAGACTTCTTTAGGTGATGAATTAATTGAAGCATGGGAAGAACCGCTTAATGAATTGTTGAAGGAAAAGGGTGCTTCTTATCAAGTTAAGATTATGACTTTTAATACTCAAGAAACAGATAAGAAACTAGATGAGTTAAAAGAACTAAAAGAAAATGGGGAACAAACTGATATAGTATCAATGTTCTTTACATCTTATAATGATAATGAAGTTGATGATTGGAAGAATACATATAGATATGTTGTTGATAATAAATTACTTAGAAATTTAGATGAGTGGAAAGAAAAAAATAAAGAGATATTAGAAAAGGTGTTGGTTCCTTATGATTTTGAGTTATCAAAAATGGATAATGAGTTGTATGGTATTTCAAGTCATGTACCTACTATTAATGGTTCGATGTATAATAAAAAAATGTTAGATGAATATGGAATTAATATTAATGATATTAAGGATAATATATTTGATAATACTGAATTGTTGATTCAGGCAAAGAAAAATAGCAAGGAAATTCCAATACAATTTATAGGACTTGATTCTAGTATGCTAGGTTTGTGGATTGTACCACCGACAAATAATCTAGCCTGGAAAAAAGGTGAAGGTTTTATTTCTTTAAGCCAGTCAAAAGAGTATAAAAATTCATTGGCTAATTACTTGTCATTAAAGCAGCAAGGTTTGCTTGATCAGGCTCTTCCTAAAAATAACGTTATTCCTTTTGCTACAGTGGCTACAATGAGTAAGCGAGATGCATTTGAAATCAATACAGCTTATCGTTCTATGTCACAAACAGTACAAAGTGATGATTTTGTTATTGTCCCTAATTATTCTACACCAAATATGGAATTATATTGGGGAGATAATAAAACATCAATTGTATCTTGGTCTGAAAATGTTGAAAATGCAGAAGATTTTCTTTTAAAATTATTTACAGATAAAGATATTGCAAATCTTATTCAATATGGCGTTAAAGATCAAGATTATACACTCGATAAAGACAATCATATTACTGTAACTACTAAAAATAATGGATTATCTATATTTGGATATCAGTTTACAAATCCTAAAATCACTTATTCATCTGTCTATGAAGAAAATGACAAAGTTGAATATTCAAATTGGTTTTATACAGAATATGGTGATAACTTTCCTAAAGGTTTCAGATTTGATCCAATTCCAGTTTTAGATGAAATTAGTGCTACGAATAAAATAATGACAGGAGATTTTATTAATGAATATCAAGAAAGTGAATGGATGAATAAAATAGCTAAATTAGAAATAGAAGATTTAGATACTTTCTTAAAAGATATGAATAAAGAATTAGATAAAGCAGGTATGCAGAAAATAGTAGATGAAGCTAATCGTCAATATCAGGAGTGGTTAAAAGGAGTAAAATAAGATGCAACATAGATTAAAAAAAATTATAATTCTTATTGTTTTAAATATTGTTTTTATAAGTGGCTGCAGTACGAATACAGATAGTCCAGGTGAAAATAATGTGCAAGTGTATGAACAATTTGGAGCATTAGAATTTTCAACAGATGATGGATTCTATCATACTAATAATAGTGGTTATTTATATTTTTTTGATTATGAAACTAAAAAAGATGTTCTAACTTGTAGTAAGGTTAATTGTAGAATGGAAGCACAGCTAAAAGAAGATTCTGAAGCTTATATTGGTAATAATGGAGCTGGATTTGTAAGTGGTGATAAGTTGTATGTTATTAGTAAAAATGATGATATAGAAAAAAAATATTCATTAATTGAATCTAATTTAGATCGGAGTAATCAAAAAGAGATCGTTAAAATAAATAGTACTATGATTTTGTCATTTGCGGTAATCAAGGAAACAGCCTATTTTGCAATTGATGAAGTTATTTTTACAGAATCGGAAAGTGGGGCTATTGTTGAAGAACCTAAGCATAATTGTTATCTTCTTGGGGTTGATTTAAAAAGTGGTAAACAAGAAAGATTAACAGAACCTAAAAATAATTTTAATAATTCTTTAAAAATTGTTGCAGCTGATGAAAATATGATTTATATGACTTATAATTATTTTGAAAATTATTTTGATGGAACAAATTTTAAAGATGCTAATGAAAAAATAGAGAATTACGAATATGATATTAAAACTAAAAAACTTACCTCTGTATTAGAAGATAGAAATATTGTAAAAGGACAACTTATTGGAGATACATTATTAACAGTTGAATCAAAGTACATAAATGAAAAAGAAGTAAATAGTGAAAAACTTTTCACGGTTATGAAATATACTTTACCTGATTATAAACCAATAGAAATAGTGTCAACCAGGCAATATCCAATTTTTAACAATGACGAGTGGATATATCAGGATGATAAAACAAAAGAGTTTTATTCATTAGATTTTGAGACAGTAGAATCAAAAAAAATAATAATGAATGAAGCTAAGGGTGTAATAATATTTAATGATGCTAAAGATTATTACTATATAAGTTATATGAAAGATGGGAAAATGGAACGTGGTTTTATTTTAAAATCTGATTATAAAAAGGGTAAGAAAGAAATTATTGAAGTTCATTAGATATTTGTGATAGATGAATAATAAAAGAATTATAATTATTTTAATCACATCGACATAATGAAAAGATTAAGATATGTAGCTTACACACTACAATAATCTTAATCTTTTTTGTTTTTTATAAAAAAATTGAGTATACGAAAAAGTGTCATTTAATCTTACATACTATAAAGCTTTTAAAAATACTAGCCCAATTATACAACAAGAAACTGTAGTACATGAATTTGGATGTGCTTTAGGTTTAGGGTATACTTTAACTTCAAAGGAGTTAAAATCTGTTATGAAAGTTTTAGGATTTAATAATATATCCATTATCAGATGATATCAGTGGTATTAAAGCAAAATATAATTTTTAATAAGGAAAGATTTGGATGAATAAAAATAAATATTTATTAATTGGTCTATCTTTGATAATGTTTCTAGCACTTGTTGGATGTAATAACATTTCTTTAAAACATGAAGATATATTTATTAATGCTAAAGCTGATTTTTATTCATATGCATCAGCTAGCAATATTGTCTATATTATGTATCAAAACATGTCGATGCTAAATAGGAAACAGATTAGAAAAATCTAGACCTGAAGCTAAGTTGTAGAACAATAGCAAACTGGATCATACTGAGTACTAATGAATGGATAAAACCTGATGCATACTAGGAATATGAGAATTTATATGCTGGTGGAGTCTAAAGTTTATAAAAATTATATAGAATCATACTATATAAAACAAAAAAGAAGTAGAAATGTTATTTTACGCATTATATATTTTATTTTGGTTAGTAAAAACCAATAATTATAAATAAATGTTTTAGTATATGGGTATGAATTTCTCATATTTTTATTTAATTAATAAAAGTTTATTTTTGGATTGAAAAAAAGTCATCAATTTGATAAAATTTTGTAAATACATGAAAAGGAGGGGAATTATGCGATTACATTTTACTAAAATGGAAGGTCTCGGTAATGATTATATATATTTTGATGGAATAAATCAGAAAATTCCCATGGATAAAGAATTTATCACGAAAATAAGTGATCGACATTTTGGAATTGGAAGTGATGGAATGATTGTTATTCTACCATCAGATAAATATGATTTTAAAATGCGAATGTTTAATCTTGATGGCAGTGAAGCAATGATGTGTGGTAATGGAATTCGTTGTTTTGCGAAATTTATTTATGATCATAAATTAAGTGATAAACATGTATTGAAAATTGAAACCAAATCTGGATTAAGAATTGTTGAATTATTGTTTGAAGATGATAGATGTATTGGAGCTAAAGTAAATATGGGTAAACCAATTTTAAGATGTAAAGAGATTCCCTGTATTTATGATAAAGAGAAAATGATTAATGAAGCTATGATAGTTGATGATCATGAATATCATTTGACAACGATTTCAATGGGGAATCCTCACACAGTAATCTTTGTTGATGATTTAGAAATTTTGGATTTAGCAGTGCTTGGTCCTAAATTTGAGCATCATGAGTTATTTCCTGAAAGTGTTAACACTGAATTTGTTCAGGTAGTTAATGAACAGTATATAAAGATGAGAGTTTGGGAAAGAGGTTCAGGTGAAACTATGGCTTGTGGTACTGGAGCTTGTGCTTCAATGTATGCAAGTTATCTAAATGGTTATACTAAAGATAAAGTTATTGTACAATTATTAGGTGGTTGTTTAGAAATTGAGTTTCTTGATGGCATAATTATGATGTCTGGACCAGCTGTTAATGTTTTTGAAGGAATAATTGAAATATAGAATAGGAGCGAATTATGTTAAATAGTGCAGAAGAAATTATTAAATTTATTGGTGATGCTAAAAAACAAACAATAGTAAAGGTTTATTTAAAAGGTGAAAATTTACCTGAGGCAACTGATTTTAAGATGTTTGGTGGAGATGAAAGTAAAGTTTGTATAGGTAATCTAGATGTAATAAAAGCATATATGGAAGCTAATGAAAATATTATTACTGATTTTTATTTAGAACAGGATCGACGTAACAGTGCGATTCCATTATTAGATGTGACAAATATTAATGCTCGTATTGAACCAGGAGCTTTAATTAGAGATCATGTAAAAATTGGTAATAATGCTGTTATTATGATGGGTGCAATAATTAATATTGGAGCTGTAATTGGCGAGGGAACAATGATTGATATGGGAGCTGTTTTAGGTGGTCGTGTTGAAGTTGGAAAACGTTGTCATGTTGGAGCGGGAGCTGTTTTAGCAGGGGTAATTGAACCACCTAGTGCAACACCAGTAATTTTAGAAGATGATGTTTTAATTGGGGCTAATGCAGTAGTTATTGAAGGAGTACGAATTGGTAAGGGAGCTGTTGTTGGAGCAGGAGCTATTGTTAGACAAGACGTTCCAGCTGGTGCAGTAGTGGTTGGGAATCCAGCTAGAATCATTAAACAGCAAAAAGATGAAAAGACTGATAGTAAAACCCAGTTAATGGATGATTTAAGAAAATTATAGGAGAAAGATATGGATGCTTTAGAGCAAATAAAAAAATGGCGTCAAGAATTACATCAAATTCCTGAGCCTGGTTTGCATGAGTATAAAACTTCAAAATATCTAAAAACGGAACTTCTTAAAATGGGATATCAGCCAATTACTATATTAAAGACAGGTGTCCTTGTATATATTGATAATGGTTATGATAAAACGCTTGCTTTTCGCAGTGATATTGATGCTTTAAAGATAAAAGAAGAAACTAAGTGTAGTTTTATTTCTCAACATGATGGATATATGCATGCTTGTGGTCATGATGGACATATGGCTGCTTTGTTAGGGTTTGCTAAAAAATTAAAAGATAAACCTTTATCATTAAATGTTAATATCTTACTTATTTTTCAACCTGCTGAGGAATCACCAGGTGGTGCTAAATTATTAGTTGAAGCAGGGATATTGAATAAATATAATGTAAAAGCAATTTTTGGAATGCATCTAATGCCAACGATAGATGAAGGTAAGATTGCTTGCCGAGCTGGTCCTTTAATGTCCCAAAATGGTGAACTGGATGTGACTGTAATTGGTAAAAGTGCTCATGCAGGATTATATCATTTTGGTGTTGATTCAATCGTAATTGCTAGTTCGATAATTGGTCAATACCAAAATATTATTTCTCGAGTTGTTTCTCCTGTTGAAAGTTGTGTAATTAATATTGGGGAAATCAGTGGTGGAACAGCTAGAAATATTGTTGCAGATAAAACAGTATTTAGAGGAACAGTAAGAACTTATAGTGAAGCAGTATTTAAAAAAATTACTGATACAATGCAGGCAATTAATTGTGGGATGGAAAGAAGTTATGGATGTAAAATTGAATTTAGTTGTCCACCGATGTATCCACCTGTGTTAAATGATTATGGTTTATATCAACAGTTTGTTAGGATAGTTAATGAAAATTATCTTGAACTTAAAGAACCATTAATGTTAGCTGAGGATTTTGCTTTTTATCAAAAAGAAATTCCAGGAATTTTCTTTTATCTAGGAACTAAGACTTCTCAGTATTCAAGTGGTTTACATACAGAAATATTTAATTTTAATGAAAATGTATTAATTAAAGCAGTTGATGTTTATTATCAGCTTGCTGCTAAAATAAAATTGGGGGAATGAAAATGAGTTATTATGATAGAGCTAATAATGCGTTTATGAAAGCATATGGTAGATTTGATGTTACTTTTGATTATGGTAAAGGAGTTTATCTTTATGATAAGGATGGTAAAAGGTATTTAGACTTTTATTCTGGAATAGGTGTTAATTCATTTGGTTATGATTATAAACCATATGTTGATGCAATGACTGATCAGTTGCATCGCTTAATGCATATATCAAATTATTTTAATAGTGTTGAAGCGATAGAAGCAGCTGAAGCAGTTATTAAAGCAACAAAATTAAATCAAGTATTTTTTACAAATAGTGGTACAGAAGCGACAGAAGGAGCTTTAAAATTAGCTCGTAAATATTATTATGAAAAGCATGGTAAGGCAGATAGTGAAATCATAAGCTTAAAACATTCATTTCATGGTCGTTCTACTGGTTCAGTTACACTAACAGGAACTCCTGCCTATCAAACAGCATTTGGACCATTGATTGAAGGAGTTAAATACGCTGATATTAATGACTTAGAATCAGTTAAGAAATTAATTACACCTCGCACAGCAGCGATTATTCTAGAACCTGTTCAAGGTGAAGGTGGCGTTCATGTTTGTAGCCAAGCATTTATGAATGGAATAAGACAAATATGTGATGAATATGATATTGTGATGATTTTAGATGAAGTTCAATGTGGAATGGGTAGAACAGGAACAATCATGACATATTTTCAATATGGAATCTTGCCAGATGTTGTTTGTTTAGCTAAAGGAATTGGAGCTGGTTTTCCAATAGGTGCCTTTGTTGCTAACAAAAAGGTAGGAGATGCGTTAAAACCAGGGGATCATGGTTCAACTTATGGTGGTAATCCAATGGCTGGCTGTGCTTGTAAAACAGTATTTAAAATTATTGATGAGCAGAAAATGTTAAAACATGTTCAAGATATTAGTGAATATCTAATTGATAAATTAGATGAGATAGTAGAAAAATATGATTGGATAAAAGAGCGTCGAGGATTAGGGTTGATGATTGGTTTAGAGTTTACTCATCCAGTTAAGCCATATATTCAAAAAGCATTAGATAAAGGTTTAGTTTTAATTACAGCAGGAACTAATGTAATTAGGATGTTACCACCATTTATTATTGAGGAAAAAGATGTTGATGAAATGATTAAAATCTTGACAGAAGTAATTGAGGAAGTTAATAATTAGATTAGGGATTTAGTTTGATTAAATCCCTTTAATTTTATTTGAAATAACTAATTAGGAATGGTGATATAATGGATAAGAAATTGCTATTAAAATTATTTATAACAAATTTATATTTAAGTGCTTTTACTTTTGGTGGGGGTTATGTAATTATAACTCTAATGAAAAAGAAGTATGTTGACGAATTGGATTGGATTAAAGAAAAAGAGATGTTAGATTTAATTGCAATTGCTCAATCAGCACCAGGTGCAATTGCTATAAATGGAGCAATTGTTATTGGATTTAAATTAGCTGGTATTTTTGGGGCACTTATATCGATTTTGGCAACTATCATTCCACCTTTTGTTATTTTGTCATTTGTTTCATTTTTTTATGAAATTTTTAAAAATAATGAGTTATTTGCCTTAATGCTTTCAGGAATGCAGGCAGGAGTTGGTGCAATAATTGCTTCTGTAACTTATGATATGGCTGTTGGTATAATTAAGGAAAATGAAATTTTACCAATAATTATAATGGTTTTAGCATTTGTTGTTACATATATATATGATATTAGTGTAATATATGTAATTTTAAGTTGTGGAATAATAGGAATTATTCAAAATAAATTACAATTCTGGAGGAAAAGATAATGATTCTATTAAAGTTATTTATTAGTTTTCTTCAAATTGGAGCTTTTAGTTTTGGTGGTGGTTATGCAGCTATGCCATTGATCCAGCATCAGGTTGTGGAACTACATCAATGGTTATCAATGGTTGAATTTAGTGATTTAATTACTATTTCTCAAATTACTCCAGGTCCTATTGCAATCAATTCGGCAACATTTGTTGGTTTAAAAATAAATGGTTTTATTGGGGCATTAGCAGCTACAATGGGTTGTATTATTCCTTCATGTATTATTGTCTCTATAATTGCTTATATTTATTTAAAATATCAACAGATGTCGATTATTCAAAATATTTTGAAATATATTCGTCCTGCAGTTGTAGCAATGATTGGTGGATCTGGTTTATTAATTATAGTAAATAGTTTTTTTAATGGTAATGTTGATTTAAATCATTTTCAGTTAATGTCAGTAATTATTTTTGCAGGTGCATTATTTTTGTTAAGAGTAAAAAAATTAAATCCTATTTACATAATGTTTATTTCAGGAATAATACAAGTACTGATATATTACTTATTTGTTTCTTTGTGATTTTTTAAGTATAATAAAAATCAAGATAAGATATATGGATGATAATCAAAATATCTAAATAAGTATACAATATCGAAAAGTTATACTATTGATGAAATATTATATGTAGTGTGTTTGATATTTTGGTTTTAGATATAGATAATGGTTATATCATGATGTTTTTTAAAGAATAATATAGATAAAATTTATATCTTCAAAGGTGAAAGAAAATATAATTATGGTTTAATAACTGGTAGGGAAATATCTTATTTTGGATACAGAAGAAATAATAAAAATGAACAGAGATTATGCTTTAATAATAGTATAAATGCTAGAAATCAATTATATTGCTATGCAATTAATTTGTGAAGTAATAGAAAAAGGATGAATATGGGAGTATACTATAATAAAAAAAGGAAGATTAATCTCAATATATTTATTAATAATAATGTTTAAGCAATTATGGATTTAACTTTTGCTGGTAATTAGTATAAAACTGGTAATAAAAGTATATTTTTACAAACTAAATTGTAATGATGTTAGTTTTTATCAAGAAATCAATATTATTAGTGAAGAAAACAATGATTAGAAGATTGAGTTTTGGATAGTTATTTTTATTTGCTTTGTTATATTATTACATGTAATAATTGTATTAATAGGATATATTTATCAAAAATAATATATTATCTTATCAAATTTTGTCTAAAAATTATTGGATAAATTTCAAGATGAAGTTGGTAATTATATTGAGTGCTTTAAAAATATTATTGAAATATTGACATTGGTGATATTAGTTTTTAATATAGTTTTTTCTTATTTATTAAATTAATGAATAAAAGATATAGTTATTTAAGTTTAAAGTGTTATAGTATTGAAGAAAAATATTTTGAATAAATTGAATATTTAAAGGAAAATTATGGTAATGATAACTTACAGTTTAGAATATAGCTCTTTAAAAAGGAGAAGCATTTTCTTTATCATTTTTTAGTACATATAATTGGGATATTTTTATACAAACACAGTAATTTGAAATATAGTATACTTTTATAAAGAAATAATATAAAGGGAAGTGATTTATTTGAAAAAAAGAGTTAAATTAAAAGTTAAGTTATTAGGTGGATTAAAAATATTTAATGGAAAAGTTGAATTTCCATATGAAAAGAAAAGGAGTTCTCAAGTAGATTTGCTGATTGTTTTTTTGATAATTAATCGTAATAAGAGTGTTACTAATTTACAGTTAATAGATTATCTTTGGCCAAGTGGAAATTCTAATAAACCTGAAGGGGCATTAAGGAATTTAGTATATCGTGCAAGAAAGGAAATGAAACATTTTTTTGAAGATGTTGATTGTATAAAATCAAAAGGACACCGCTATTTTTGGAATCTAGAAGTTGATTGTAATGTTGATTATGAGGATATATTAAAGCTTTGTAATAAAGTTGAAAAAAAAAATGATCCATATCAAAAATATGAGATTTGTTTAGATTTGATAACTAAATATAATAGTGAGATATTACCAGAATTAAATTATAATGAATGGATAGTGGAGATGAATAACTCATTATCAAGAAATTGTTTAGAAGCAATTTTAAATACTCTTTTAGTTTTAGCAAATCATAATAAATATGAAGAAATATTAAAGATTTGCAATCATCAAAATTGTTTAAAATTAAAAGATCTGCGTATATATCAAATACAATTATATGCATATTATAAAACTAATAAAATTGATTTAGGATTATCGTTTTATCATAAAGTAGTCGACTATTATTATAGTAAATATGGTATTGAAGTATCACATAAACTAAAGAAGATTTATAAGATGCTTATAGATACTACTTCATCTATTCAAATAGATGTAGAGGAATTAGAAAAAAGTTTAGTTAGTGATAATAATGATGATGAAAATACTTTTTATTGTGATTTTGATGTATTTAAAAATATATATCAAATAAATGCTCGTTCAGCCAAATGTTCGATGAAAGCACGAATATTAGCTTTATTGACTGTTGTTGATACAAGTAATAGTTTAGATGAAAAGAGCATAAATAATGAGGTTGATATTTTAAAAGATGTTATTTCTAATAGTTTGAGAAAAAATGATGTTTTTTCAAAATTTAACATGACTCAATATTCATTAATATTAGCTTCATCTGATTTAGAAGGGGCACAAATAGCCATAGATAAAACTATTTCTCGTTATAATGAAAGGAAAAAGCATGATGAAGTCATTCTAATAAGTGATTTAAAGAAAATTAGATAAAAATGTTTTAGTTTGGAAAATATTGATATATAGTGGTAACTATAATTTTGTTAATTGTTTATGGATAATTGATTGTATAACATTAAACAGATGATTTAGTGAATGATAAATTGCTTAGTGACATTTAGTTTTCTTGTTTGTGCTTAATAATATTAAATAAATATTTATGATTTATTTTTTCATTTCATAGATTGTAATATAAAAAATTAGTAAATAATAAATATAATTTGAGGAACGTATAATTACGTTCTTTTTTATTATTTATGACTAATCCGAATAGGATGTGAAAAAAATAGCGAAAATATACTGTATGCAATAATCATTTATGTAGATAGTTATAATACTTTTATTCAATGGTTAAAATATAAAATATGGAAAGGAGAGTAGGAATAGTGGAGATAGACTATAAAGCAATCGGTCAAAGGATTAAAATCGCAAGGATTAAAAAAGGTATGACTCAAGAAGTTGTTTCATATATAGTTGATGTAACACCAGCACATATGAGTAATATTGAAACTGGAAAAACTAAAGTTAGTTTGTCAACTTTAATTGCGATTGCAAATGCACTTTCTGTTTCTGTAGATGCTCTTCTATGTGACAATGTATTGAATGTAAAAGTGATATTTGAGATAGAGGCAAAAGAATTGTTTAGTGATTGTGATGAATACGAGATAAGGTTACTAGTTGATATTCTAAAGTCTGCAAAAAAAGCAATTCGTAAAGATCGAAAAGTAAGAAATATGTTTGAAATGTAAAAAACTATGATAATAAATCACAGTAATAAGATTAGTGTCATAGTTTTTTTATTTAAAACTTAAGTAGTTATTAATATAAGAATATATGTAGTAGCTTTAAAAATAAAAACTTTGGGGTTAATTAAAGTTAATCATAAAAGATTATATCTACATAAATATAATATAGATAAGATGGGCGAAGTCTAAATGACTTTGTTTTATATCCATTCGCTTTAGTTTAACAGTTGGCTATTGCTTGATTCCATATCTTTTTGATTAAGGTGTTTTAACCTGGTTTCGCCTTTTCAGAGTAACGATTCTTACAATGATTTATATTACATTTTCCATAACATTCTTATCCTGGCAGTTGATTTCATTTAGGTTATGAAACATTGCCACATTGTCTTGTAAGTTTTCTAACCCAGGCTTTACAGAAAGAAATCAGACGTGATATACAGATTTATATGTTATAGGAGATTTACCATATTTTTACTATGATTCAGTGAGAAGTTATACTGATATATACCATGTTTTGAAGAGTATCAACCAATAATAAAACTAGCGTGAGTACTGATAAATAGAGGTTTTTTATACTTATGGAAATTTATGATAAGATATAGAAAATTTTAACATTCTTTTATCTTAAAAAAGAAAACTTCTTATTAAGAGAGTAAATAATAATAGGAGGTTTTTTATATGCATAAATATCCAATATATAAACAAGATAATAATTATAGTTGTGGTGCATATTGTATTAAAATGATTTTAAAATATCATCATCTTGATATAAAAATTAAAGAAATTAAAGAACGGTGTCGCTTAACGAGTGAAGGTATAAGTGTTTATGGTTTAGTTCACTGTTTACAATCGTATCATTTTGATGTTAAAGCTTATCAATGTGATTTTAATATTTTATTAGATGAAGCAAGATTACCATGTATAATTCATGTTGTTAGAGATAATATGACACATTTTGTAGTGTTGTATCAAATAACTAAAAAATATTTAATTATCGGTGATCCTGCAAAGGGCTTAACTAAACTTAGTTATGAAGAAGTGGAAAGTGTTTTTAGTGGTGTTTGTGTTTGTATTAATCATGTGGGAAGATATATGGTTAAAAAAGAACAAAAAGAGATAAGTTTTAGAGAATTTATAATTCAACATTTAAAGTCTAATTACCGATATATTGTAAAACTTTTATCTAAAGCTTTGTTTATATCCATGTGTAGTATTATTAGTTCTTTTTATTTTCAAATCCTAATTAATACGATTGATGAAGTAAATTATTATTTTATAATATGTTTTAATGCAGTTTTTATTTTTATTGCAGGAATTAGGGTGCTGCTAAATTATCAACGTAAAAATTTAGAGATTGAGATTCAAAAAAAATTGAACTATGAATATGTAAATAAAACAGTTCTTCATATGTTGTATTTACCATTTAAATATTTTAATTGTAATCAAGAAGGAGTGTTATTAACCAAAGTACAAAATTTGTATTCTTTGAGTGATTTTTTTATTCATTTTTATCTTGTTATATTTATGGATGTGATTTTAATGTTAGGAATAATTATGGCTTTATTAATATTTTCATTTCAGATAGGGTTAAGTGTAATTGTTATTTTAGGTATAATTGCTTTAGTAGTATTAAATGGGATGAAGAAATTAAATGAGTTAAATAAAAAAATTATTGGTAGTCAAGAAGAAATGAATCAGGGATATTTAGAGTATTTAAAGAATTTTTATAATAGTCATCAGTTTTTTTTAAAACAGTTTACAAAGGAAAAAATGAACTTTTTATTTGATGAGTATAATTTAAATGTTTATTGGCGTGATAAAAACTTAAATAGTTTAAATGTTGTTAGTGAAATGTTAATCCAAGGGTTATCCTTTTTGGTGGTCTTGGTTGCTTGTTATTATTATAAACAAGGAAAAATTAATGTTGGTGATATTGTATTTTTTTATATGTTAACAACATATTTAATTGAACCTTTATTTAATTTTATTGCTTTGGTTTTTGAAAAAGATGAGGTGAAAATTTTATATGAACGTTATAAAGAGGTTATTCCAGATAAAAGTGAACGAAAGTTAAAAATAAAAGGACGTATTAGAGAGATTAAGTTTGATCATATAACATATAGTTATGGTTATAAAGAACCAATCATTGAACATTTAGATTTAGTAATTAATAGTTCTTTGTGGTTAAAGGGAGATACTGGAGCAGGAAAGTCAACTTTATTAAAATTATTGATGAAACATGATGATTTGATTAAAGGAAATATTTTAATAAATGGAGTTTCTTTAACTAGAATTGACTCTAGTTCATTGTATCGAAAGATTATTTATATAGATAAAGAACCAATATTTTATCAAGAATCATTAAAGTTTAATTTATTATTAAAAAATAATAATCAAAGATTATTAGAAAAATTATTAAAAGAAAATAATATTATATTTCCATTACAGGAATTTTTCGACAAATGTATACTCTTAGAAAATAGAAGGAGCGAATTTACATATTTGTCTGGATTGCAAGGCGGTATAGAATTCATAAAAATAATAGAACAAGTAAAAGAAAATATGTCATTATAAAGGAAGGATTTATTATGATAATTTTATTAATCATTGTACTTATTATTTTAGGTATTCTATGATTATGATATTATCCATATCACCATACAAAGAAGTTGATGATATGGATAATAAATATTTTATTGTTTTGAAACAATATTTTGAAACGTAATAAGTAATTCTTCCAACATATTTTTTTGTGGTTCTGTCAGCGATGAGAGAATATCTAATACAGGAGTACTTTCGTTAGAAACAGTTTCTTTCCCAAAAAGTAAATAATCTGCTGAAATAGGAAATACACTACATATTTTATAGATGGTTTCAGCGGACATTCCCTTTTTTCCATTTTCTAATTCTGCTAAAAATTGAGGGGAAATATCTACTTTTTCAGAAAACTTTTCTCTTGTTAATCCAAAATTTTCTCTTTGTCTGCGTAATCTTTTACCAATTAAAATTTTATCCATATTTTCACCTCTTATTCTATTTTAATGATTGTAATATGGAGTAACATAAGAATTAGACGAAATTGAAACTTTAAGCGTATAATCATATTCATTATGTTATGTATTTACTATTATTTTATGATAATAAAAGAAATAGTATAAAACGATAGAAAGGGGAAAAGAAACAATGATACAAGAAGAAAGTGAGAAAGAAAGTAAAGAAAAATTAAGTCCAAAAGTAATGAGAATGCTCGATATTTATACAGAACTAATAAGTGGTTATATAGTAAAAAAAGATGAAATTGCAAAACGATATGGTAAAAGTATTCGCACAATAGAAAGAGATATTAAAGACTTAGAATATTATATGGAAAATAATAGCATGATGATTGGAAGTGGCAAAATTATTCGCAAAAACAATCAGTACAATTTAGAACAAAAATCAAATGTATTATCAAATAGTGAAATATTAGCAGTCTGTAAAATTTTATTAGATAGTAGAGCGTTTCCTAAAGAACAGATGAGTAAAATATTACATTGCTTTATTAATTATTGTGCTGAAGATAAAAAACAAATTAAGGAATTAATACGGAGAGAAGAAACTTTTTATGTAGAAACACATCACGAATATGAATTTATAGAAAAAATGTGGGAAATAGGAGATGCCATTACTCATAAAAAATATATTGAAGTAGATTATAAAAGGGTTACAAATAACAAAGAAAGTCAAGTCAAAAAAAGGAAATTAAAACCGATAGCAATTTTGTTTTGGGAATATTATTTTTATTTAGTAGCATTTAGAGAGGATAAGGACATGAAAGAAGGTGACGAATATGCTCCTATTGTATATCGTATTGACAGAATGAGAACTTTAAATGTTTTAGAGGAGCGATTTCATATTCCAGACAAGGTTTTTGAATATGATACTCATGTGAATGAGGGAGAATTTCGTAAAAGAGTACAATTTATGAGAGGTGGAAAATTACGCAGAGTGAAATTTTTATACTATGGTGATGATATTCATGGGGTATGTGACCGTTTGCCTACTGCAAAAATAACATCAGAAGAAAACGGCATTTATAAAGTGAAAGCAGAAGTATTTGGAGATGGCATTGATATGTGGTTTAAAATGCATCAGCATGATGTCAAAGAAATAAGATAATTGTAGTAAGATGTAATTAATAGTTGAAAAATACGTTTATAGCGTATATAATTATATTTAATATTTTATAATATATGTTAAATTAAGGGAGGTCATTATGGAAGAGAGTACAATTTTTGAAAAAATGGAGCAAGATATTTATAAGTCAGATATATCTGAAGAAGAAAAGCAAAAATTATTAAAAAATATTCTTAATCTAAAAAAGCAAAAAATTAACTTATTGATTACTGGTGCAACAGGCTGTGGAAAAAGTTCTACAATTAATGCTCTTTTTGAAACAGAAAAAGCAAAAGTTGGTGTTGGGGTAGACCCTGAAACAATGGATATTCAAAAATATGAGTTAAATAATATGGTATTGTGGGATAGTCCTGGTTTGGGAGATGGAAAGGAAGCAGATAATAGACACTCAAAAAACATTATTAGTAAATTAATGGAAAAAGATGCAAATGGAAAGGCTTTAATTGACTTGGTTTTAGTGATATTAGATGGAGGTTCTAGAGATTTAGGGACTTCTTATGAGTTAATTAATCAAGTAATTATTCCTAATCTTGGTCCAGAAAAAAGTAAAAGAATATTAGTAGCAATCAATCAAGCAGATATGGCTATGAAAGGCAGATATTGGGATAGAGAAAAAAATTGTCCTGAACCTAAATTGATAGAGTTTTTGGAACAAAAAGTGCAATCTGTACAAAAAAGAATTAAAGAGGGTACAGGCGTTGATGTAACACCAATTTATTATTCTGCAGGTTTTAAAGATGAGGGAGAAGAACAACGCCCTTATAATTTGGCAAAATTATTATATTATATCATGCAAAAGACACCAAAAGAAAAGAGATTAGTTTATGTAGATACTGTTTCACAGCAAGAAGAAATGTGGAAAGATAATGATGATTTAAAAGATTATAGAAAAGAGATAAAAAAAGACTTCCTTGAAACTGTATCTGATTGTGCTACTGAAGGAGCTTATACGGGTGAAGAAATTGGCGCTATTTTTGGAGAAGCAGGTGCTACTGTTGGTCGAATTATTGGAGGTGCTGTTGGAACTGTTAGGGGTGTTGTAAAAGCTGTTACTGGATGTTATATTACAACTGCTATTTGCGAAATGCAGAATAAACCAGATGATTGTTATGAATTAACTATGTTTAGAAAATTCAGAGATGAATGGCTGGCAGAACAGCCAAACGGCAAAGATTTAATTCAAGAATACTATGAAATTGCTCCTACAATTGTAAATTTGATTGATAAAGACAAAAATAGAACTGAAATTTATGAGAATATTAATAGACAATATTTGTTACCATGTTTGAAGTTAATTGAAGAACAAGATTATGAAGAATGTAAAGAAAAATATGTTGCTATGGTAGAAAACTTGCGAAAACATTATATTTCATAAAAAGTAATTACTACAAAGGCGATTATCACGGGATAAAATAGAAAGGAAGATGCTCATGAAACATACAGAACATTATTATGAAATGCAAAAAATGTTGAACGAATATGAGCAAAAATGGATGGCACAGTTAGAACACTCAAATAGAATTATTGACAGAATGAATCGTGGTGAGTGGGGAAGAAGATGATAGTAGCTCTCAATCATCAAATCATTATGGCAAAAGCGATTACTACGGAAATAGAAGATGATTACCATAAAAATAGATGGTAATCATAGTCAGATACAAAATGATAGACCACATTTGTAAAGAGGTAAAAAATGAAAAATGAGTTATATAATTATAGAATAAATGATATAGAAAGAAATTTGGAAATTGCAAGATTTAGACCATTAGATGTTATGGTTACTGGAAATACAGGAGCTGGAAAATCATCTACATTAAATGCTCTTTTTAAAAAAGAGGTGGCAAAGGTGGGAACAGGTGTATCACCTGAAACAATGGAATTAGATGCTTATTCTTTAAATGATGCTATGCGTTTTTGGGATACACCAGGACTTGGTGATGGTGTTGAAATGGATAAAATACATAGTAAAAAGTTAATCAATCTTTTATATGATACTTATACATTGGATTGCCAAAGATATGGTTTTATTGATTTAGTGATTGTTATTGTAGAAGGTATTAACAGAGATATGGGAACTACTTATAAACTATTGAATGAAATTATTGTTCCTAATTTTCAAAAAGATAGAATATTGATTGCTATTAATCAAGCTGATGTTGCTATGAAAGGTAGAGGCTGGAATTCCAATACAAATACACCAGATAAAAAACTGATTGAATTTCTAGAGCAACAATCAAATTCTATTCAAAAAAGAATAAAAGAAGCAACAGGTATTACTGTAAAAAAACCAATTTATTATTCTGCTGAATATGGATATAATGTAACAAGATTTTATGATTTTATTATAGATAATATGCCTCGTCAAAGAAGAGATATATTACTTTAAAATACTATTATAACAATAAAGCCTATATAACAAATTGTTTTATAGGCTATTTTTATATTTGAAATTAAAACGCAGGAAATTTTATTAAAATTTATAATATAAACAATTTTTATATTGGAAAAAAGCAAAATCATAAGAGAAATTTATAAAATATAGTAAATTGAAAATTTGGAGAA
>ERZ808049.118-NODE-118-length-78594-cov-12.097584_pt1 | contig 78594 bp, 74 predicted proteins | sample MGYA00380198_ERZ808049 | MGnify/ENA primary metagenome ERZ808049 (study PRJEB31490, sample SAMN06133414) | mouse gut metagenome | isolation source: Z2_2 | host: mice | place: China: Chengdu | collected 2015-05 ...
CTTCTTCCTGCATTGCATTTTCATTGTTTAATACTGTATTTGCATTTGTTAATGCTTCTTGTAATGCTGACCAGCTTCCTTCTGTATAGTTTCCTTCTACTAAGTCTGCTGTTGAATCTACTAAATCTTGTAGTTCAGTCTTGTCACCTTTTAAGAATTCTAACATATGCATTGCTACTGATAATCTTGCAAATGATGCATCTACCTGTTCTTGAGTTGCACTATTATTAGCTAAGATTACTCTTGCTTCAGCTAATGCTGCATTGAATTCAGTTACTACTGCTGGTACTACTTTATCTAATTGTTCTTCTGTTACATTACCTGCCATTTCAACTGCAATTTGTAATGCTGTTTTACTTACTGCTGTTTCTTCTGCTTTTACTAAAGCTTCTTTAGCTTCTTGTAATACTGTTATAGCATTATCTACTTCTTCTTGTGTTGCATTTACATTATACAAGACATCCTTTGCTTCATTCATTGCTTTTAATAATTCTTTATAGCTGGCACTTGTATATTCATTTTCATTTAATTCTTTTGCTTTTTGCAACTCTATAGATAAATTACTATAATCAGTTAATGCTTCTTTGTTCTTATATAAACTTATTTCAGCTATTGCACCAAATATATTTTCATTTGCTGCACTTGTTCCATAAGAACTGTTAATATTTATTCTTAAATAACGGGCAGTTATAGTATTTTCAAATTCAATCATAGTTGTACCATCTTTTTTCATTGTACCGCTATTAATTTCATGCCAGTTTTCACTATCATCACTTATCTCAATAGTATAATCTCTAATACTTCCATTACCATTACGACTTATATATTCTAATTTATCAAATTTCACACTGTCATTTAAATCTATTTTTAACCAGTGTGGACACTCTGGTTTACCACCTAAATATTGAGTATGCCAGAAAGTTGAAGGATTATCATCTATTGCATATTGAGCTGGACCTTCATTAGATGGTCCACCAGTTTCAACTGAATCCGCAGTTGCCTGCCAGGCTGTCTTATCAAGTTTAAGATCACCATCACCTAATTGATATTGATTATATTGTTGTTTAATTTCATCATAACCAAGTGCTCGATTAAGAACTTGAATATCTCCAACATTAGCATTGAAATTACTATCCCCTAATAATACTTCACCATAATTGAATTGTATTTGTTCATTTTGTTGATAAGAAGTCGTTGCAAGTTCACCATCTATATACATTTTTACCATTCCATTCAGTTCCCTAGTAACAGTAATATAATGTAAATTTCCATCATTAACCTTTCCAGTTTCTTGAGTTACAGTAGATGTAGGAACATAACTTTCTGTACCAAATCTACCATTTGCTTTTTCTACTACTGTAGTAATATTTTGTTTAGAAGACAATGTTGTTGTTGCATCTTGATAAACTACATAACCATCTTTATCAACGCTTAATGTGTAGCCATTATCTTGTTTTAAAATATTACTATTTTTATCAGATGTTTGAATAAGCATTGAAATACTATAATCTTTAGTATTTGAATCAAATACATTGCTTATATTTAATTTATAGCTATTATCTAATTTTAATAACTGTTGTTCATTTCGATTAAATGTTTGAGTTTCTACTTTAGCTCCATCAACTAGATCATCATTATTTTCTACTTTTGAAATAATATAATCTTGGTAAGCTTTAAAAGAAACAGTCTTACTTATACCTACTCCATTTAATCCTTTTAAATTATCAATTTCCAAATCAATATTACTATCTTTTATTAATTCTTCACTAGTTTTAATCTCAATAGTGTGATAATCAGCTAAAATATTTGCTTCATCTGCTTTTTTACCATTAACAGTGAATTTATTTGCATCTTCAATTCTTTTATTAAATTTAATTCTAATTGTATTTTCATCAATATTCTTTATATACTCTATTGCTGGTGCTTCTGTATCCTTTAAACCATATTGATAAATAATTGTTTGATAAGGTTCTAATGTAACAGTGACCTCATCACCATAACTTACTGTTTGATTACTAATTTCTGATGTATAAGGTAAAATTTGAGTTTGTCTTAAATTTTCCATATTTGTTGGTACCCCAACTAAATTATTTAAAGTCAAAGTATATGTCTTAGTTGTATTAGTTGGATTTCTAAAAGATACTATTCCCTCATCATTATTCCATGATGAATATCCATATACAGACTTTTGTTTTGGAGCACTACCAAATAATTTTGCATTTTTTAAAATATGATAATTATTTTGTGTAAACTCTAATACATCAGCTGTTACCTGCCATTTTTGCTCATCCATAATACTTGGTGAGAAGTACAATTCCCAAAAAGCTGTTCCACGTACTGCATTTGACATTAAATATTGACGGAATTCATCTGTTGTCATAGTAACATTAGCTGATACCCCATAAATTGGATCATGATTATAAATATTTTTTAATGGGAACTGTAATTGTGCAGTTCTTACATTAGTGAAGTAAATATTATCACGACCACTAATCATTCTTTGTGCAGAAGTTCCACCATTTGTAGAATCAAATTCATTATCTCCTGCATTTTGCATCCATACAGTATTTACCCATTGAAGCATCCATGGACTTGGATTAACATAACAAGTTGCATTTATAAATAAACCTTTATCTTCTTTTGCTCTTTGAGCTCTCATTGCTTCAAAGGTATCAGTCCAGCTTTCCCATAAATCACTAGTAAAATACATATTGTTATAACCACCAACCATATGATCATGATTTTCTTGAACACATGGACGAGAAGCAAAACCATCTAGTTTCCAATAATCAATATCAAAACGTTCTTGATAGTCAGTAAATAAAATTGTCAAGTTTTGAATATATTTTTTTGAACCTGTACAAATTACTTTCCCTAATGCAGCAGTAGGATGTACATATCCAGTATCAGAACTTTCAATATATTGTGAAAATGTTCCTTGTAATTCATATCCTCCCTGTGGCCCTAACCAAACTCCAAAACTTGAATCAAAATTAGCAGCCATTTGTTTAGCAGTATAAAATTCATTTGGAAATTTATCATTAAATTCCCAGAATCCGGTTTGGTTATAAGATGAACCTGAACGTCCTTCATCTATTCCTGTATAAGTAGGATCATTATAGTTATTCCATCCATCATCTACTACATAAGAATCTAATGGTTCTATACCATTTTGTGCCAATCCTTTTTCTGAACCAAAGAAAGATTTTTCAATACTTTCATCAGTAATAGCCATTCGATTATCATACCATGAATTATATTGTTTTCTAAAATCAGTTTTAGTTGCAATACTATCAATGTATGCAAAGAAGTCTGTTTGGACAACATCCATTTCTGTTCCCTGAGCTGCCCCTACAACATTAGGCCAAGTAACCATCTTACCATCAGTTGTTAATTTATTTTCTTCTCTCAATTGTTTTAACGTTTTTCCAGAATAATAACGTATTTGCATTTGATTGTTATCTACTTTTGTATCAGTAGCTGGGAATTCTGATCCAAAAAACATTCCTTGAGCATATATTGGCTGTCCAAGCAGCATTTCAGTCTCTTGAAAACTATATGCCCCTGCATTTACTTTGAAATCATCTGGTCTTGACCATACTCCTTTAGTATCTTCAGATAACTCAAAATGATCAAGATCAATATAATCTATTTTAGCTTCTTCTTCCTGATCAACTTTAGTTTCTAAATAGCTTCTCATAAAATGATCTTCATTTTCCATAACTACGATATAGTTAATATCCCAATTTATGTCATTGAACTCATATGGTTCAAATTCAAAAACTAATTTTTTACCAGCATCAATATCATCTACTTTAATATTTTCTATTTTTAAATCACTTGTTTTAATTTCTGTCTGTTGTTCAGGCGCTTTAACATACGCATCTTCATATAATCTAAATTCAGCTCCACAGAAAGTTGCTAGACTGCTTAATGAACAAGATTTTGTTATTAATCTAACATACTGTGCTGTATATTCTTGATCAAAATTTGCATATACTAGATCTGCTACATTATATACTCCATTAACCACATGTAAATTATAATCTTCTCTTGTAAACTCTCCACTACCTGCATCTAACCAGTTAGTTCCATCTGTACTAACCTGTAACTCGTATTCACCAATGGTTCCATTTATTCCCCAAGCAGGATTGCTGTTTCCAACTCTTTTTTGAAAAGAAAAAGATTTAAATGTTTCTTCTTTTCCTAAATCAACTGTTAAAACATAAGGAAAATTAGTTGATGTATCATAATATTCTGTTTCAGTATTATCATCTCCATCAAATAAATTCTTAGCATCTATTTCCCTACTGCTTCCCTGTCCAGTTACATGACCTTTCCATGTACTACGCTCAATTTCCCTAACAGGATTTACATCTGTAGCTTCTACAGGCACAATTGTATTAATTAAAAAGTCTTCTGAACCTGTTTGTGGAATTAATGTTTCCCCTATTCTTTTATTTACTAAACTGGTTGTTTGTAAAATATCATCATGAATTGAAAACTCTCTAGAAATATATTCATTTTCAATACTAATTTTCTCGCTGTCTTGATTTACTTCAACACCATTTTTTGCATATACACCCTCTGGAATATATTGAAAGAGCAGTGAAATAACCAACGCTGATGAAAAAACTCTTTTCAAATCCTTTCTCTTTAGCATAATTTCCCCTCCTAATATAGTTTTTTAGCCACTAATCTTTCATTCGACTGCCCTCCTTCTTTAATTGTTAGCGGTTTCATATATAATTATATAGAGTTTACTATTTTTAGGTCTTTATATTATTTAGTGATTTTTTTGCTCTTTTTATTTTATAAAACAATTTATTATGTTATATAAATAAAAAATCCAACTCAAATATGAGCTAGATTTTTTATAATCCCTTAACATTTATTCTAGTAATCGCTTTTTTAAGAGCAATTTCTGCTCTTAATAAATCTGTTTGTTCAGTTACTTCTTTAATTCTCTGTTCAGCTCTACGTTTAGCTTCTTTAGCACGATTTAAATCAATCTCTTCTTTAGATTCAATTGAATTAGCAATCACTTTTGTTTCATCATCATTGACATATATAAATCCACCACCAACAGCAAATTCATAACGCTGTTTATCAATGATATAACTCATCTGTGATATTTCAACTCCACTTGCAAGAGGCATATGATGAGCTAAAATTCCTACTTGTCCTGCTGTAGTACGAAGATTTAATTGATCAACTTCCACTTCCTGGTAGATACCACCTGGTGTTACTATCTTAAGCTTAAATTTAGTCATTTGCTAATGTCTTCGCTTTTTCAATTGCTTCTTCAATTGTACCTACATTGTGGAATGCTTGTTCTGGTAAATCATCATGCTTACCTTCTAGAATTTCTTTAAATCCTTTAATAGTATCAGCAACACGGACATATTTACCATCCATACCAGTAAATTGACTAGCAACTGTAAATGGTTGTGATAAGTAGTTACGAACACGACGAGCCCGAGCTACTGTTAATTTATCTTCTTCACCTAACTCATCCATTCCTAAAATAGCAATAATATCTTGTAATTCCTGGAAACGTTGCAAAATCTGTTGTACCCCATGAGCTACCTCATAATGTTCAGCTCCTACAACTAATGGATCTAACGCTCTTGATGAAGAATTTAACGGATCTACGGCAGGATATATTCCTAGCGCCGCAATTGAACGATCTAATACCACCTTAGCATCAAGATGGGCAAAAGTTGTTGCTGGAGCAGGATCAGTTAAATCATCAGCTGGTACATATACAGCTTGAACTGAAGTAATAGATCCCTTTTTAGTTGATGTAATACGCTCTTGTAAAGCTCCCATTTCAGTTGCTAAAGTCGGCTGATACCCAGCTTGTGATGGCACCCGACCAAGTAATGCTGATACTTCAGAACCGGCTTGAGTAAAACGGAAAATATTATCAATAAATAATAAAACATCCTGCCCTTGTTCATCACGGAACTCTTCTGCCATTGTAAGACCAGTAAGAGCTACTCTTAAACGAGCTCCTGGGGGTTCATTCATTTGTCCAAACACTAGTGTTGTTTTAGATAAAACCCCACTTTCTTTCATTTCGTAATATAAATCGTTTCCTTCACGGCTACGTTCACCAACTCCAGCAAATACTGATAAACCACCATGTTCAGTAGCGATATTATTAATAAATTCTTGAATTAATACTGTTTTACCTACTCCAGCACCACCAAATAATCCAATCTTACCACCCTTAATAAATGGACAGATCAAATCAACTACTTTAATCCCAGTTTCAAGGATTTCAGTTTCTGTTCTTTGTTCAGCATATGTTGGTGCAGAACGGTGAATTGGCATTTTCTTAGCGTTTTCACCTAATGCTTCTTTACCATCGATTGGTTGTCCTAAAACGTTGAACATTCTTCCTAATGTGTCATTGCCAACAGGTACAGAAATTGGATTACCAGTATTAAGAGCATCCATTCCTCTTTTTACCCCATCAGTTGGTCCCATTGCAACACAACGAACAACATCATCCCCGATGTGTTGAGCAACTTCAACCACTAGAAGTTCATCACCATTTTGAATTTCAATCGCCGTATTTAATGCTGGTAAGTTTTTATCACCATCAAATTGGATATCAATTACTGGCCCTTTGGCACTAATTATTTTACCAATATTTTGTGACATACGGCACCTCCTTATTGTGCATTAGCTCCAGCCACAATTTCACTAATTTCATTAGTAATTGCAGTTTGACGAGCTTGATTGTATTTTAATAATAATTGTTCTGTAAGTTCATCGGCATTATCATTAGCATTTTCCATTGATGTTCTTCTAGCAGCATTTTCACTTGTAGCCGATTCAATAATATAACCATAAATTACTGCTTGAAGATACATTGGAATTAAACTATCTAATACTTCCTCTGGACTCGGTTCAAATAATGTTGATTTTTTTGAGATTTCGATATGATCAAAATCACTTGGATCAACTGGTAATAACGTAACAATTCTTGGTCTAAATGTTAAGTTATTAACAAACTCAGTATAAACAATCTTAATTTTACTAATTTCTTTTTCACGATACATTTTAGTTAATTCAGCAACTAACTTAGTTACATCTTTAAAATCAAAAGTTGTATTTAAATCATCAAATTTATGATCTGTTACCCCTTGATGATTCTTTAATAAATAGCTAGTTGCTTTTGAACCAATACTATAAACATAATCACCTGGTTTTATAACACCTTTAATTTCTTTAAAAATATTAGCATTATATCCACCACAAAGTCCTAGACTTGAAGCAATAACAATAAACACTTCTTTTTCAATATCTTTATTTTCAACTAAATAAACACTATCATTATTACCCTTACAGTTAGCTAAGATTTCTGCTACCATTTGAGCAACATTAGTATAATAAGGTTTTGATTGTTCTAACTGATTTCTTGTTTTACGAAGCTTAGAAGTTGCGACTAATTCCATTGCTTTAGTAATTTTTTTAGTCGATTCAACTGATTTAATTCTACGCTTAATTTCTTGCATTCCTCCAGGCATAGTAAACTACCCCTTTGTTTGAGTCTTTTCAAATTGTGTTACAAAAGCACTCATAACATCTTTCATGCGTTTTTCTAAATCAGCAGAGATAGCTTTTTGTTCATTGATTTCATCAATAATATCTCTTTGAGTCATATTGATATGTTCAACTAATTGATCCATAAAAGCAGCTACTTGCTCTACTTCTAAAGTTTTAGTAAATCCATATTTTAAAGCAAACAATGTGATTACTTGTGTAGATACAGTACGAGGCGAATATTGTGCCTGCTTTAAGACTTCACGCACTTTAGCCCCATGATCTAAAGTAGCTTTAGTTGCTGCATCTAAATCAGAACCAAATTGGGCAAATGCCTGCATTTCTGCATATTGCGCTAATTCAAGTTTTAATGAACCTGAAACTTGTTTCATCGCTTTAATTTGGGCAGCTGAACCAACTCGGCTTACTGAAAGCCCAGTATCTATTGCTGGTCTAAATCCTGCATTAAATAATTCTTGTTGTAAGAAAATTTGCCCATCTGTAATTGAAATTACGTTAGTTGGAATATATGCAGAGATATCTCCAGCTTGAGTTTCAATAATTGGTAAAGCGGTAATTGATCCTCCACCATTTTCTTCGTTTAAACGACAAGCTCTTTCTAATAATCTTGAATGTAAATAGAAAACATCTCCAGGATATGCTTCACGTCCTGGTGGTCTTTTTAATAATAATGATACAGTACGATAGGCTACGGCATGTTTAGATAAATCATCATAAACAATTAAAACATCTTTACCTTGGTCTAACCATTCTTCAGCAATTGCACATCCTGCATATGGTGCAATATATTGCACTGGTGCAAGTTCACTAGCAGATGCTGATACAACAGTTGTATATTCCATCGCACCACCTTTACGTAACTTTTCAACAATTTGAGCAACAGTTGAATTCTTTTGTCCAATTGCTACATAAACACAATAAATATCTTGATCCTTTTGATTTAAAATAGTATCAATTGCAATTGCAGTCTTCCCTGTTTGGCGGTCTCCAATAATCAACTCACGTTGCCCACGACCGATTGGAATGATTGCATCAATCGAAGTAATTCCAGTTTGTAGCGGCTGATCAACTGACTTTCTTGTCATAACCCCACTAGCAACTCTTTCAATTGGGCGAGTATGTGCTGTAATGATTTCTCCATTACCATCAATTGCTTGTCCTAAAGGATTTACAACTCGACCTAACATCTCATCTCCAACTGGTATTTCCATAATCTTTCCAGTACGTTTAACTTCGTCTCCTTCTTTAATCGTACTTTCAGATCCAAGTAGTACAGCTCCAACACAATCTTCATCTAAGTTCATTACCATCCCGTAAACATCATTAGGGAAGGCAAGTAATTCACCTAGCATGACATTATCTAAACCATGAATTAAACTAACACCATCTCCAACAGTCATGACTGTTCCGATATCTTTAAGTTCGATTATATCATCAAAGTGCTTAATTTGTTCTTTAATTAGAGCACTAATTTCATCTGGTCTAAGCCCCACTATTTTCACCTACTTTCTTAATAGTTCTTTTTTCAATAATGCAACTTTGTTTTTGATAGAGCCATCAAAAACACGATTATTTATTTCGACTTTAATTCCACCAATTAATGATGGATCTTTAACTACTCTTAAATGAATCGTTTTATTTTCTTTTTTACTCAAAGCCTTTTCTACTACTTTAACTTCTTTTGCACTAATATCATAGTTAGCATATAAAATACCTTCTAAGATTCCAAAATGCTCATTAGTTAACGCTTTAAATGCTTCAATAATTTCCATAACGTAACGCATTCTTCTTTTTCTAACTAAAAGCTTTAAAAAATTAACAACATAATCATTAACTTGTCCTTTAAAACTTTTATCAAGCAATGCACATTTAGCTTCATCTTCTATTAAAACATGACTAAAGAACGGAACAAAACTTGGATCACTTTCAAAAACATTTCTAATTAAATCAATATCTTTAGAATATGCCTCAATTTGATTCATCTCTTTCGCTAAATCAAATAGTGACTCAGCATATCTTATGGCTATTGCATTCATTAGTTAACCACTTCTTCAACAAAGTCTTCAACTAAAGCTTTGTTTGTTTTTGTATCCATTTCTTTGTTCATAACTTTACTAGCTACATCAATCGCAACTTCAACAATTTCTTGTTTCATTGCTGCTTTTGCTTGCACCTTTTCAGCTTCAATCTCACGACGTGCTTGATCAAGTTTAGCTTTATATTCCTGATTAGCTTGTTCTTGGATTGTCGCTTTAGTTTTTAAAGCATCTTCTTTAGCTAAATTAACAATTTCACGATATTGAACTGCAGCTTGGCGTGCTTGTTCTTCACTTTCTTCCATCAGTTTTCTAGCTTTTTCATTCATATCTTTAGCTTCGTTTACAGTTCCTTCAATAAATTCTGCTCGTTTTGCAAAATAGTTTTGTACAGGAACCCATAAATACTTTTTAAAGACAAAAAGTAAAACCCCTGTTGAAAGTAATTGAATAATAATTGTAGTTACATTAGGGAATAATTTCGATGCTATATCTGGCATATTTATTCCTCCTCAGTTTGTATTAATATACGAATAATAAGATTAATGAAATTAATAAACCATAGATAGCTGCAGTTTCAGTTAATGCGATTCCTAAAATCATTAATGTTCTAATTTTACCTTCCATTTCAGGATTTCTACCTAAAGCTTCTACTGCTTTACTAGCACAAATCCCTTCTCCAATACCTGTTCCTAAACCAGCACATACTGCAATACCTGCACCGATTGCAATTAAACCTACATCTGTCATAATTTAAATTTCCTCCAATATTTCTATATATTTTTTGTAATTTATATCTAACTAGTATCACTAGATTAGAGCTTATTCGTCATCTTCGTTTTCCATCATGATCAAGATCGATGATAAGGTTACGAAAACTAATGTTTGGATACACCCTGCAAAAATATCAAAATAACAATGGAATACAGGGGCAATGATTGGACCTAAAAAGTTAAAGTTGATTACATGAAATGAAATCCATGCTGTAAACTGGTAAATCAAGGTCATTAAAATTGAACCACTTAAAATATTTCCAAATAAACGCATTGAAATTGAAATTAATGGTGATAGCACACTTAAAATATTAGTTGGGGGCCATACTGTATCCCACACATATTTAAAAAATCCTTTTTTCTTCAATGCATTATATTGAATCAATACAAATGTAATAAATGTCATTGCAAAAGTAATAGAGTAATTAGATGTTGGTGCTTCAAAACCAATTAAACTTGATAAGTTACTGATCAATATATAACAAAACACCATGGCAAAGTATGGATAATAATTCTTAGCAAACTTTTTTGGCATGATTGTTTTCATATAATCATCAATTGCTTTAACACCAGTTTCAACAACTAATACAATTCCTTTTGGCTTGACGGTTGGATCAGCTAACGCTACCTTTTTACCAGCATAAACAAAGAAGATTCCTAAACAAACCATAATGATTAGTGAATAAATTAATTCTACTTGAATTGCCACTCATTTCACCTCCTTAAAATATTTAGCGTTTTATATATCCTAAAATATTAATTGTAATCTTCGTTACAAAATAACCAAAGAAAACACTAATTAAACTAAAAGTATTATCAAATTTAATTGCTAACATAAACCCTGCAATATATAACAACATTTTTGCTACAAACATTATTACAACAAAACGAATTGTCTGACCCATTTTTAGAATCATGTCACTCATTACTATAATAATGTAAAATGATAAAACACTAACTGCATACCCTAAGATAAATCCTAATGGATAACTAACCTGTTTTAGGACAAATCCCAAAATACTAAAAATAATTAATCCGCCAATAAATACTTTTACGGATTGTTTTAAAACGTCTTTTTCGTTCATTCTTTACCTGCTCCTAAAAGTATTTTAATAACGTAGCCAAAGGCTAAAAATAATAAAATTAGTAGAATCACTGGTTGGGTATTAAACTGCTTATCTAGCCATAATCCAACAATCACAGCAAACAAAAATATTCCAATTACTTGAAACCCTAATTGTAAGCAAAAGAATAAATCCTTTAATAATTTCTTTTTTTCTTTATCCATAATACCTCTTGTATTCTACTATAGTCTCTTGATTATGTAAACTTATTATAACCCACTCACAAAAATCACTTTACATCATAATAATTTATTTTTTAAACAAATAGTAAGTTGACTCATAAATAATATGTTAATAATGTGTCTTAAATATTAATCTGTACCAAATAACCGATCTCCAGCATCTCCAAGACCTGGAACAATATATCCATGCTCATTAAGTTTTTCATCAAGTGTTGCTAAAATAAGTTCAACATCAGGATGATCTTCTTCAATCATCTTCACACCTTCTGGAGCTCCAACTAAACAAACCAAACGAATATCTTTTGCCCCACGAGCTTTAATATTAGTAATAGCAGCACTCGCACTACCACCAGTAGCAAGCATCGGATCAACAATAATTACAATCGAATCTTCTAAACCACTAGGAAATTTAGCATAATATTCTTCTGGCATTAAAGTATCTTCATTTCGTGCCATTCCAATATGACCAATTTTAGCAGTTGGGATAATTCTTCTAAAACCATCTACTAAACCAATTCCTGCTCTTAAAATTGGTACTAAAATTATTTGCTTTTTTAATTCTTTTCCAATCATTGGACAAATTGGTGTCACAATTTCTTTATCTACTAGAGGTAACTCTTTTGTTACTTCATAAGCCATCAACATTGCGATTTCATCTAAATTATCTTTAAATACAATTGTTTTAGTATCTTTTTCACGCATAATTGTTAATTTATGATCAATTAATGCATGATTAAGTATGGTCGTTGCCATTTATTTTTCACCCCTTAAATGTATTTTATATCATGATACATTTCTATTTTATCAGTTAATGCTTTAACTCTTTTCAAGCATTCTTCTTTGATTTCATCAGTTTCTTCATTTTTTAAACGATAAGCAATAATCTTACCAACTTCTCTAAAATCTTCTTCCATAAACCCTTTAGTAGTCATTGCAGGGGTTCCAACCCTAATACCACTTGCTTTAAATGGTTTTTCGCTGTCAAATGGGATAGCGTTTTTATTTGCAGTAATATTAATTTCATCTAATAAACGTTCCGCTTTTTTACCAGAAATACCGCAACTTGCTTTAACATCAATTAAAATCAAGTGATTATCAGTCCCATCTGCTACTAATCTAAATCCTTCTTCTTTTAAAACATTTTCTAATGTTTTAGCATTTTTTATTACTTGCATAGCATATTCTTTAAATTCAGGCTGCATTGCTTCATAAAAACAAGCTGCTTTAGCTGCAATTATATGCATTAAAGGTCCACCCTGCATCCCTGGAAAAACAGCTCTATCAATATCAGCGGCATACTTCTCTTTACACATAATTACTCCTCCACGAGGTCCTCGTAAGGTTTTATGAGTTGTAGTTGTTACTACATCTGCATGTGGAAAAGGTGAAGGATGCAATCCTGCTGCTACTAATCCTGCAATATGTGCCATATCAACCATAAATATAGCACCAACTTCATGAGCACATTTAGCCATAAATTCAAAATCAATTGTTCTTGAATAAGCACTTGCTCCAGCAACCACTAATTTTGGTTTGATTTCCTGACATTTTTTCTTAAAATCTTCATAATCGATTGTTTCAGTTTCTTTACTTACTCCATAACTATAAAACTCATAATTAATTCCTGAATAATTTAATGGGTGTCCATGAGTTAAATGTCCCCCATCAGCCAACGACATTCCTAATACTTTGTCACCATGATTCAATAAAGCCAAATATACAGCTGTATTTGCTTGTGCTCCACTATGAGGTTGAACATTGGCATATTCAGCACCATAAATTTCACAAAGTCTTTCTTTAGCTAGAGTTTCAACCTCATCCACAAATTTACATCCACCATAATATCTTTTTCCTGGATAACCTTCTGCATATTTATTTGTTAATACTGTTCCTGCTAATTCTAATATTTCTGGTGAAACAAAGTTCTCAGATGCAATTAGCTCTATATTATTTCTTTGACGATTTAGTTCTCTTTCAACACTTTCAAATACTGCAATGTCTTTCATCTTATTCATCCCTTTCATAAGCCATCATTTTTGCAATTCTCTGATCATGACGACCACCTTCATATTCGCCTTCCAACCAGGCAGATAAAATTTCTATAGCTAAACCTTCGCCAATTACTCGTTGTCCCATGGCAATCATATTAGTATCATTATGAGCTCGAGTTGCTTTGGCACTAAATACATCATGGCACAAAGCACAACGAATACCTTTTACCTTATTTGCAGTAATACTTACACCAATACCAGTTCCACATACGACAATCCCCCTGTCACACATCCCACTAGCTACTGCTTTAGCTGCTTTTCCAGCATAATCAGGATAATCACAACTATCCTCACTGTATGTTCCAAAATCTTCCACCATATAACTATTAGTTTCTAGATAGTTTTTTAAAACTTCTTTTAATCTTAAACCACCATGATCACATGCAATTGCAATTTTCATTTAATTACCTCCGCTATTTGTTCTTTAGAAATATCACCTATTCTTAATATTTCCACTTTACCCTTACTTAAATCAACAATCGTACTTGCCCTTTTGCTGACACTTTCACCTTTAACTATCAAAGGAATTTTTCCATTAAATACTTTCATTACAGCTTTGTCATCAACAAGACTATCTTCCCCAGAAAGATTAGCACTAGTTACCAACATTGGACCTGTCATATCTAATAATGACAAAACAAATGGATCATCAGGAATTCTGATTCCAATCGTATTTAATGATGCTGTAAAATAATCATCAATCTCTGGGCGTTTTTTTAAAATGATAGTGATCATCCCTGGCATAAAAGCAGTAATAATTTTTTTAGCAATTTCACTTACATAAGCATACTTTTCAATATCTTCTGCCTTACTAATCATCATAGAAATTGCTTTTCCCCTATCACGATGCTTTAAATCATATAATGCTTCTAAAGCCTGGTAAGAGCCAAATTTAACTCCCAAACCAAAAACAGTCTCAGTTGGAAAAGCTACAACTCGACTATCGCTAACTAATTTAGCAACTTGTTCAATAGCATCTTTTTCGACCGAAACTGTATACATGGAATCACCTCATTTGTCCCATTATACAATAAATATTTAAAAATTTGTAGCTATTTCGTAGATATTTTTTTTTACATTAATTTTAAAACAAGTATTATAATTAAAGATCTTGTTTGATACCCATATTAGATATAATATAGGCTTTTTTATATAATTAATAAGGAATATAAAGCTAATACACCAAGATTATTTTTTCATAATATTTATAGTAGTTTCTTTTTTATTTTGATAGAATATATTAAGGAAAGGATTTTATTTATGAAAAAATTAGGGAAATTATTATTTGCATTAATATTATGTTTTAGTATTGTAGGATGTGGAGAAAGTAAAGATACAAAAGACTCTGCTGAAATAACTAAGGCTTTTAAAGAAATTGGTTATGAAACAAAAGCGGTTAAAGAAGATGGGGTTGATACACTTTCTTTTATTAAAGATGATAAGGGGATGACTAACCAATTTATTAGTTATTTTGAAGATAACAAACTACATTCAATAGCATATCTTTCATCACCTACTGATTCTAAAAATTATGATGATTTAACTATTGGTTTTATTTATGTATCTGACAATATTGATGAAAAAGACAAAGAAGTAGTTAAAATTAATAAGGATGTTGTTAAAACTGCTGAAACAATTTTAGAAAAAGTTGATCTAAGTCTTGATGAATTTATTAAATATGTTGAAGATATTCATAAATAAAAATTACTAAACCTATGTGATATCTATAAAGATATCACTTTTTCTTTACTCCATTATATGCCACTTACACTTTTTTAAATCTACATTTCCATTATCTTTGAAAATCACCCCTTCTTCCAATAATAAATCTCGTTGCTCAAACCAGCCTGGTACTAGTCGACCAGCACTATTAACAACACGATGACATGGATAATCTCCATACATTGAAGCATAACTTAATATTTTACCTACTAAGCGAGCATTTTGTGGTCGACCAATTAATATTGCAATTTGTTTATAACTAGCTACTTTCCCATGAGGGATCTCTGATACAATAGCTAAAACTTGAAAAATTAAATCCGTATCCATTACTTCATCCTCTTTTCTAAATACCCATAAATAATAATAACACTAATTAAAATAATTATAAAATCTGTTATATATTTAACTAATAAATTTTACAATTTCATTAGTTATTTTACTTTTTTCAACTATTAAGATATAATATATTTTGGAACAAATACAAAGGATGGTAAATATATGAAAAAGTTTAGTAAGTTATTATTAGTTTTATTATTATGTTTTACATTTATTGGCTGCAGTAGCAAAAAAAATACTGCTGAAATCACTAAATTATTAAAAGATGCTGGTTATACAGTTAAATACAACAAAGATGACTATACAACTATAACTATTAGTGAATCTAAAAGCGGTAAAGATAAAAGTCAATACATAGCATATGTAGAAAAAGATGAAATTAGCTCAATTGCTTTTATTCAATTACCTGAAGATTCACAAAACTATGATGATATGATAATTGGTTATATTTATGCAAATGAAAAAAGTGATGCACAAGTAGATGATAAAGCACAAAAAGCATCTGAAAAAGTTTTGAAAAAATTAAATATTTCTATTGAAGAATTAACTGATTACTGCTTAGATGTTCATAAAGATGAGGGTAAATCATTAAAAGATTAATTTTTTAATCTTTCACATATAAACAAAATCATACAAGAAGAATAAAAAGTCAGGAGAAAAATTTCTCTTGGCTTTTTTATTCAGTAAATTCTTACATCATAACAATCAAGTTATATGTGTCTACATATTACTTTATTCATTTTTCTTATCCGTCCAATCCTTAATTTCCTTTTAACAAAATATTCTCTTTGCAGACAATTTTTTTATTTATTAAAATAATATAACCAATGATTTATGATACTTAATCTTTACAAATCATTAGTTATATGTTTCACTATTTTAAATTTTTTCGTTTTTTCCAAGTCTGATATAGAATGTCTTTTAATACCAGCATAGCATCCTGCTCACTATACTGATATTCTTGTTTTAGTTCATCAATCATTATGTTTATCCTACGTGCATAGTTTGGAGTGTTCACTTTCTGCTGATATTGAACTAAAATTGGAAATTTTTTCCCCCATGCAGATGTCCAATTAATCTTTTCTTCAATATTTTCATCTGTTTTTTCAATAATTTCTTGTATTTCATCTAATTCAACATCAAATTCGATTAAACTGTCCAACGAAATATTGTAGAGTCTTGCCATTTTCTTCGATTGATAAATATCTGGGATTGTTTCATTGGTTTCCCATTTAGAAATAGTCTGCCTACTTACTCCAAGTTTTTCAGCCACTTCTTCTTGTGATAAACCACATTTTTTCCTTGCATGAAATAAACTATTACCTAAATTCATCTTCATTCCTCCTATCAATTGATAGTTAAATTATAAAGAATGACAAAATAAAATTCCACCAATCATTTTTTACATTTTCGCCCGATAACTTTACAATTGAATAATTAACAACAAAAAGTCTTAAATCTCCTACACTATTTACAACAAAGAAACCATTTACAAAAAAGTACAGATTTTATTGATACTGTAACAGTGTCATTTTCAATAAAGCAACTGTTCCTAGTACTATCATTAGACTAGAATTTAATCCATCAATCTTAATTTTTGTTAAAATAGAAGTTAATACTGCAAGAATAGCTAATAAAAGTATAAAAGCTACTTACATTATTTCACTACCTTTAATTGTTTCAAAACGCTCTAATATCAGATAATTCAAATCTTACTATTCTATAATTCTCTCAAATAAAATATTATATATACTTTACATTTATAAATAATAAGTGCAATAGTAAAATAACTTTCTCTAAAAAACAATTAATTTTAGTATTTTTCGATTATAAAACTTTGAAGATTTCTGAACTTCTTCATTTAATTTTTCAAAACCTATTTCTTCTATTAAAGTTGCTTTATTAGAATATAAATTAGTTCCTAAACCCAGTTTATCACCATCAATTTTAGCTCCCATTGATGCCAAAATAGTTGGATATAAATCCATTGTACTAAATTCCCTATTTTTATCATTTATTGGTTTTAAAGTACTATTTATAATACAATTATATGGTGTTCTAATATAATCTTTATCAAGTTCAGTAAAAAATTTCTCTGACATACTATTATGATCCCCAGTAATTACTATTGTAGTATTTTCATACCATGGCTGACTTTTACACCACTCAATAAAATTATTTACTTGCCTAGACTGACATTCAATAACATTTGCATATTGGCTTTTATGATCTTCTTTACATAAATCGCATAAATATCCATCAGGTGTATGTGTATCGATAGTTGCAATCTCCATATTAAACGGTTTCCCTTCATCAGCTAGAAGTGATAAATCTTTTTTTGCTAGTTCAAATAATTTAGCATCTTCAATACCCCAAAACACAAAATAATCCTTTGATATTTCACCACTTTCAACAAAACTATCATAATCACGAATAATATAATTTCCATGTTGCTTATAAAAATTTGAAGTTCCACCAAAATCTGCTTTCGAGCCACACATAAATTCATTTACATATCCATTGTTCTCTAAAATTTCACCAATTGAATACGCTCCTGGTAAAAAAGCTCTATCTTCATCATAATCCGGACTCGTTAATGGCAAAGTTAATGGAATTCCCATATTTTGTGATACCTGAGAAGCAATTGTCCACTGAGTTCCATCAACAGTTTTGCTTCCTCCCAAATCATTATTATTAGAAAAACTAATATTTTCTTTAGCTAAAGTTGTTAATTCTGGAATATAATTAGTTGCTTTTTCATTTGCTATTTTAAGATTTGAATAAGTATTTTCTACTGATTCTAAATATAAATGAATCAAATTACGTTTTTCATTATTAAAACTGATATTCACTTCTTTAGGATCTACATAATATTTTTCATATATATCTGTTTCTTCAAATATGTTAAACATATACTTTATAAGATTATAGTTGTTAATTGTAAATATTAATGATCCAACTACTGCTAATATTCCTATTTTAATATAGTTGTTTCTCATAAATGAAAAAATTTGTTCTTTTCTTTTTTTAAAACAACAATGCAAATTAAAAATTATTAATGTCATTATTCCAGTAATTAATATGCTAAATGGGATTGTTGTAATGAACCAATCTAAATATATTCCATTATCTGTTCCTTCCATTGGAACTTTTAAATGAAAAACAATTTGACTAAATGTTTTTACTGAAAATGTTCTATTCCCCCAAATAACTGACATAATTATCAACACACTAATAAACAATAACACTGATCCAATTATATATTTTTTATTCTTCATTTTCTTAAACCTCTTTAAATTTTTTTATTTAAATACAATAAACATTTTACATGTCAAATATTACCAGAAAATGTATTAATAAAAAATAGGTTTCCTATATAAAACCTACTTTTAAAATTATTAAATTCTATTTAAAAACAACGCCTCATATTTATTTATAATTAAATCCCATGAATATCGATCTTGGATTATTTGTTTAGCTTCATTTCCTAATTTTTGAATATATTCATTAGAAAATGTCTCTACATTGTTTATAATATCTGCTAAACTATTTATTTGTTTTCCCCAATATATTGCTGCACTACTACCAACTTCAATATTAAAATCAACATTTAATAACAAATTAATTTTTGTTGTTGCCATAGCTTCTAATAATGATGGATTTGTTCCACCAACTGAATGTCCATGAATATACGCATAAGCATTTATTCTTATTGCCTTTAATAATTCCTGATCATATACAGTTCCTACAAATTTAATTCTTAAATCTTTTTCAAAATCTGTATTTTTTTTAAGATTATCATAAAATTTATTATTTTCAAGATTAGTAATAATTACCAAATCCTTTTTTGAATTGGAAATCATAAATTCCCTAATCATTATTTCAAAATTATTTTCTGGAACAAATCTTCCTACAATTAAATAATAATTATTTTTTTCTATTTTATTACTCTTATACCACTCATCTAGTTTTTCTTGATTTATCATAAAATTATTATCTATGTTAGCACCATAAGCAATATAGGTTGTATTTGGCTTATATTTTTTATAATCCTTTTTAATATAATTTTCAATGCCAACAGAATCACATATTGCCAGATCACAGTTTTTAATCATTAATCGCTCTGATAATTTCCAATATTTTTTTATAAAAATATTCCATTTAGCTCTTTTCCATTCATGACCATCTGGATTCACATACAAAAAACAATCTAACTTATGTAATTGTTTTTTATAATGATTTATAAATGGTCCAATTCTACATGCCAATATATATACAATTGATCCATTTAAATTATTTGTTTTAATATACTTCATTACTTCTTTAAGTGCATAAAGATCGTACAAAACAGCTTTTGCTGGACCAATATCTGGTACACTTACTTTAAAACATCTTGCATTATTGTATTGAAACTCCTCATTATTCTCCCCCATACAAGCTACATGATACTTTATTTCTTTATTTATCTTATTTTCTGTTAACTTTTCTACAAATGTTTCAAAACCACCATAATTTGCTGGAATACCTTTGGATCCAATTATAAATACATTTTTCATATTTACCTCCATTTAATAAAAAGACTTGGCAAAAAGCCAATCTTTTTATTTATGTTTTATTCAACTGGTTGAGGATATTTAATAATAAAACCTCTAAAAATTCCTTTTCTATTTTCATTACAACAATCAAAAGTATATGAATATCCCAATGAATCACTATAATCTAATCTTCCATCTGTTGCATGTTCTGGATCACCTAAAATATTATAGAACTTATGCAGATTTACTTTTCCATCCATTTTAAATGTATAATCTTCAGTAACTACTTCAACTGAGTTAAAAACTTTTTCATAATCAAATGAAGATAAACCATCATATTTTACTTCAATCTGGGTTACTTTTGCTTGTGCTACTGAAATTTCTTTATCAAAATCATTTTTGTATCTAACTGGAAAACGTTGTGATTCTCCATCTTCTGTTTCAACATTAAGATAAGCAACCATAGCAGATATTCCATTTGCATCTATTTCTTCATCTTCTACTGAATTTCCAGTATCATTCAATGTAACAGTTCCTAATTGACTTAAATAGTTAGCATATTCACCAACAGTTTCAGGAATAGAAAAGTTTTTATCTTCAATTGTAAAATATTTGATTAAACCTTGTGACTCTTGAAAATCATCTACTGTTTTAATATCAACATTTACTTCCTCAACATCATTATCTTTTTTATCAGCCTTATCATCTTTTTCATCTAATTTGCTACATCCAGTTAATCCTAAAATAAGTCCTGATGTAATAACCAAAGTACATAGTTTTTTTAACATTTTATTTTCCTCCATGTCACATAACACATCTATATATTACACTAATTTTAATTTTGCGACAATATTTTTTTATTCTAACTTCATTTTAATCAAATACCAGGTAATATCTGGATAAAGCAACATTGCAATAATTTTTTTTATCTTGGATTTACTTTCATAAAATCTTCGCATATTCAAACGTCGTATATATGTTTTCTTTTCACTTTCTGATATAAAATTTTTATCATATAAAAATTCAATAACTTCATTTGATGAAATTACCATTTTATCAAAATCACTTGATACATTTTTACCAGAATAAGTATGAATATACAAATTTTCATAATTTATAGTTATTTTACAATTATTTTTTAACATTAAAATCCATAAGAGTAAATCATCAGCACCGTTAGTTTTCACTCTATATTCTAACCATTCTTTTGCAATTGCATCTTTTTTTATAATACATTGCCCTGGTGAAACAATCATACATCCGATTTTAAAATAATACTTTAAATTTTGGCTTTTCTCTTGATGTTTTCTACTATGATATATCATTCCATAATTGAGTGGATTTTCATCAAAACCATTTGCAATAATCATGTCATTATCTTTGATTTTTGTAAACTGTGATACTAGTGCATTTTCTTTAATTAGATCATCTTGATCAATCATAAAAATATAATTTCCACTTGAATTTAAAATACCATTAACTCTAGAACCATGAATCCCTATATTTTTATGATTAGTTATTATCTTTATATTTAATCTCTCAAATCCCTGGTAATTTACCTTACAATTTGGACTATCATTAACTATGATTATTTCTACTTTTATTTTATCTATCTGTTTAATTGCTATCTCTAAAGCAGATAATAACTTTGATAATTCATTATTTCCATTATAAAATGGAATTATTATCGATAAATCGTATTGCATCATTATTTCCACCTATCCACTCTTTTATATACAACTTTTAATAAAGGTCGTAAATAAATATATATGTACAGTGCATATCTATTTTTCTTTCTAATATTTTGATCTTTTAATACATCTTTTCCATATTTTCTAATTATTTTTTTTGCTTTTTCAATTGTATCTTTATATTCAAAAGTATTTGGTGCATTTAAATAAACCCTTAAAGCTCCTGCTACATTATATGATTTAGCAGCATTTTGCAGATTAATATCTTTATCACTAGCAAACTCACATATTTTATCACATATATTTAAAATAACATTATCTTTCTTTGAATATTTTTTAGTCGTTATACTATTTTCATGATGTACATATCCATATAATTCCATTTCTCCATAAATAATTTTATTACATTGATAAAATAATTCATGCATTATATCAATATCCTCAAAAATTATTCCTTCTGTAAACCTAATATTTTTAAATAATTCTCTTTTATACAATTTACCCCAAGCACTTGGTAAAAAACTTTTTTGATACCAAAGCTCACATATTGCATTATTACGATTATAGAAATGAAGCTTCCCAGTACTTTTAAAGCTAACAACATCATCAAAAATATGTTTTGCGTTACAAATTGATATATCAGCATCATTATTTTTCATCATCTCAATAAGTATCCTGCACAATTCATCTGATACAATATCGTCACTATCAATAAACATTAAATATTCGCCATTAGCATGTTCAATTCCAACATTTCTTGCACTCGACAAGCCACCATTAGTTTTATGAATAACTTTTATTCTACTATCTTTTTTTTGCCACCTATCACAAATGATCCCACTATTATCACTAGCTCCATCATCAATTAGAATTATTTCAATATTTCGATATGTTTGGTTTACTACACTTTGTAAACATTTATCGAGATACAGTTCGACATTATACACAGGTATTATTATACTAATCATTTTTTTCTCCTAAATCATTTTTTCTTACTATACTTACTATATCACCTAAAAATGTTTTTAATCTTCCAAATTCATGATATTTTCCACTAATATAATATTTAACTAATTTAAATATCTTTGCTTTTTTAATATATTTAATTCGATCTTTTAAATATCTCTTATTTCTTAAACACATTTCACGATCCTGAGATGTTAAATCTAAATTTAGTACATATTCAATATTTTCTAATTCTGATTCTAAATAGCTGATTCTATCTTTAGTTCGTTTATCTTTATTTTCTAAAAAAGTTTCATCAACTTCATCCAATCCAATTGTATTAGCATCATGAATTCGATAATCAATTAATTTCTCATTATAAAAATAACACCCATTATGTATTGAAGCAATTAAATTCAAATCCCAATCATGTGGCAATTTACCTTTAGTAACCTGCAAATATTCATTAACTAATTCTTTTCTAACTGCCATTGTACACCCTTGAGCAATATTATTTCTCAAAAGATACTTTAAATCAATCTCAGTTAATTTTTTTGTTATTTTAAAATCAATTATATTATTATTTGATTTATTTTTACTTTGTTTAATTGTGAATGGCTCATCATTTTGGTTTATGAAATTAAAACTTGATGATATCGCCAATATATCGTTATTCATCACTGCTAGAATCTTTTCAACTTTATCAGTATGCCATATATCATCTTGATCTGCTAAAAATATAATATCTCCATTTACTAATGATAATCCTTTTTTAAAATTATTTTTATATCCTAAATTTTTTTTATTTATAATTAGTTTCCAATTATATAACTTATTTTTTTTAATAAATTCTTCAATTATTTCAACTGATTTATCTTTTGAACAATCATCTATCAAAATAACTTCTTCTATTTTTTTTGTTTGATTAATAATTGATCTAAGTTGTCTAATTAGATATTTTTCACCATTATAAACAGCCATAATTATTGATATTTTCATAATCCCACCACACTTTATTTTTTATAAAAAACTAGTATCAATTATAACTAATACTAGCATTTTTATTTTTAATAATCAATTTCTTTTAAGTGTTTAAATTTTAAATCTAAATTTTTATTAATTATATCTTAAATTTTTATTAATAATTATTAATAAATTCTTTAAGAATCCTACAACCTATGTTAAGATATTTTGTAATAAAGATAAAAAGGAACGATAAAATGAAACAAATTTCTTCTCAAGACATACAATCATTAGAATTAAATATTTTAAAAGCATTTAAAAATTTTGCTCAGGAAAATAATATAATATATTATTTATGTGGTGGAACTTTATTAGGTGCTATACGTCACAAAGGTTTCATACCTTGGGATGATGATATTGATATCTGTATTCCAAGAAATTCATATGATAAACTAATGGAATTAGTAAAGGAAGATAGATATATTGAAAATACTTCTTATAAATTCTGTCTGCCATTAGATGATAATTATATTTATCCATATATTAAAGTTGTTGATACTAATACTATTGTATATGAAAAAGATATAAAAAAAGAATATTGTTTAGGAGTATGGATTGATATCTTCCCATTAGATGAATTTCCAAAAACTAGTCCTGAAATAAAAAAAGTAGTAAAAAAACATTCAAATTATAAATTTTTTAATAAAATCTATGTATCAGGGAATTTATCAACACCATTAAAAAAAATAATTGCTTTTTTTGCTAAAATATTTTATTCAATTGTTTGCTTTAATAAAGACAATAAATATTGGGTTACAAAAATATTATCACTTGTTAAAAATTATGATTCTAATTATATTGGTAATTTAGTGTGGCCAAATCAATATAGAGAAATATTTGATAAATCAGTTTATGCTGAGACTTTAGAATACCAATTTGGAGATGAATTTTTTCCTATTCCAGCTGGTTATGACGAATATCTAACAAATATGTATGGAAACTATATGGAATTACCTAAACCATCTGATCGTGTATTTCATGATTTTGAAGCATATATTTTAGATAACGATAAAAATTAAAAATATACTTGATCACGCATTGCGTGATTTTTTTATAAAAAAGAAGAAGCAAGATATCTGCTTCTAATTTTAATCATACTTATTTTTCAATTTTCTCTAAATATCTGCCTAAAGCATCTTGCCATGTAGGTAAACGTTTAAATCCATTTTTATCTAACATTTCTTTTGACATTCTACTATTGCTTGGTCTTTTAGCTTTAGCTGGAAAAGCATTTGAATCTACTGGAGTAACTTCTACATCCAATTTTGCCTGTTTAAATATTTCGCACGCAAAATCATACCATGAACACAACCCTTCATTAGTTGCATGATAGGTTCCATATTTGTCAGTTAAAATCATATCTACTGCTAATTTAGATAGATCATATGTATATGTTGGTGATCCAATTTGATCATTTACAACACTTACTGCCCCTCTTTCTTTTCCTAAACGAAGCATAGTTTTAATAAAGTTATTACCATTAACACCAAATACCCAGGCAATTCTAACAATAAAATGCTTTTCTAAAGTTTCAACTGCTAATTCCCCTTCATATTTAGTTTGACCATACACATTTAATGGATTTCTTTTATCATATTCATTCCAAGGCTGATCTCCTTGTCCATCAAATACATAATCTGTAGAAAAATACATCATTGGGATATCTAATTCTTTGCAAACCTTAGCAATATTTTTAGTTCCATCTACATTTACTTTAGTACATGCTTCAACCTCATCCTCTGCTTTATCTACTGCTGTCCATGCAGCACAGTGAACTATAGCATCATAATTTCCAGATTTAATTATTTCTTCTACCTTTTTAGAATCTGTAATATCCATTTCTTCGACATCTACACCAATTGCTTCAATATTTCTTTTTTTGCATTCATTTACAATATCATGCCCTAATTGACCTTTAACACCAGTTACTAATAATTTCATTTTTATTTAGTATATTGCAATTGACCTATTTAACAGTCATATTAAAATATACTGTCTCCTTTCTATCATTCTTTTAATCCTATGTTGATTACAATTTAATTAATTTGTAAAATTATGATATGTGAATATATATTAGTATTTTTTATCTATAACATAACTACTTATAAGAATCCTTTTTAGACAATAGCTTTACCATATCTTTAATTGATTCTAAAAATATAGCTTTTAATTGTAAAGTAAAGATACAAATTATTACATAATGATATTTACAATCATAACCATCTGCAATATTTTAACCTCGTCTATTCTAAAAAAAACAATACAACATAACCTAAATCAATAATTTTATGTAAACAAAAGTTATTAACCAAACATCATCATAACAAAAATTCAATGTTTATAAAAATATATGTGATTATTTTTTCTGAATTCAACAACTTAATTTAGATTAAAATATATTTCTATCCACCAATATATTAAAATTAATTAATAGTAATTCTATACCTAATTCACAGATTTCAAATACTTTAATGCATTAAAATTAGAGGCTTAATCACCAAATAAAACACGTTAACAATCAGTTGACTAAAATAGAAAATTCTATATTCAAAACCACCTATCCAAACTAAAAACACTACTCTTTCATACTATGAAGCTAATCCATTCACTGTACAAAAAAGCCAAATACTAAAGAAAATATTTATTTTATGTCATATTTATCTTGCTCAAAAATTCTTTTATATTCACAATTTAAAAGAATTTTACAGAGTAACCTATAAAAAATATTTTCTCATATTTTCAAACAATTTCATCAATAAATCATAAACTTTACAAAGATTATCCCCATTATATAATATTTATAATATTCTTTTTATTTTATTTGCATTAATAAAAATAAACACTGCAATAAATATTAGGAAATATGAATTAACAAATGTACGACTACCTGACATAAATATTGAAGCAGAAAATCCTAATATTATACGTGAACAAAATGCAGCTGCCAATATTATACTCTCTATAACAAATAATTTAAATCCCAAATTTGATTTAATGATATATAAACTTATTATTATAATTGTACAAAAATATAACATCATTAAATAAATATTAATGTCTTTATAATCTATAAATTTAACTGGTTGTAAATAAGTTGAAAAAATATTATAAATTTTTGACATAGTACCATACTGCAAAAATTTATCTGATATACTAATAATATACATAGTAATAGTCATTAATATAACCATTGCATACTGTTTAATATTTTTTGAATTAAAATAAATCACATAAATCAACCCTAAACTCCAAATAAATACAATGTAAAAAGGGTTTATCATTACAATGGAAATTGTTGTTAATACTCCTAAAAATAATTTATCAATTACTGAAAAATATTTAAATTCTGAATAATATGCAGCTGTTTCAGATACTTTACGTATAGCATTTCCTGGACAAAATGCATGATAAACTAACATTACAATCGTACACGCAACTACCACATATACAAACTTTGGAATATTATGATGATTTATCAAATTATATACTATGAATAAAGTGTAAAAACCAAAAATTAATGCACACATTTGTTCTTGATTTATTGCATATATCAAGCCAATTATCATTATTATTTTTTGAAAAATATTAACTTTTTCATTTACAAAAATTCTCATTAAATATGATAAACTGTATAATCCGAAAGCTAGTGGCCAAACATAATTTAAGGTTGTTGCATACCAACCAGCTTCACTGAACAAATTAAACGGAAAACAGACAATCACTAAAGCAATTAATATTGTAATTAAAAAATCTTTATTTTTCTTAAAACACACAATTTTTCTTATTGAATGAAGTATCAAAACAAACATAATACTATCCAGTGTAATCCAAACCCACTTACTTAAATTAAGCATAATCAACATTACAAATTCAATAATATTTCTACTTGTCCAAGTTTCAATACGCCAAAGTGTATAATCGAATAAATCCATCTTCGACTTTTCTAAAAACCATATATCATCACCAACTCCCAATTGTATGTTAATATGTCTATAAATCATAAAACAAAACAATATAATGTATATAATAATATGCTTATTGTGTTGTAAATAATTAATTATTTTTTTCATAAAATATTAGATTCCTTTCTATTAAAAATCCTATGATACATATATTTATAAATAAAAATTATTTTTATCAAAACAATAGAATTCATCTATATTTTACAAACATTTTGATTTTTCTCATCAATATTAGTATCTTTTACAATATATATTGGTCTTTTTTTTGTTTCCAAATATGCTTTGGATAAATACTGTCCCAATATTCCCACACAAAATATTTGAATTCCTCCTATCAAAGTTATTATACAAACCAAAGAGGGCCATCCAGAAACAGGATCTCCATAAACAAGCGTTTTAACAACAATAAATATAATAAAAATAAAAGCAATAACTAACATAAACATTCCTAGAATTGAAACAATTGTCAAAGGAATTGTAGAAAAAGCAACAATTCCCTCAATACTATAAAGTAACAATTTCCAAAATGACCATTTAGTTTCACCTGCAACCCTTTCCATATTTTCAAATTCAATCCACTTTGTATCAAAACCAATCCAACCGAATAACCCTTTACTAAAGCGATTATATTCTCTCATATCTAATAAAGTATTAACAAATTGTCTTGTCATCAAACGATAATCTCTTGCACCATCCATTAATTCTGTATCTGATATTCTATTCATAATACGATAAAACAATCTTGCAAAAAGGGATCTAATTGGTGATTCCCCCTTGCGAGTAACACGTCTAGTTGCTACACTATCATATCCTTCCTCTTTAATTATTTTTAACATTTTCGGTAATAGCATCGGTGGATCTTGTAAATCAGCATCCATCATACAAACATAGTTCCCAGTACTTTTTTCAAGACCAGCATATATTGCAGACTCTTTACCAAAATTACGTGAAAAAGAAATATATTTAACATGTTGATTTTTTTTAGCGTATTCTTTAATTTTATCCAATGTACAATCTTTTGAACCATCATTAATAAATAATAACTCAAAATCAATATTTTCCATTTCTGTCATTACTCTGTTTATTTCTTCATAAAAATAATCTAGAGCATCTTCCTCATTATAACATGGCACAATCACAGTAATCTTTTCCATATATTTCTCCCCCATTTCCTTAATATACTCCATTCTTAAACACACATTAAAAATCTTATTCTGTAAAAAATCTCTTTATAATATAAACTTTGTAAATATCTATATTCTAAAATCTGGAAACCAACATTACAAAATATACTATATAATATTAACAACTGCTATAAATACTCCAAACAGCATATAGTGGATTATTTTTTATATCTTATTATATATATCTTCCACCAGTTATAATATATAGTTTTCTATTATTCTTGATATATCATTTATACCTAAGTATTAATTTTTAATATAAATTATTTTAATCTATCTAACACAAACGCTTTTTTTAAACTAAAGTTTGGGTTATAAAACTTGTCATCAAATAAAACATTCGACCATTTATCTTTCATATAATCATGCTCTGAAACAAATCTCTTGTATTTTTCACTTGTAGTATCTAATCCTCTAGATTTTGATTCATGATGATATAATTCCACATGATTTAAACATACATTGTAGTAACCTTTTTCTAATAATTTTAAATTAAAATCGATATCATTGAAAGCTACTTGTAAATATTCTTCTAAACCACCAGCTTCAATAAATTTTTCTTTTGATACCATCAAACAAGCCGCAGTTACTGCACTATAATTAAATGGCACAGATAATCTTCCATAAAATCCTGGATCCTCTTTTCCACATCCAATAAATGTATGTTGAGCAATTCCACCAATTCCTAAAATTACTCCTGCATGTTGTACTGTATTATCTGGATATAATAATTTAGCTCCTACAGCTCCAATATGTGGCTGCATTGCATACCCTACCATTAATTCTAACCAGTTTGGAGTGATAATTTCAGTATCATTATTTAAAAGTACTATATATTCACCATTAGCTTCCTTTACACCTTGGTTATTTATTTTAGAATAGTTAAATTCATAGTTTGCATCAATTACTCTAAAATTATCATACAAACCTTTATATTTATCAAATAATGTAAATGTTTCTTCTTTTTGACTATTATTATTCATTACAATAACTTCAAAATTTTTATATGTTGTTTTTTCATATAAAGATTTTAAACATTGTTCTGTTACATCAGGGTAATCTTTTGTCGGAATAATGATAGAAATTAATGGTTCAATTTCATATTTATACTCAACTATATAATATGGGACTTTTGGATGTACTTTAACATTAGCATTTATCCCTCTACGTTCCATAGCATCTGCTACAGCCTGACGTCCTCTTTCAATTGCATAACCTTTGTTATCGATTTCAGCCGCAGTTGAGCCCTCAATCATTCGCCAATGATAAAGTATCTTAGGAATATGATAAATTCTTTCTGGTGTAGTTTGTTCAAAGAAGCGTAAGAATATATCATAATCTTGTGCACCTTCTAACCCTACTCTAAATCCACCGATTTTATCAACAATACTTTTTCTCATAATTTCAAAATGACAGATATAGTTACTTCCTAAAATACTATCAGGTGCATAATCTGATTTAAAATGAGGATCTCTTCTTTTTCCAGCTAAGTCTATTTTATCCTCATCACTATAAATAAAATCTAAACTCTGATTTTCATTTAATACTCTTACACATTCATATAATGCATTTTTTGTAAGTAAATCGTCATTATCCATCAAACCAATAAATTCACCTGATGCAATTGATAGAGCATCATTAGTTGCTTTTGAAATATGCCCGTTTTCTTTTCGATGAAATACTTTAATTCTATTATCTTTTTTCTCATACTCAGCTAATGTATCTAGTGTTTCTTTTAATGTAGAACAATCATTAGATAAACAAATTTCAAAATTTTGATATGTTTGATTCAAAATAGAATCTAGACACTCAGATAAATATTTTCTTTCAACATTATAAACAGGAATACAAATACTAATTAACGGATTATAATCAAAAGATAATATTTCTCTTTCTTCTTTCTCATTGATTTCTAACCATTCTAAATAATCTTCTTGTTTCATAAAATTATAGAATGTTATTTCTTCTTCTAAACGACTTAAATTATATTTAATTCTTTTTATACTACCTTTAAAAGTATGATTTTTTAATATAAACTTTAACTCCTTAAATAATATACGAATTATATATTTTAACTTTCTAGACCGACGAGGCATATTTCCAAATAGTTTATGTAAAATTACTCGAATTTTAGATTTAATTCTTTTCATTCTTGTATTTTCTCTAATACAAATCAACTGTCTTTCATTATTGGCAATTAAATATACTTTTACAAATTTATCACTTTTATTTAATGAAAGAATTAATTCATAATTATTAAACGCTAAATCTTGTTTAAATTCAGCATCTCTTTTAACACCATCAACTTCAACTTCAAAGTCATATTTTTCTAAATCACAATTTCCATGCATAATAAAAGTAGGATTAATAATCCCATGTACATGAGCATCTCTAACATTTATATAATCTATATCAATAATTTCTTTCATAATCAACCTGCCAAATTTAAATTTCTTCTGCAAAACCTTTTTCAAGTTTTCTAAATATTTTCAAACCGATATAAAAACATATTCCAGCAATAACTAGTATATAAATAATACTAGCAAGTGATGGTAAAGTATGATACATAAATAAATCACGATATGCATTTACAATTTGCGTGAATGGATTTAAATTTAAAACCCATCTTATTACACTTGGAAATACTTCTGCAGGATATAATATTGGTGTGGCATAAAATAACATATTAATAATAAACTGAATAATATATTCAGTATCCTGAACATATACATTAACTGCACTCAATCCTAATACTAAACCAGATGTAATTAAAAACTGAATTATTGCGATAAATGGCACTAAAATTATATGCCAGCTTACTCCCAAGCCTCCAAAAACACAGAATAAAATAATAATAATACATGCAATAAAAAAATTAACTAAACCACTTAAAGAAGCAGATATTGGTAAAATTTCTCTTGGAAAATATACTTTATTAACTATACCTGCATTATTTTTAATACTTCCCATTCCTAGTCCCATTACTGTTGTAAAGAAATTCCAAGGGATAACCCCGCAAATTAGATATTGCAAATAGTTTTCAGTTTTAATTCTCATAATATATGGAAAAACGATTGCATATACAACTACCATTAATAAAGGATTTAAAAAGGACCAAAGTACACCTAAAAAAGATCCTTTATATTTCCCTCTAATATCTTTTTTTACATTGGTTTTTAGTAATTCACGATATTCATATAAATCTTTTATTAGCTTCATTTCTATACCTCTATATAATATTTACTTTTAAATCCTTTTTAGAAATTATATTACCTTTATTATCTATTAACTGTGCTGTTATTAAATGTTCTCCTATTTCACAATCATTCATATCTACAACATAAGTAAAACCACATTCATCATCATTTGTTCCATAACCACCATATTTTTCCTGATATGCCATTAATACATCTTCACGTTTTACTAAATGGTGTAATTTTAACTCATCATCATCAAAAAATACTTTTAGCTTTCGATCAATACAATCACTTAGACACCATCCAGAAATTTCAAAACTATTTCTCTTAGAATTAATTTCTTCAAATGATTTAGGAATATCTATAACAATAATTCCATGATAATTATCATCTTTTCTTAATTTCCTTTTAGCTTCTTCTTTATGATCTATTTTAACTTGTTTTAAATATTCATCAATTACATATTGTGGATCACCATCTAACCTAAATTCACCTTTATAGATCCATACTGCCCGATTACACAAATCCTTTACTGTATCTAGACTATGTGAAACAATTACAATTGTTCTGTCACTATCTCTCAATTCTTTTAATTTATCAAAACACTTATCCTGAAAATGTTGATCACCAACTGCTAAAATTTCATCAATTAATAATATCTCAGCATCTACATTTATCGCAATCGAAAAAGCTAATCTCATATACATTCCAGATGAATATGTACGTATTGGATTATCAATAAATTCTCCTAATTCAGAAAATGCAATAATATCATCAACACGTTTTTCTATTTCTTTTCTGGTTAATCCAAATACTGCTGCATTAAAATATATATTCTCTCTTCCAGTAAAATCAGGGTGAAATCCTGCTCCTAATTCTAATAAGGAAGTTAACTTACCATTTGTCTCAATAGTTCCCTCATTTGGATAAATAATCTTTGTCATCAATTTTAAAAGTGTTGATTTACCACTACCATTTGTTCCAATTAAACAAACACTTTCACCTTTTCTTATATCTAAATTAATATTTTTTAAAACAGTATGTACTTCTTTTTTGTTTTTTCTAAAAGATACTAGTCTTTCTTTTAAAGTATGTGCCTTATCATATTCCATTTTGAAGTATTTAGTCATATTTCTAACTTCGATTGCATTATTTATATCCATAAATCCTCCATCTATATTTTGCCCGTATTATATCATATAAATGCTTAATTTCAAATTTATTATATTTTAACACATAATTTCTATTGTGCATACATAGATACGTTAGTAATTATCAGGTTAAAAATAATTTTCTTTAATTTAGATCAATTATATATACTCAAATATTAACTTTTCTTAATTCATGTCAATCTTAGAAAATCAACAGATATAATTTGAATTAATTGGAACTTCAATAATTATCTGATTTATTTCAAAATTATAATCACAAAACGCTTGCAAAACTTCACCTTTATCATTTTTGATAATAAACATATCAGGTTGAATTTTATCACTTATCATAATAACTAATTTAGGTTTGAAAAAACCTTTAACATATTTTTCTGCATATACTAAATTATTTACTTTTATAGCAGAATGATAACTATTTCTAATCTCATCATTATAATCACTAATATTAAAAGATAATTTTAAATAATCAAGATTTTTAATTTCTATCCTCAGATCATCATTTATGTAATATTTCAACTTTAATAGATTCTTTTTCACTATAATTTCCATTTTTTGCACCAGAAACAACTACTGTACCATTTAATTCATGCCCACCTTCAATAATCATTTTTCCATCACATTCATCCCCATCCTTTTCATCTCATCTTAAACATAGATAGCCCTGATAAAACAGGGCTATAATTTACTAAGATTTTCACTTCAATCCTTATTTGTACTATATATTGTGAGCAAGCTCCAAACAACACTAATCATAGTTTATTTACAAATCTGGCTCTTTTAAATGAAAATTATTTCTTATTTAAAACAAAGCTATATTAATCCAATTTCAATAAATAATAATTATTTTGTTTATAAACCTGTTCTGCACCATTTTTTTCTATTTCTATAGCTTGATCTTTTGAAACAGTTAAAACATAGCTATCACGGAAATATTCAAACGCATTTTCTGCTTCATCATATGATATTTCATTATTTAGATATTTATTTATAATACTATAATTTTGATTCTTTTTTTCATCATCAAATCTATAAATAATTTGGATTCTATTTGATCCCATAACAAAACCAGGATATATTACTTTATGATTATTAATTAAAAATTCAGCAGGTGCTAATAATGTATAATTCCCATATGGTAATGTATCAAAATATTCCCCTATATCATTATATACATCTAAAATTAATGTTTCATTTTTCATAGCTTCTTGAATATCATACCCATCCTTATTTATTCCAGAACCCAAAAAGTCATACTGTACAATAGAATAATAATTAATTACAATAAAACCTATTATACTTAATATTACGCCTAACGAAATTAAGTTATTAATAACATTTTTACTTATTTTTGAAAGTAATTTTATAATTATTAACCCTATTAGAAAAACAACCATGAACTGAATTGCGGAAAAAATCCTAACAGTAACAAAAAAATAATTAACTGATGTTAAACATAACAATTCTGGAAAAATACCAGATAATACAATTAAACCTAGTAATACTATGAATAATGGAAAAATAAACCATTTTGTTTTTAATAAAACTAAAAAACCTAATAATATAAATATCCAGCTATATTTAAAAAACATATCATTATTAATATAATATAGTCTATATGGATATATAGTCTCTTTCCAAGAATCTATTGTTTCTGGATTTAATAAAATAGTACGATCTAATTTCTTGGTTATTAACAATAATCCAATCATAAATAATAGTCCTATCATATTTATACATATTTTTTTAACATTTTTTTCAAATATAGCATTTTTTATATTGACTATAAATTTTAAAATGTATAATACAAAAAATAATACGACTATTATTGGAATAGCTACTGATGAAAAAGATACCATTGTAATTGCAACTACAACAATCATCAAAAAAAATTTTGTTTTAATTTTTTCTAGTAGTAATGGCGTAGCATAAAGAAACATAATTGGTATTGTTAATGTTCTTACAACAGATCCCCCATACCACATTGCTGTTTGAAACTGCCATAAATCAAATGAACGAATATGGTAATCAGCATTTCCTTCCATTAAATAACCTGATGAAATCAAAAAGATAAAAAATGGTAATATTACATACTGACATTTATCTTTATTCAAAAATAATGATGCTAAGTTTTTAATAACAATCGCAAATATAATATAATTATGCATGTTCATTACAAATCTACAAAACACAGATATTTTTATATGAAATAGACTTCCCCAAAAACCATAACTAATCTCATATGTATTTAATATTCTCCCTAAATCAATTGTTCCTTGATTAGCTAACATACCATTAAAATAATCTTCATTTTGTAATACAGGTGTGCCAATAGAATTTATAATCTTACTTATATAATAGGTATCATCATAATTCAATTGATATAATGACATAACATTTGATATAGATAAAAACATAAAAATTATAACAAAAATCAAACAAACCCAATTATCTTTTATCCATTCTTTAATATAATTTTTATTGAATTTCTTATGTATAGCATCAAAAAAATTTTTAAAATTTTTAAATTTATATTTATTCACAAAAATGAATATAACTAAATTCGTAATTAACAGACTATAAAAAAATATATTCCAACTTACCTTAAATAATTGACATGGCAACCCGACGACAAATGATATAAAATAACAAAAAATAAATCCTGTTAATAATTTAAAAGATTTTAATTTTGTATATTTTTTTTCAACTATATTTAGAACAAAATCCCCTAAGATATAGTAATAGAAAAATATAAAAACCAAAAAAAACATACTTAATATATAATCCATATTACCCTCCATTTTATTCTGTTTATTTTTCAATCAAAACTAATTTTTTGTAATTAAAATAACATTTATTAAATCTTTTATAACTGAATTTTTTATATTTCTATTTTTTAAGTAAGATATTATAAATTATACTTTACTCATCTTAAACTCACCTATTTTATTGATTTTTTCAAAAAACAATAAGATACATTTACAAATAAGAAATAATCAATATACGATAAAAAACATCCTGTAAATAATGTTGGTATTATATCCAAGATATATAAATATAAACAGCGACTTCTAATTCAAATACATTATAGTTATAAGAATTATTGAGGGTTACATTTCCTAATACCCCTGTACCAAGAAGTCCCGCAAATGGTTGATCAATATATGGTAATGTTGTAATTCTATTTAAATAATATCCATCATCTAGATAATTATTCATCCATACCAAAAACCAGTATTGCTTAATAAAATTATATAATCCATCATTAAATAATCTAATTTTTTTCTTTTTTATTCTATGTATAGAATAAAAAAGAATTACAAAACTCAAAAATAAAAAGTGAATATAAAATATAGACCAAGATAAATTCAATAGTTGAATAGATATACCCGCTTGAAGCAAAACAAATATATCCTAGTTACAAAACGTTAAGGTGTACTTTACTTGTACGATATTACAAAGCCAAATAAATAATTAAATGATATATATAATTACAAATACTATTTTTTTACATATTCCAGTATTTTCTATATTCCTTTCTATTTCAAATTATTTTTCTTTTTTAAAATAGCAAGTTCTTGAATTAAATTTTTTTGCTTTTCTTCTAACATTGATACTTTATTAAATAATACATATACTAAGATAATAAGCATAAATATTATTGCTGCAAATACCATATTTGCAGTAGATATAACACCTATCAACCTTGCAGCAAAAAAAGCAATTTGTGGAAAAATACTTAATATAATTAATGCAATTGAACAAATAATCCATCCTAATGCATAATCAGTTCTCATCTTTCCTTTTTTTACATTTTTTACTAAAATAATAAATAACAAAATAGTTGCAACAATCAATATTATTTGTAGTGTCAAACTCATACTTTACCTCCCTAATTAAAGAATAAAATAGTTACTATTACTTTCATCATATACTTAATAGAGCTTCCTATTCCTGTATAAATACTTGTACCAGCCACTCTATCTTCCATTTTCACTTGAACCTCTTTTGCCTTATATCCCTTTTTTATTTGAAAAGCTAATGTATCAGGTTCTGGTTTTCTATTCATTTCAAATGCATAATCTTTAATTAGTTCTCTATTAATAATTCTCATCCCACTTGTAGGATCATTTATTATCACACCTGTTGTTAATTTTATCATTGCTGTAATGATACGACTACCTAACATCCTCATACTGAAATGCTTTTTTTCTTCAACAAATCTTGATCCTATAACAATATCATACCCATTTTTAATTTCTTGTATTAAACTGGGAATATATTCAGGCAAATGCTGCCCATCACCATCAAATTGTATTGCTGCATCATAATCATTATAATATGCATACTTATATCCAGTTTGGACAGCACCTGTTAAACCTAAATTAACTGGTAAATCAATATGATTTATATTATTATCATCTAGTATTTGTTTCGTACTATCGGTTGAACAATCATTAATTACTACATAGTCACAACCTATATTGGCATTTTCAAGGTTTTTTACAACTCTTAAAATACTTTCTTCTTCATTATAAGCTGGAATTATAACTAAGGTTTTCATATTTTTCCTCCATTCTTATTTCAATATTTCAAGCCATCTATTTCTTGCTTCTTCTCTAGAAAATTTATTAAAATTATTTAACGCATTTTTACTTAATAATTTTAATAATTCATCATCACTTAATAATAATTCTAATTTTTTTGCCATTTCTACTTCATTTTCAACTATATAGCCATCAACCTCATTATTAACTATTTCATATACTGCCTCTCCCCAATCAATCGTTACTGTTGGTGTCCCATTAGCCTTTGCCTCAATAATTGTCAATGGAAATCCCTCTACGTCTGATGTTAAAACAAACACTGAATAATTATGATATATTTCTTTATCTGCAGTAAACCCTTTTAAAAATACATTATTTTCTAATTTTAGATTTTTTATTTCTTTTTCAATACTTTCCTTAATATCTCCTGTTCCATAAATATCTAAAACAATTTCAGGTATCATATTTTTTAATGCTTTTGCAACTTTTAAGAGTCTTGGAATATTTTTTTCAACAGATAATCTTCCTACAAATAATATTTTATTTTTTATACAATTATAATCTTTTTCTCTTTGATTTTTTTCAACATCAATAGTGTTATAAATATAACTAACATTAAATTTATCTATAGCTTTATTAGCATCCGCTTTACTTCTAAATAAAATTAGCTCTGGTTTTGTCATCAAAAAAATTTGCATCTTCCCAAGAAAGTTATTACCAAAAAAATATTCATACTTTGTATGTATTTCCAAAATAAATTTCACCTTTTTTGGTATAAAAGCAGCTGCTGAAGGTGATGATACAATTACTCTATCATCATTTTTTAATATTTTTTTTACCCTTGCCTTTATCATAGGTCTAGTAAAAAAATATATAATTGTACTTCTTATTCCATTTATAAAACCTTTTAAATCTTTATTCTTAAATAAATAAGAAAATAGCCTAAAAAATCTAATATCTATATTATAATCATAAATGATATGTATTGGATAATTTTGAAATAAATCTTTATTTACCTCATCACAATCAAATATTGAAATTATATGTATATCATAATCTCTATCTAAAAGTTTCACAAGATTTAAATAAGTTGTTATTAATCCACCACTGTATCCATTAGGAATTTGATCAAAAACTATATATAATTTTTTCATACTATTTTCCTACTTTTTCATTAATAAACTGTAACATCTTATTAAATTTTTTATCCATATTTCCTATTCCAGCCCAATCTGCTGCATTTATCAAATGAATCCAATGTCCATCCATTAACTCTAATCTATTTTTTTGATCAATATAAGTATCTTTTTCATTTATATCTGTAATATCTAAATTAACATATTCATTTGTTGCTTGAACAATTTTGTTAAGATCATAATATTTATAAATAGATAGATAATTTGATGATCCTGTATCTCCATATTTACTTGGTAAAAAATTCACTTCCCGATTTAATAAATACTCTCTTAAAAAACATGAAAAACCTGGCCATAGATACCATCCTAATTCTCGTATTTTTACTAGCCCATAAAAATCTTGATTACCTAACATTTCTTTTACACTAAAAGAATTTGTAGGAAATATATCGTGATCTAAAAGCATTAAATATTTAACACTATCTAGTTTTGAAATAATATTCCTCCATATATAATTTAACGATGCACCATGTGATGATGATGGATCATATCCATTAAATGGGTTAAGTTCAGGTAATCTATAATAAAATATACTATGCTTATTACATATCTTTTCTATCGCTAAACTTTTTTGTTTATTGGTTGAATTATCTGCAACTATATACATATAGTTATCTTTACAAAATTCAGATAATAATTCAATTTGTTTTTCAATAACTTGTTCATTATTGAAAGCTATAGTTATTATTAATGTATCTCTACTTCTTTCTCTTTTTAATTTTTCAAGAAAAGAACTGGCATCTATTTTGTAATAATTTTCTAATTGATAAAACTTATATCTGCGTCTAATATTTATCAAAGTATTTTTTATTATATTTATCATATTCACTCTCTCTTTTTATCAATATGGTTTTATATTAGCGTTTATAAGTTTATCTTTTATTAATAATATATTATCTTTACATAAACCAAATATAATATTTATCCGCTTTATAATTTTATCTTTCTTACTTATTTTATATACACCTTTAAAACTTTGTACATCAAATTTTGCCATTTTATTGACTGCATATATTTTTTTACTATAAGTAACTTTCATTCCATCTGGATAACAATAATCAGGAGCTAATACTCGTACATCATCTCTATCAATAATATATCTATTTAAATGTGATTCATCATGCCATTTAGCAATCACATTTTTCTTTAAATCTTCTTCAATTGCATCATTTAATACATGTGACATTTTTAAAAAGCCTTTTGCTGTTCCTCCGTTCATTGCCCCAATTACATAATATTTTCCTTTATTATATGGTATATAAGCTTTTGATTTTTTATTTCGATCATATGGTACATGCTTAAGACTAGTGTGTTGATATCCTGGATGAATAGTAACAAACAGTTCTTCACCGTTTTCAATTCTAGGTAAGAATTCACTAGCAAAAATTTCTTCTGCACAAACCATATTAGAATTTGAAAACAACAAATAATCCATATCTTTTAATTCATTTTCAATACTCAAAAAAGTTCTAAATCTAAATAAGGTTATTAATGGCCATGGTAATGTATCTAAATATTTTCTATGAACTCTATCGTTTTCTTCTCCATAGATTTTATCAGCATCTGTAAATACATAATAATGTAATTCATGGTCATTTATAAAATTATTTTCAAAACTTGTATAAAAATCTTTCCAAAAAACATTATAATTTCCTGTACAAATATATAATATTCCTATTTTTTTCATTGTTACCTCCTACTATTTTTCCATATCATAAATGTAATTTTTAAGTTATCAATAATATAATTTCTAAAAATAGCATCATTTACCATTGCAAAAAAAGTACATAAGATTTTATTTGTTTTGAAACAAGCATAATCATGATAAAAATTTTCAATTTTCAAATTATTCAAACTACAATAATTTTTTTCTATGTCTACTTTATTTAATTTTGATATATCTGTATTTTGTTGATATTTTTTTCGTAAATATTTTGAATTATAATATTGTTCTAACACATTTTTTTGTGTAATACTACTCTTTCTAACTCTATAAAACAATAAACTATCCTTCATTTTAGATATATTGTATTTTGCCTGCAGTGCTCTTAACATAAAATCATAATCTTCACACTTATTAATATTTCTATAACCTTTTAAATCACTATATACATCTTTTTTCATAAGCCAAGTTGGATGTGTTGCAATATTACAATACTTCATCAAATTCATAAATTGTTGAACACCAATATCTTTACTATTCTTAGAACGTGTCAAAATATTACCATTTTCATCTATCTTATCAATATATGACATAACACAATCAAGATTATTATTCTCTAGATATTTTATTTGTTTTTCAAATCTATCATTATATGAAATATCATCAGCATCCATTCTTGCTACATAATATCCATTACAATATTCTAACGCCCTATTCAAACTAGCAACTAAGCCTAAATTTTTTTCATTCAATATAACCTTAATTCTATCATCTTTGTTTTTATAATCACTGATAATCCTTTTAATATGTTCATTATCAGGATTATCTATTACGATAATAAACTCAAAATATGAATATGTTTGATTTAATATTGATTTGATACTTTGATGTAACCATTCATCATCTTCATTATAAATAGACATTATTACTGATACCAATTTATTCATTCTATTATCCTCACTTACATCAATATCCAATTATCTTGATATATATCTATTGGCATTTCACAATTCATCCATTTTGAAGGAACAATTACTATTTTATCATTATTGGTTGATAAATACTGTGCCCACCACCCAAATGTGGTATTTCCTATAATAAAATGCTTACTTTGTGCCATAGCAGATAAAGCAATTGGTGCTGGAAAACCTTTTGCTTGACATACAACATCATATTTTTCACAATCTATCAAATTATTTTTGACATATTCCACATTATCAGAACAAATAAAAAATAATGGATTTTCAACGTTATTAATCATATATTCTATAGCTTTTTCCCAATATTCTCTTGTACAAACATCATACATTTCATTTCCTACATTATGTTCCACCTTTATACTAATGCAAACTGTATTTCTTGTACTAATCTTTTCAATATTTGGATAGTCTATTAATTTTTGACTATTTTTTAAAGAAAATAAATATTTTATCTCATTTGAGCTGTTTTTAAAATATTTTTCACTTTGAAAATATCCATGAATTAAAATATTCTTTCTTTTTATTTGATATGGTAGATAACCATTTTCACAAACAACAAAACCTAAAAAATTAAATAACTTTTGATATTTTTTTTCAATTTCATACTTCCTCATATAATTTTTTTTATACACCATAATCTTATATATGAAAAAACCAATCATAGGTAAAAGAAATTTAATAGATCTTAACATTTTATGATCATGTACAAACACAGTATTATCACTTAAATTATAATATTCTAAATCATCTACCCAATTTTTATCTAATACTGCTTTATCATCAATTATTATTTTATTATCATTCCTATTTTTTTGTATTTCTTTAGCTAATGCATACATAAATAATTGATTACCAATTCTACCTTTTAAAATAACATATATCATGATCTTTTCTCCCATTCATGCGTATCAAAATTATACTCCTTAATTATCTTTGCTGGATTACCTACTGCTATTGAAAAATCAGGAATAGATTTGGTAACGATACTCCCAGCACCAATAACACACTTTTTACCTATTTTCACTCCAGGAAGAATAATAGCTTTCTCTCCTATCCATGTTCCTTCTCCAATTTTAACAGATGCACAGTCTAATGGCTGATCCATGTAAGGAATTTTTGATTCTGGATCAATTGAGTGATTTTCACTTGAAATAAGTACATGGCTTGCAATTAAAACATTATCTTCTATTTCAATATCAGCTCCAGCTAAAGCTGAAAAATAGAAACCAATATAACAATTATTTCCAATTTTTATAAATCCAGGATTTTTTGTTAAATGTGCATATGATTGTAGTCTTGCATTAGCAAGTATTGTTGTACCATTTCCTATTTCAATATATTTTTTATTTTGAAAATATGAATTTTTTCCAATTTTACACTCATCTCCAATAGCACGAAATCCTTTTTTTATAAACAATGTGTTATTTAAGTAATTATTTATTCTATTTAAAAATTTCATCTAATCACCAACTTTTTTCATTATTCTATCTATTTTACTGCTATTTCCCCATACTGCTTTTGAATCATATGGTCTATCAGGAAATTTCCCATAGTCTAATTTTATTTTATAACCATTATCTTTTATAAACCTTTCCACTCTATCTGCTAATTTTTCTGGTCTACCTGAACATATATTTATTATTCCAGTTTCATATAATTGTAAAATCGTAGTTACAACCATTTTACAAAACATAGTATAATCAATGAAATCAAATTGATTTAATCCCATTGTAAATGGGAATGATAATTTTCCTTGTTTTTCTGCTTGAGCAATTTTAGAAAAAATTGAACATCCACTTTCTGTATTACCAACAATATAAAATCCTCGTAACCAATATAAATTAGTTTTACTATTATTACATGCTAATTCTATCAATTGCCTTAATGCATTTTTACTTACTCCATATAAGCTTTGTGGATTAGTTGGTGTAGATTCATCAATACTTCCCTCATAAAAACCAATTTCATGCATACTTCCTAATACTGCTACTTTTGAAATCCCTGCATTTATAAACTTCATCAAAAAATCATAATGCTTTGGTAAATCTTCAATATGTGTTGATGAATTATGTACAAAACCATTTCTCCACGCTAAATGGATTATAGCGTCTGGTTCATCAAAATATTCATATGGATCTTTAATTTCAAATATATTACCACATTTTATAATACAGCCTTTTTCAATTTGTTCATCAGAAAAATCAGTACCTATTACTGTAATTCCTTGTTTTATTAATTCTCTACATATTCCTTGACCTAAATAACCATTTGCACCTGTTACTAAAACTTTCATATCTTCCTCTTCCTTACATCCAATATTGTTTTCTTCTTAAAATTATTATTTTACATACACACACAAGCAAACACTGAAATAGCATTGCAATCATAACACCTATTAATCCCAAGACATTGCTTAATAATAATAGTAATAATATATAAATAATGTTACATACGATTGCAATATATAGATTATAATTTACCAGATTAACTGATACAAAAAGTTGATGAATTGGCACTAAAGAACCACTTAATCCTAAAAATAAAATATATATTGCAAATGCAATAGCATAATTAAAATTAGGTTCCATAAAAAATGGCATCCACATTTTATAGAATAATAGAGATAATATTGCAGCTATTATAGATAATAAATTTACTGACTTCAATAATTTTTTACAAACACTTAAAGCTGCTTTAATATTATTCTTTGCTACCATTACAGAAAATTCTGGAAAAATAGCTTGTCCTACAGCATCTGTAATTTGAGCTATAATTGCCCCTGCTTTTACAAATATATTATAGACACCCACTGTATTCATACCCAAATATTTATTAATTACTAAATTAACAGCTTGTCCAGCAGGTATGTCAACAGCACTTACAAGATTGTTATAAATATTAAACTTTGTAAATTTTTTATCCATATATAATTTTGTATGTATAATTTCATCAAATGAAATATCTCTTTCTTTCATCGTCTTTAATGAATAATATAATCTCAAAACATTTTGAACAACAATGAGTATTATCTCTATCCATACAAAATAATATACTGTCAATTTCATCATAAATGCAAATATAGCTAAAATAAATTTTACAAAATTACCAACAATTGATACTAATCCTGTTATATGAAATTTATCATGTAATCTTAATATCGCATTCAAACTTCCAGTGATATTTATTGGAATAGTTATAAGATATAGGTTAATGTAACTTACAATATTTGCATCCCAATGCATAATTTCTGCTATATAACCTAATACTGCTTTACCTATTACATAAGCTAATATTGCAGTCACAATATCTTGAATCAATGCAGTTTTTATATACATTTTATATGCATTATTATCTTTTTTTTCTATTGCCTCAGCTCCAAATTTAATTAAAGCATTATATGATTGAAAGTTAAATAACCCATTAAACATAGTAGAATATGTAATAACAATAGCTAATACTCCATTTCCTGTTACCCCTACTGTGGCAACAATAATTAATGTTGTAAAAAATGATAACGCACCTGCAATAGTTTGGCTTGATAATGTAATTATTGAATTCTTTATTATTCCACTATCTATTACTCTTTTATATATATTTGTATTTTTTAATTTTCTAATAATTTTTTTTCTCATAATATTCCTTTTTTATTAAAATTAACTATATAATGTAACCATTATAAATCTATATATCTTATTTAGGTAAAACTTTGAAGTAAATACTAACATCGTCCCATCTTTTATAAATTTCAAATATTTTTTTTCTTCTATATCATTTAAAGCAGCATTAAATCTTTGATTTGCTTTTAAATATTTCTTTGAATTCTTTTCACAATTATGTTCTCGTACATATTTATTAGCCTGTCCAATATTCGCTATTTTATTTTTTTTATATTGACTAGTGATATAACACCCATATAAATATTGTTCAAATAAATTAGACCTTGAAATACTAGAAGAAGTCATACGATATTTTAACACAACCTCATTAATATTAGAAACTTTAAATCCTGCTAATATTGCCCTTAATGTAAAATCATAATCTTCACATAATGGAATACTTCTATAACCGTTTAAATAATCAAATACTTCTTTTTTTCCAAACCAGGTTGGATGGGATATAACTTGATTATATCTAATACATTTTTTTATTTTTTTCAAGTCTGTAGGAACCTTTTTTATTGAATAAATTATTTTCCCATCTTCATCTATCATATGTGATAAGCCACCTATAAGGTCATATCCATTGTTATTAATATATTCCAATTGTATTGCAATTCTGTTTAGTGACGAAATATCATCTGCATCCATTCTACAGATATATTTTCCCTCAGCTAAAGTCAATGCTTTATTGAGTGAGTTTGTTAATCCTATATTTTTTTTATTAATAAAAAAGCGTATTCTTTTATCATTTTGAGCATACTTTTCAATACATTCAATATGTTCATTATTTGTAGGATCATCCAAAATGATTATAAATTCAAAATCTTTATATGTTTGATTTAAAATAGATTCTATAGATTTTTTTAGTAATTCTATACTTTCCTTATATGTTGACATTATTACTGAAATTTCCATTGTAATTTATTCCTCCTCAACTTGTAATAATCTAAAAAATATATAATTAAACTATAAAATCTTAGTCTTTTTTTCTATAGTACATTAAAATATAACCCACTATTGTTTTTATCGCTAAATTACTAAACAATATCTCAGTTAAAATGATTTTACTTTCGATTCATTTTAACTATATAACAGAACTCCACAAATTGATCCTATTCTATATATTAATATCATATTTCCTAAAATTTATTTATCATCAACTATTCTGTCCTATATTAACATAATTAATTATTTATCACAATTCGCTTCTAGTTAAGTGATTAATTTTAAAAAATCACCTATAAATAAACTCTTATATATTTCATCTCACTATTGTAATAATTAATTTCTAGCATTCTTATACTTTAACTACTTATAAATTTAACACTATTATTTTTATCATAACTTATCTTTTACAACGATCCTTTTCCATAAACTACACTTTTTACTGTCTTATATATTATCGTAAAATCTAGCCAAATAGACCAATTATGATAATAGTAATCATCCAGCTTACAACGATAACTAAATTCCACATCACTTCTTCCATTAGCTTGCCACATTCCTGTAATCCCTGGTTTTAGTTGTATTATTGAATCGTAATATTGTCCCATATCTTCTTTTTCTCTAGGTAAATATGGTCTTGGTCCAATAAAGCTCATCTCACCCTTTAATACATTAACAAACTGTGGCCATTCATCTAACGACGTTTTGCGTAAAAACTGACCAACTTCTGTAATTCTTGGATCATCTTTTAATTTTTTATTAGTTAAATACTCTTCTTTTATTTTAGGATTTTCTTCCATCATTCTTTCTAATTCTGCTTCAGCATTAGGAATCATTGATCTAAATTTATATATCTTAATCATTCTCCCATTTTTACCAATTCTATCTTGTGAAAACATAATATTATCATGATCACCACTTTTAACATATTTATATTTTATATATCCCATTAATGGTAATAATGTCATAACCCCAGCAACTCCTGCTAAAATATCAATAAATCGTTTGATTACTCTATCTAAAAATCCCATTTTATCATTAGATGTAGCAACTAATAATTGCCCATCAAAATCTTGTACTTCTGAAGAAAATGTCATTGTTCCATTAACATCAGGTAAATATTTAACTGATTTCACTTTCCCATAAATATCCATCATTATCTTATCAATCACATGCTGATCGGCTTCAGGAATAGCAATAATTATCTGTTCTATCTCATTATCAATAATTGCTTGATTTAAATCTCTATAATCGTATATTTCACTATGTTTAATAATATTTTCTTGTTTAAATCCATATAATTCATCTGTTTTATTAACATCTACATATCCCATAACAGCAGTCAAAGCAAATCTATTATTATTAGAAATCTTACCTAAACGAGCAGCCTCATATCCTGTACCAATGACCAATGTTTTTCTCGCAAACTGTTCTCTAAATGAAATTCTAAGAAACCTTGAAGCTAGTAAACTTATTATAAACATTGCTACAACCATAATAGTTAAATGGATTCTTCTTTCATATCCTGTTGAATGTGGCACCAAAACTAATAATGCTATGTAAAAACAAAAACTTGACTTAACAAGCTGTCTAATCTCATTCCAAATCAAACACGTATTTAATGAATAATGTCCATATATAAATAAGAATAAAAAATATAATATTCCTGAACCTATTATTAAATCAATATCCATATGAAAATACAGACATATAAAATAATACATAACTATCTCAATTATAAATAACATTACTGGCATCATTTTCCTATTCATAGTTCACACCTCGACATTCATAGAACAATTATACCTTAATACAACTATTATTTCTATATTTTATCAGTTTAAACAATTAATAACATTGTTTAAACTGATAAATATTGTATAATGATTATATACAAGGAGGTTTGCTATGAGATTCTTTTATACAAAATTAAATAATTTTATGTGGAAACACTCATTTATTAGATCATGCATACATTTCACTTCAAGATTTTGTCCATACATGGTAGCTATTTTTTATATGCTGTTCTTATTAAAAATATATTTGGATCGTCCCTACGACCTATTAATTTTAATAGCTGAACCACTTGCTGTATTTACAATTACTTTAATTTTGAGAATAGTTATAAATAGAAAACGCCCTTCTGAAAAATATGATTTAATTCCAATTGGTGAAAGAAGAAAAATTGGTCATTCATTTCCTAGTATACATGTTGCTATATCTACATCCATCGCCCTATCAGTACTTCGTTCTGGTCCAAATATGGGATTGCTGTTATCTACACTTGCAGGTGCTATAACATTTACTAGTTTAACTTCTGGAGTTCATTATATAACCGATATTCTTGCAAGTATTGCTATCGCCTTTATTATTAATATTAATGTGTTCTAATTATTTATTAAAAAAATAAGAAAAAGCCTCTATGCTGAAATCAATTCAATTTTATTTATTATTTCAGTATAAAGGCTTTTTATACTTAGTTTACTCTTTATTTGATAAAATAAAAAATATTAATGCAAGTGACTATACAATTATATTACTACTTTATAATGTCAAACTACTTTTTTCTATAAAGTATAGACTTCGAACAAATTCCCTTAAGTACAAGTTTAATCCATTTGCCACAAAAGTTATGAAGATAGATTGTTCTTTGTATAAAAGTGGACATACTATCAAAGTGCAATATTAGTTATACTCACAATTTTTTTTGTTATAACATTAATTTACAAATACTATATATAATAAAAAGATTAAGATATGCAGTCAAGACACTACAATATTTTAATCTTTTTTCCATATATACCAAAAAAACATTTACTAATCATTCTCATTAGTTAATTTAATTATAATAAACTTAATATCCAATACATATTCACATTTATCTCTTTATAAATGTGTTATTTGTATCTCCAGGAGCTTTTCCTCCTTTTTCTACCAGTACGATTTCTATTGCCTCTAGTCTATATGAATATCCTTCTGTTCCTGATGCTTCTCCATTCTTTGCCCAGCCTAACCAGCCAAACTCCTGAGCATGCACTCTATAATAGATATCATAATAGCTCGCCATTTCTCCTGTCAGGTTTATCTTAATTGCTTCCAATCTTTTTGACTGTCCACTTGTTCCCGACATCTCTCCATTTCTTTTTTTATCCTGCCATCCTATATTCTCAATATGGGTACTATACTCGATTCCTCCACTATATGCTGGACTATTCAAATTTATCTTAATCGCTTCTAGTCTTTTTGACTGTCCGCTTGTTCCCGATGTTTCTCCATCAAACTTGTTGCTTTGCCAACCTACACTTTCTACATGTGTAGAATATAATATACCTCTTTGTTGCATAAATGCCTTTTGGGTACCTTCTGGTGCTTTTCCTCCTTTTTCTACCAGTACGATTTCTATTGCCTCCAATCTATATGAATACCCTGATGTCCCTGCTGCTTCTCCATTCTTTGCCCAGCCTAACCAGCCAAACTCCTGAGCATGCATTCTATAATAGATATCATAATGCTTTGCCATTTCTCCTGTTAATCTTATCTTAATTGCTTCCAATCTTTTTGATTGACCGCTTGTTCCTGAAACTGCTCCATTGCTTTTCCAGTCCTGCCATCCTATACTTTCTATATGTGTTTGATATTGAATACCACCGCTATAAGAACTATTGTTTTCTAATTCTATTTTTATTGCTTCTAATCTTTTTGATTGTCCGCTTGTTCCTGAAACTTCTCCTTCATTTTTCCAGTCTTGCCACCCCACACTTTCTATATGTGTTTGATATGTTACTGTGGGATTAGAGTCAAAGCCTTGACTTACTATAATAACACTTGTTTTGGGAATATAACCATAATCTTTATCGAAATTATACTCTGGTTGACTCGGAGTATTAATTATCCCAGTTCTATTGCTATTTACTGCTCCATCAGACTGTATTTTATAGTAATTATTCTTATCACCATTGTTTAAAATTATAAAAGCATAATTTGATGGTGCTTGATCTTTCAATACAGTTGTTTTACTTTTTGGATATGTAGAATATAGGGTATTTGAGCTAGAATTAGCATCACTTTTTATATTTATAATACTATGATTTGTATTGATAGTATCTTTAATACCAATAGTATATCTATAAGCATCTTTCGATCCTAAATAACTATCAATTTTCCAACAAACAGCTGCCGCCTTTTCTCCCCAATATGGATCAGAAGCATATTTTACATTAATACCACTTGCTTTATCACCAACATTAGCCCCAAAATATCTTCCATCTGTAACAGGATCTAAATATCCTTTAGATATAAATTGTGCTGAATGATAGTAAATACTGTATTCAACTGATGAATAGCCATTTGCACTTCCTCCTGGATCACTATCATAAGCAGCGTGTCCAAATAAATTATTTTTATTTGCGGCTATAGAACTACACCCCCATGCACTTTCATTAGCTGCTACTGCTATCATAAGTAATGCATTTGTTCCATATTTATTTTGATTTTCAATAAATGAACTTGCAGTATTTCTTAGCTTAGAAGTACGGCCATAACTGCTTTCTGAGGCTCCAACCATTGCTGTAATAGCATTATTCAATTGTTCAGCTGTATATGTTGTAACACTTCGATGAGATAAATATTCATAATAGTTATAATACGGTGAACCACTATTAACAGAATTATCTCTTGAATTATTACGATAATCATTCAACATTTTTGCATAACTAGAATATGTATCACCTTCATAAAAATAATGCCCATCATAACTATAATAATCAGTACCTTCTTTTAAATAATCAGGCTTAGGACCATAGTCAAGTGAAGAACCATAAGTACTATTTTTTAAATTTGTACTTATACCATGATAAATTCTACCATTTTTTACATAATATTTACTTAAAGTATTAACTATAGAACTTGTATAGTCTAACACTTCAACTTCATTTACATCAACCCAACCAACAACACCTGCTTGCATAAATTTAACTTTTGTTGGATTTGCTTCATTATCATAACCTAAAAATGCGCCATCCGCTGCATAATAACCATTTGTATATCCAGCTCTTCCAGTCAAAAATTCTGTATATTCTGTATTGCTTCCAGATGAACTTTTGGTTCTAAAATTAACTACTGCAATTGATGAATTATTTATCTGGGTTACTAAACGTGAAAAATCATTTGATCCTGAATCACTTACAACTTCTGGCATTTTAGCCTCTGTTTGTTCTAATGGAAATACATTCCCATTTTCGTCCATAGTTGTTATTTCTTGCTCATTCTTAAGCATAGTCTCTGAAGAATCTTTATAGTTTTCCAACGTTTTCCCCATATTTATATCACTATTTTCTTTTGCAAAAATACTGTTTACAAAAAAACTACTAGAAAAACACATTGATACTACTAACAAGACTATTAATCTTTTTACTAATCTCACCACTTATTAAACTCCTCTCATTCAATATTTCTTAAAAATTATAACAATAAATATTTTAAATTACTAGCAAAATCTAATCAATCACATAATGCATAATTTTATATTAATATATTTATTAATTTAACTAACTTTTCCACTCTAAATCAATCATGGAAACTAATTATTCGATTCAACTTATACTATAGCAAAAAGAGATAGTTATTATTTCATACCATTAACTATCCTTATTGTAATACTAAGATTTTCATTCGCATAAACTTTATTTTTACACCCTATTATTTAATTATTTCAATAATTATAAATAGGTTATCTCTTTATAAATGTGTTATTTGTATCTCCAGGAGCTTTTCCTCCTTTTTCTACCAGTACGATTTCTATTGCCTCTAGTCTATATGAATATCCTTCTGTTCCTGATGCTTCTCCATTCTTTGCCCAGCCTAACCAGCCAAACTCCTGAGCATGCACTCTATAATAGATATCATAATAGCTCGCCATTTCTCCTGTCAGGTTTATCTTAATTGCTTCCAATCTTTTTGACTGTCCACTTGTTCCCGACATCTCTCCATTTCTTTTTTTATCCTGCCATCCTATATTCTCAATATGGGTACTATACTCGATTCCTCCACTATATGCTGGACTATTCAAATTTATCTTAATCGCTTCTAGTCTTTTTGACTGTCCGCTTGTTCCCGATGTTTCTCCATCAAACTTGTTGCTTTGCCAACCTACACTTTCTACATGTGTAGAATATAATATACCTCTTTGTTGCATAAATGCCTTTTGGGTACCTTCTGGTGCTTTTCCTCCTTTTTCTACCAGTACGATTTCTATTGCCTCCAATCTATATGAATACCCTGATGTCCCTGCTGCTTCTCCATTCTTTGCCCAGCCTAACCAGCCAAACTCCTGAGCATGCATTCTATAATAGATATCATAATGCTTTGCCATTTCTCCTGTTAATCTTATCTTAATTGCTTCCAATCTTTTTGATTGACCGCTTGTTCCTGAAACTGCTCCATTGCTTTTCCAGTCCTGCCATCCTATACTTTCTATATGTGTTTGATATTGAATACCACCGCTATAAGAACTATTGTTTTCTAATTCTATTTTTATTGCTTCTAATCTTTTTGATTGACCGCTTGTTCCTGAAACTTCTCCTTCACTTTTCCAGTCTTGCCACCCTACACTTTCTATATGTGTTTGATATTTTACTGTGGGAATTTGCTCTTCAACTACTACAACACAACTTGCTGTTTTACCATTACTTGTCTTTACTGTTATTATAGCAGTTCCTTTTGCCTTTGCTGTTACTTTTCCATTAATATCTACTGCCACGATACTACTGTCACTTGTTGACCATGTTAACCTTTTATTACTAACAGTATTATATGGATCAATCGTCGCTATAAGTGTACTTGTTTCATTTGTTCTTAAAGATAAAGTTTTCTTATTTAAACTAACAGAATTTATTTCTGCTCCTGTTGCACCAGGAACAGTTACATTAAAAGTAATACTATTATCATTACTATCTATAACATTTATTATAATACCACTATTGCTACCATCACTATAAAATAACGTATCATTGTCCCACTTACTTGTTGAATTTAACATTTTACCAAATGTTCCTCGATTACTTTTATTCATTACAGCATTATTAAGATTACCCTTTCCTTTTCCAAATTCTGTTTCATCAGGTCTAAATATATACAAATAATCTTTTGCTCCATTACTTGTTCCTGAAACATTACCATCCTTGATTTTACTATTTATCCGATATACGAGTAAACCACTGCTGTTACTTGTTTCGCTAATAGGTACACCTATCCTCTTTTCATAAAATTCTGCTACAAAAAATTCATCTTTATTAAATGGAGACATTATTTTAACAGCTCTTTTTTCATTAGGATTAATATACTGAGGACGATTCAATGTTACTGTATTTGAAGTTGTTATTTCTGGTAACTTATTATTCCAACCTAAATTATTATAATTACTTGTCATATAGGCCAAAATTCCTTGAGGATTATAACTTGTTGTTTCTGCCATTATGTCATAAAAACCAACTGGATCACCACTTTCTTTTTCATATCGATATAAATCTGGTAATCCCAATATATGCATATATTCATGAATTATTGTCCCATATGTTCCCTGATTTAATGAAAAAACACCATATTCATAATTACTATCATATGTATTAATTAAATTATAAATATCTACTTTTTTTCCATGTAAATTGTAACTTAGATTCATCCCACTTATTTTATGAGACCATAATAAATCTCCCCATTCAACCTCATCTTGAGTTGCTCTATCAGCTTCAATAAAAAATGATATTGCATCAACATTTCCATCATTATTTTTATCTAAATCATTTACAGTTAACACTCGTTCAATACTTTCTTTAGATTTAGAAAGTATTTCATTGACCAATTCTCTCTCTCTTGTCGCTGCTTGATAAGTAGAATATCCTTCTGGATTTTTTGAACTTTTTTTCATATAATAACTTCTATTTTTTGATATCTTTACCGAAACAACTTTACCATTGTTATTTTGAGGAAAAAATCTAGTTGTAGTTGTCATTTTGTTATATGTATATTTTTCTACATATTGCTTTAATGAAGTTATTGATACTTTTCCTCCTGGTGTTTCCATAATACCATTACCTGTGTTCATTATTGCATCAGCTTTACTCAATGTCTGTTGACTATCTAAACTAGTAGCTGTTTTGTCTGGGAATTCAACCAAAATAGCTATATAGTTATTTTCTCTAGTTGCTGAAGACCTTAAATTTTTATTATAACAAATGGGTTTTGACTGACTTTTATTTAAGCCATACATTTCTGTATAATCAGCCAAGCCACCACTATGTTCTTCTATTAAATTACTATCTAACTCAAAATTTTGTGCCTTTATAGGTATCACTGAGAAACAACTTACTATTAATAAATTAATTATTAAAATTATAATCCTATTTTTAAATTTATACTGCATTACAAATCCCCCTTTATATCTTTATAATATATAATTATATCATAATATATTATTATATAAATATACTGGAGTATAAATTTCTGACAAACATACACAAATATATAAATAATTAAACAAAATCATTAAAAATAAGTTAAACCTATAATATAATAAGTAATCATATTATATTTTCTAATAACTTAACATATACAAAAAACAATATAAAAAAATTAATATTTGGGATTTTTATCCCAATACTAATTTCTTTACATTCTCACAACTTAATATTTATTCTATTTTCAAATCACTATTTCCACAATGCATTAAAATATAATCATGAAACTGAATTTAACAGATTTAGCGACTCATTGTATCTGAAGTATTGAATTTATAATTTTAAAGCAAAAAATCATACCCATATCAGCATGATTTTTAGATTCTCATTTTTCATCCACTTGTTTATTAGTTGTAAACTAATTATTAAGTAAGAATTTTTGTATTATATATTAGTATCAGTTGGATCCCATGTCTGATTTAGTGGGATTTTTTTAATTGCTGGTTTACTTAATGGATCAAATTTTTCTGACACTATTTCTACTTTTGTTTTTAATGCACAGTTATCATATATCCATTTAGCATCTTCACAAGTTAATCTTATACATCCATGTGAACATGTTGTTCCTAACTTATTATATTCTTCTGCAAATAATGTATATGGATCTTGTTCATCATATGGAACCGAATGGAATAAAATCCTATTAACTACTCTTGTAGAATATTGCCCATAGCTAGATTCTACTAGTGCTCGCCAACGATATTTAGCTGGTGTATGAAATACTCCTATTGGCGTATCATCACCAACTGAACATATAAAACGCTTATATGCTATTTCATATTCACCTTCACCATTTGGAATTAAAACAGTTACCACATTAGTTTCCTTATTTACCCTTAATTCATATGACTCCTGTAGTCCTAATATTCCTTCTAAATCTTTACATAATCTACCATTAGCATCATAACATACTTTAAATCCACTTTTATATGAAAAAGTTAACGATGATTTATTTGTTTTTTCTAATTTTTCATCATTTTTAGAAGAAAGTTTAATTTGTATTGCTTCTAATTTATAACTTCCCCCTACTGTCCCTGCGACTTTACCATTACTTGTCCAATCTAACCATCCTATATTTTGACAATATACACGATAATTTACATCATAATGATTTGATATTTCTCCATTTAATTTAATCTTTACTGCTTCTAATCTTCTAGATTCACCAGTTGTCCCACTAATCTCTCCATTACTTACATAATCTAACCAGCCATAACCTTCTACATGAGCACTATATTCAATACTTCCATTATAAATATTATCATTTAGAGATATTTGAATTGCTTCTAGTCTCTTTGATTCATCAATTACTCTATTAATAGATTCATTATTATCATTGTCTAACCATCCATAATCTTGCATATGAATATTATAAACAATACTTGGCATACTTTCCCCTTTGGTGTCATTATTTTTGGTTATATCATCTGTCTGTTTTATATTATTTATACTATCTTCACTACCATTTATTGCATATACAAAATTCAACATTGTAGTAAAAAACAAACCTAAGCTAATTAATAAAAACATTATCTTTTTCATTCTTATTCCTCCCATTTAAACTAAAAAATAAAATATATTATACTTTAATATTAATTAAAAATAAAATTTTAGATAATTAACTTTACTTATTACACTACCTATTTTACTACATATAATCACATTTTTTAAGCCTTATCTTAAAAAAGTTAGCAATAACAAATAATTTTTTTATTTAAAAAATTTTATATAATTATATTCTATGATTTCTTTATCTATTTCTACTTGTTTTTTTATTACTTTTTCTCATAGCTGTTTTATTCATTAAAAATTTATCTTTATTCTTGTTTTCATTGACTACACGATTTTACTATATTATTCGAATATTTCTTTCCTTACAACCAAAAAATTCATATTAACCTTAGTCTACATCCTCAAGACTCACACAGTTATGAAAAAACTTGTTTTTTGCAGACACTTTTTTTCTTTAACTAAAGGATAATATAAACTGTAAAACATGGTGGAGCAAGTTGTAGATTTCTGCTACTCTTCAATTCAAAACAACATCAAAATAGTATTATTAACTAATGCAAAAATGACTCCTTCAAGTCCACATGAATAACACCTGATACTAGAGATTAATCACTAATTTTAGTTTCTTTCTTTAGTGGCTATCATTCAATCACTATTTCTCCTTCTTGATATTTTGGAAAAGAGTTTTGAACCTAAAACCTGTGACTCTTCTTTCATCAAACCTAAGTACAAATATATTCACAAATGATTCTCAATCTTCGATAATTGACTGACTGCTTTTATAAACTGGCTTATTGAACATGTCGAACATATACATCAAGTATCATATCCTTGTATACAATGCATTAGAAAATTCGCTATATACCTATATAAACTTATCAATACCTGTTCTTCTGAAAAGAATCAGTTTCAAAAATGCCCTAACTATTATAAACTAGAAAATTAACATCATCTTTTCTGATATCTCTGACAGATCTGCATTTTCAATAATAAATTTTATTCTATCAAATAATACTTGTACCTGTGAAAATATTGCTCCAAAATGTGAACCTTCTCACAAAATTATCTTAAGCACTATTGAAAGTATAACTCTTGATATTCATCAAAAAATAAAATTAATATTGTCAATCAACACATGAGATATGTTCTCTTTCCTAAAAAATTCATAAACACATCAATAAAATAGTTGCTGAATATAAAAACTATACTCAACTTCTCTACGCCATTTCAAGTATTGATAAAAAATCAGTTAATACGATTATTTCTGAAATTGTCTTTAATACATTATAATATATAATACATCATAAGCTAGACTTGCACCAAGGTATAATGATCAGATAAAAAAGAAATTAGTTGAGATTTCAAAGGTATCTATAATCAATTGATGTGTACTGAATCAAATACTGAAGAAATACTAACTTTTCTTCCAACAAAATCTACCAACTCATCCCTAACAGAACAATATCCTTTTCAGGAGTAAGAAAGACTCTATGTCTTGTCTTTTCTATAAATCAATTTCCTTTTATGTTTTTATTTTAGATCAGTTGCTCAAAAATCAAAACAAAAAGTCCATATCTATAAGAAAAATAAAACATAGAAATGATAAAAAATATATTATTTAGCACTAAAGGAACAGCTTATATAAACTGTTCCTAATTCTCTTAACTAATCAAAAACATTAAATCACTTTATAAATTATTTAGTCTTATTATACTATTCTTCTTGCAAAAACAAATTTTCCACTTGATACTAGAGATATTTTAACCACATCTCCTGTTTGAGGTGAGTGTATATACTGACCATTTCCAATATAGATACCAACATGCCCTTCTTTCCATAAAATATCTCCTGGTAAAGCTTGTGATACACTTATTTGAATACCAAAATTTTTTAAATCCTTTGTTGTTCGAGGAACATTAATTCCTACTTGAGCATAACACCATTTAACAAGACCTGAGCAGTCAAATTCATTAGGCCCTTCAGCTCCCCATTTATATTTACATCCTAATTTAGAACGTGCAAAACTAACTATTTTATCTCGTATGGTTGGTGTTATCTTTATAAATGCAGTTCCCCCTCTATCAAATGCCGAATTTCTAGGTACTATTTTAATTTCTATTGCCTCTGATTGAATTCCACCACCAATAGTACCTGCTGTCTCTCCATTTTTTGCCCAGCCTAACCAACCTTTATCAGCCACATGCATTCTATAATATACATCAAAAAATTCAGAAAGTGTACTTGACAATCTTATTTCAATTGCTTCAATAGGTCTGTTTTGTCTTTCTGTTCCAGATATTTGATTACTTGTAACCCAATTCTGCCAACCTATATCAGAAACATGTGTTCTATATAATATACCATTACCACCATCGAAATCGTTTAATTTGATTTTAATAGCTTCCATTTGCTTATCTTGTCTTGTGGTTCCAGCTGTATTACCCTCATTCACATAATCCATCCATCCAATATCTTCTACATGTGAACTATAACTTAATATTGGCTTAGTTAAAGCTGACATACCACCTGTTGAAAACGGACTCCCTTTATCAACTAATTTAATTTGAATTGCTTCAGTTTGTAAAGCAAGTCCTGTTGAACCAGCAATTTCACCATTCTTTGCCCATCCTAACCAACCTCGATATGCAACATGTACCCGATAATAAATATCATAATTATTTTTATATTCATCTGTTAACTCTATCTTAACTGCTTGAATGGCTGTCGCCTTATCTGTAGTTCCTGCTTGCATACCTGATGTTACCCATGATTGCCAACCCACATCAGCTATATGAGCACAATACTTTATCATACTGTTCCCATTCTCTTCAAGATTTAAAATTATTGCTTCTAATTGTTTATCTTGTGCTACTGTTCCTGCTACTTCTCCATCTGAAACAATACCTAACCATCCATAATCTTCTACATGTGTCTGATATGTTATTTTAGGTAACTCCATCGCCTTTATTTTAGAATTAATTAAAAAGAAATTTAAAGTTAAAAACACTGTTGTAAGCACAAGACTTACTTTTACTAATAAATTAAAAATTTTTTTCATATAAATTTTCCCTGGTACACCATTTATAATTTTTATTTCATCATTAAACTTTTAATAATCAAAAATTACATGATATACACTTTCCTTTCCAAATTTTATATTGTTAAAGTGAATAAATTAAACTACCAATCCTTATAAACATCTTTCAATTAATAGTTGTATAAACTTGTGTTGCGAAATGAAGTATTTACAGTTTTAATAACATATAAATTCCTATTATACAAAATAATAACAAAAATGATTTTTCAATTTTTTGTAAATATAAAACTTTTTGTATAACTATTATCTCAGATACTTATGCACTCTTTTTGAAAAATAAAAATAGAAGAACTAATCTAAAATGTTAGCTCTCCTATAATATTAAGACTATTATCTCTATTAAATATAAATATTTATATAATCAATTAAAATATTCCTCATATTATTCATTCAAATAAATTCAAGATATATTTTTTTAAATTATTTGTATTATAGATTATATTTTGAGTATTCTCTCCAATAATATTCAAAAATAGATTATGATTATGTAATAAGAAAGCTATTAATTTTTCTGTTTACTAAGAATATGTACTTTAATTCACCCTACAACATACCAAAATAAGTAATTAATAAAGTTTTCAATTTTAATAAAAACAAACCTAAAACTTTTATAATGCTCATGTATTAAGCTATTGATTTTTTGACCATCTAACTATTCATCTTATTATATTGAAAATTTAAAACATATTAGTTTTGTATCAACTCTATGTATTAATTATATCAATTATCATATTTTTAGTCAATTGTACAAAGCTTCATTATAAATATTAGATTAGATCTATAAAACCAAAACAGCAAAAAGAAATATACTAATTAATATTTCATATAGTAAAATACCTATAATTATAATTTAATAACTCTTCTGTATCTCCAATTCCATCACATTGCCATATATAGAAGCACTTATCTATTATCATAATTTTTTTCAAAAACATTCCATTATTCTTGCTCATCTAGCGTTCTAAAATCTCAAAACCATTTTTTCTAAACAATTCTTCATTTTTCCCTTATCTGTTTTACTATTACTACTACATCCAGCTATAACTAATACAAAATAACCTAATATAATTTACCACTCCTTCCATAATCATTATATATTAACTATTCATTTCATTTATCAATCGTTTCATATGTCCTTCAAACATAACATACATTCCAATATATATAACTTCTGCAACTAAAGTAAAAGAAATCATTATTACCACAAATGATGCCAATGGTCCATATACTGTTGTATAATCAGCTATACTAAAATATAGCTCTAACCCTGATAATAGTATCAACATCAATAAACTTGCAAATGCTGCCCCTTTTACAATATCTATCACATGAACTTTAACATCTGGTATTATTTTGTAAAGTAAAAATAAGATAACAAACATAATTAAAAATAAATATATTTCATCAAAAATAAATATGTTACTTAAATTCATAAAAACATTAAGTACTGGAATAATTGTTAATAATGAGATAATAATTAACAAAAGTATAAATACTATTAATGTTTTAAATAACATAATTATTTGTTCAATAATAAAGTTTCTTTCATGAGTTGAAGGAAAAAGATTTTTTGATATTCCATATAATTGATTAATACCTCTACTTACAACAAATAAAGAAGTGATTATTGCAATTATTGAAGAAATACTAATATGCCTTGATTTTAAAGATATTATAATAATATTAGAAAATTCAGGTGTTAAATATTTTTTCAATAACTCTTCTAGTGATGTTAAATCAACATTAAATATAGATGCTAAAAAAGCACTTAATGAACAGATAGGAATTATTGACATAATTAAATAATAAGCAAAACATATTCCTGCATTCTTATTTACTTTATAACGATAATCTAAAATCCGATTATTTACTCTATTATATATTTTAATAATTATTTTTCTCATATTTCTTCACCCAAATCCCTTTTATTTAAGTATATCTTAGATATTTTAAATTGCATAGTATTCAAATTAAATTTATCCTAACAATAATAAACTTTATATATAAATATTAGTTATTTAAATATATATGCACTAAAAAATGATGATTGGAATATACCAATCATCACTTTTCTAATATTTTTCACCACTTAATAAATATTTCCATGTATTCTTTCCAACTATCCCATCTTGTTTTAAACCACGATTTTTTTGAAACACTTTTATTGCATTTTTAGTTTTAATTCCAAAAATTCCATCTTCTACAATATTAAAGCCAACACTATTTAATCTTTCTTGGATTAGTTTAGTTATATTCCCGCATGCATTTAACCTTACAATTGGACAAGCTATTAAAATATTATCAGAGTTTATCCCATTAACTATTAAATTACTTGAATATTGTTTATTTAATTCCTCTTGTAATCCAGCAATCCAATTATCATATTTATCATTTGAATTTTCATTGCTAATTCCTTGATAAATCGCTTCAGCAATTCTACCAGGACCTAACTCTAAATATCTATTAGCATCATCACTATCAACAAAACAAACTTCAACTAAAATACTTTTAGCTTTAGTTCTATTTATTACATATAAATTACTTCCATCTTTAATCCCACGATTATTAAAACCTAATAGCTCAATATCTTTACATATATTTAAAGCTGGTTGTAATATTTTACCCTTGTATGTATATACTTCGATACCTTTTCCACCACCTGCATTAAAGTGAATTGAGATAAAATAATCTACATCCTCTTTATTAACAAGTTCAACTGTTTTCTTTAAATATTCTGCTTGAGTATTTGCCTTATCAACTGTACAATTAATTACTTTATGCCCATTATTTTTTAATAGTCTTATTAACTTTTCTCCAACATTTCGGGTTTCAATGCTTTCATTTATAATTCCTATAGCTCCACTACCTGGTCCCTCTAATGTATGACCACAGTTAATTGCAATTTTCATCTAATCTTTTATCTTTCAATCCTGGTGTTGTTGGATCATTGATGGCATTAAACACACTTATAAATACTAAACTTAGTACATATGGATTTTTAAAAGCATTAATTAACAACATCATTAGTGTGCTCCAAGTAGTTATATCTTCAGCTCTTAATCCTGCATATGCTAAAACTGGAGTTAAAACTGCTAATATAATTTGAATTAGAAAAACAGGGTTCTTTAATCTAACTTTTAAATTTATATTTTTCATACTATCATTTTATTATGCAGTTCTTTTCCACATGTAACATGTGATATAAGGATTCATTAAATCAATTTCAGTATCATAAGTTGCATCCTCACGAGTTCTTTCTTCACCTATATGAGATAGATTTAAAACTGCTCGTTTTGCTAAAATAACTCGGCTTGGAGTATTAGTAGCAGTCATATATGCTTGATCACCATCAAAAGAACAAGTTTGCAAATGATGGTGGGTATTCTTTTTATTTCCTCCTGTTTTTTCTACTGTGTTAAAACTAGTATCACTCGTATCTACACCTACAGGAACTCTACCATTCCCCCATCTAATCCATGTACCACCAAAAATTGTTTGTGGTGAAATTGAAGATGTGCTCATGTATATACATCCAACTGGATGCATTAATAAAAATAACTGTTTTGTTAAAGAGGTTACAGAGTTAAAGGCATTTTTTAATTCTGTTATTTGATCTAAAGCAACCATATTAAATTTTTTATTCCAGGTTGTACTATTTTTTAGATAAAAATCTCCGTTAGTTGTATTAACATAAAAATCTCCACTTTTACCTAAAGAAGATGCAGGTGTTGTAGTTCCATTTCTAATAATTACAACACTATTAGCTGCATCATTAGCTCTTTGACTAGCCTGATTAGCATTAGTCGTTGCAGTTTTTGCATCATTCGATGCATCTTGAGCATTTTTAGCTCCCTGAGTAGCTAATATAGTAGCACTTCTCGTTGCACTTGTAGCACTTCTTGAATCTGCTATTACTGAAGTTATTTCATCTTGTTGGGTTGATGCTCTTTCAATTAATCTGTTTACCTCATTTTGATGTTCATTAGAAGTACTAAGCATTTCATTAACTACATCTTTTACATTTATATCTATGTAATCATTAGCTACTTTAATTACCATATCTTGCCAAGTATTTTCTTCTGATAAAATATTACCTTTACCAGCACTAGCCTTTATTTTATAAATGATTGGATTAGTTTGTATTGTTTCATTTCCATTTGAAAGTGAAAATGCTATTGCTAGATAACCATCTAATTCAAAAGCTTGGGGTGGTAATTTAAAAATATTATTATTGATTATTAATTGATATGTCTTTGAATCTCGGTTATTTTCTAAAAAACGGTTATTTAAATACTTATAATATGGTACTACAACATAATTTTCATATTTACTATCTTTTACAAATCTAAATTCAATATCCCCACTAAATTGCGCTGGAATATCATTAATGTCACACGATAAATCATATCCTAATTGAGTAATTGTTGATACAATCATTTAGTTCTTTCCTCCTTCAATCTTTTCATTTAATTCTTGAACTGCTTTATAAACAATTGCCAAAGCATTAATAATATTAATCTTTTTTTTATCACTACTAAGCAGCTTGTCTGATATTTGGTAATTATTACCTGTTAAAAAACTTATTTGTTTTTCATTATCTTGTTGATAAGTATAAATATTTGTATTAATTACTTCATTTAAAGCATTTTCATTAAATAATCTAATATCTTGATTTATTTTTTCTTCCTGATCTAAATAAGCATTATTGATATCAATGTTATTTATTTTTAATTCATCAGGTTTTAGATAACCATTCTTATAACTATTTCCATTTGATAAAATCACTTTCCAATCTAAAATACTAGTTGAATTACTATTGATATTAAAATACAGTTTTCCTTCTTTAGGATTTTCATTAACTTTATAATCACTAGTACTTTGTAATCCAATATTAGTTATGTTCCAACCTCCAATAATACCATCACTGCATTCAATCATAATATCTTTTAAACTACCCTTTTTTATATATGAAGCATCTAATTCTCTATTTATTCCCCAGGCAATATTAAATGGTCCATCTTTACCACTGCTACTAAAAGCTATTCCACTAGCATCTATTCTTAAAATATTCTGTGCTAAATCTATATCATTACTATCCATATAATAAGTAGCTCTTGGTTTACCAAAACTATCTGTTTTAGTATATACATAACCACCATTATTACCATTTATTAAATCTACTTTTTCCTGTACTAGTTCTTGAAATACTTTAGTATTTAAAGTGAGATTATTATTAACTTTTGATATATCTCGATTTGTTGTTACTGCTAGATCTGAACTTGTTGCAATAGTTTTATCTAAAGTTATTTTTGAATTAGAGGGATCAAGATAATCTTTTTCTAAAACTACACATAAGAAGTAATCATCTATTTTATGTTCTTTTGAAACACACTTTAAATTATCCCCTAATCTAATCTTTTCTATATCAACTTCAACTAGTGATAAATCAATAGCTGTAATTGTCAATGATAAAGACATTTTAGTAAGTTGAGATAAATCCTGGTTTGCTTTTTCTAATAATTCATTAGGATCACTAATTTTAGGATATTCTTTAACCCCATAAATCCAGCCATATTTTAATATAGCATCTTCATCATAAATATACTCATTACCATCATTTACTGTTTCTATTGTTATTGGTAGTTCTGTTTCTGGATCCTTTTCACCTAAAGGAATCAGAGCAGTTATTAAATCTACTGATGTTATATATTGTTCTAAATCTAAAATATTTTTCTTAAACTTTATTTCTTGTGAATTTAAATGGTCACAGTAGTAATTATAATCAAGGTAATTTCTATTATCTTCTTCTCTTATTGATATGTAACCACCATATTGATCAATTAATATATCTTGAATACTGCTCATTGTAGTTAATCTTTTTTTATCCATATTAGAGATACAAATTCCATTATCAAATACATCTCCAACATATATAGTTTTTTCTTTTTCCACCATTTGATTATGTTTATCTAAACATGTTTTTAAATATTCATTAATACTTATATTTTCCCCTATTCTTAGTAACTGAATGGTATCATTTAAATAACCTAAGACACCTTCACAAGTAAACGTCCTAATACCATCAATAGTATCAGTACTTTCAATAACGCGACCTTTAAACATTACTTCTTGACCATCTTGATTTATTTCAATAAGTTTTATTATTGAAACTAATTTACTAATTTTATTGTAATTAGGATGATTTGGTAAAATTGTAAATACTAATGTATTTGAGGTGTTGAGCTTTTGTTTTAAATTAAGTTTAGCGCAGCGATAATCATAACTGGAAGTATCATGAATAATATAATCATCACTTAATAATTTAACTATCATAATTTTTTATCCTCATCATTTAAATAATGTTTTTTAAATGGATTTGCAAGAATATTAATTGTTATTTGATTAACTAAATTATCATTTCGACTATCTACTTCTATTGATACTCTGCCCTCATAATAATATTCACTATCACTAGTTATAACAGCATTTACTCTTTGACCATGAAATGTATTAAACAATTCTTCAATATATTTATGCCATAATTCAGTTTTTTCTACACTATCTACATTTATACTAATAACTCTTTGTTGGTAGGTTGGCTTACCATATACCTCCGTTAAATCTATATAATTATTAGAATAAGGAATAGCAACAATATTTGTTATTACTTCAGGTGCACCAATATGATAACTTAGAATCCGCATTTTAAAATCATCTCTTAATGAATACTTTTTTTCATTTCGATATAAGATCAAGTCTATCATGCCCCATGTCTCCCCTTTCGACTAGTTTCTCTACCTAATTCAATATCTACTGCTGGAGTAATAATCTTACCAACAGCTGTTTTATCCATATAAACATCCATTTTAATTTTTGACATGGTAGTTGCCAATTTTTCATAATCAATTAAATCTTCATTAATAATATTTTCTTTACCAAAACCTAAAGAGAAGTCATTACTAAACCAGCTAGTTGAAGATGAAGCTGATTGTTTAAGTTTTTTAAAACCAGAATCAGTAGCATTAATCATATCTTTTGTTGCAGATGGCATTGCTAATTCAAAACCAACTGCGATACCACTTGGCAAATATTTTCCAACTTCATCACGCATTTTATGTGATGGTGAAAAGATATCAAAGAAACCAGTTATTGTATCCAATACACTCTCGCAAGCACCCATTGCAATATCTAATAGAGCACCAATTCCTTTTTTAAATCCTTCAATTATTCCATTAATTATATCTCGTCCTAATTTTAGCCAGTCTGTATTAACGATCGTATCCCTTATTTTTGAAACTATATTCCCTCCTAGTTCCACTAAATTATTAAGTAAACTAGAAATACCATTAATAATCCATGTCATTACATCGTAACCCACTTTATGCCAGTCAACCTGATTAAATACAGAAATAAAATTTGCTATTAATTCTCCTGCTAAACCAACCAAACCTCCAATTAAATTCTTTATTCCTTCAATAACTTTTTGTAAGATTTGTTTACCTCCTTCTAATAACTCAGGACCTCTTTCTATTAGAGCTGTAATAAATTGATAAATTATTTCTGGTACCCTTTCAATTAAAGCAGGTAAAGCATTAAAAATACCTGTTATTAAACCATCTAGTAGGTTCATTCCAGCTTCTAAAATTGCTGGTAAATTACTAATTAATCCCTCAATTAAAGTCATTATCATGTCTAATGCTGCTGGTAAAAGTACTGGAAGCTGGGCTGCTAAGCCATTCACTAAACTTAAAATAAGTGTTAGTGCTGTTTCCGCCAACATTGGCATATTTTCCATTATTCCTAATAATAATTGACTTATTATTTCAAATCCAGTTTCTGATAATTGCGGTGCTAGTTGACTAATTGTTTGACATACCATTGTTAATATCTCACCTACTGTATCAATGACATTAGGCAATGCTGCTACTATTCCTTCCATCATTTGATTTAATAAACTTGAGCCTGTTTCTAACATTGCCTCATTTCCACCACTGTTAAATGATTCTTGTAGCTTTGCTATAGCATCAATGCCAAAATCTGCCATTTCATTAAGTGGTGATTCAAGAGCAGCAACTAAACTTTGACCTAGTGTATTTACACCTTGATCAATCATATTCATCTTTCCAGAGAAACTTTCAAATGAATTACCTATTTTAAGAACTTGTTCAACACCACCTTTTGCCATATTGATAATTGAACTCCCAATACCATTTATAACACCACCAATATTCTTAGCGACACTTCCAAGTTGTTTAATGCTTTGACTCCAATTTTTAGACTGTTTAGCTATAGTATCACCTAAAATTTTACTAAGCTTTCCAATTGTTCCTCCTACAGTTTCACCAAATACACTAGCAATATCTTTACCCATATTCAAAATTGCTTTACTAGCCTCTTTAGTTACTTCTGCAGTTACCTTAATTGCAAATTTTAATTTATCTAACTTACTGCTTTGATCTTCTTTATCCATATTATCATCTCCTTTTTACAAGGAAATGTAATGGCTCATAGGCTCTTTTAAATTACCTTTCCATTTCTTATTATTATTTCATTTTCATATCCACAATTTTTACACTTAATATATACTCCTTTTGAATTTGCAATGTCACTAAACAATAACAGTTTCTTTTGACATCTTTTACATAAAAACCAATCTTTACGTGTTGCTGGTAATCGAATCATTTGATTCACCTCCTACCACAATGCCTGAGCAATTTCTTCATCACTAATAGTTTTTTGATCTAATTTTAATTTGTTTTGTATTTTTCTTATTCTAGAACGTTCCTTTTTATCACTGATTGTTGCTAGATTAACACTTCGATAATACATTCTTTGTTTTAACTCACAATCTTTTAACCCATGAAATAAAGCCATAAATTTGAACCAATGCATATCACATTTTAATAAATCAATATTATAATTTTGTAAAAATGCTGCAATAAAATAATCTCCATCCACTTTAAAATCATAAATTCTATTCTTGATATTACAATCTTCATTACTTTCATTAATATCTTTGGTTTCAATATTTCCATCAAAAAACTTTTTAATAGCTATAAATACTTCACTATTAAATTGATTAGGAATTTCATCAACAAATAGATTTAAAATAACATTTGTTAAGTATGTTTTATCACAATCTTGATTGTTCAATGCATCACTCAACTCTATCCAATATTTAAAATCTGTATTAATTAAAAAGTCTTTGTCCCCAACAGTAATACTGTTGGGTAAAGACTCATATAATAGATTTATCATTTATTGATAATTTTTACGACGTTGAGCTCTATTTTTTGGTTGCAATGACATTCTTCGGGCTAACATTTGTTCATTAGCTGTTTCGTTTAAATTTACTAAACTTATAAATGCCTCTTCATACAATCTTAAATTGTGCTTATTTTCAAATAATGTAATTGAAGTTCCAGTCCCAAAAACATCATCAAAGAACTCATAGTAATAATTACATAAAGTCTTAATACGCTCTAGATCAGTACCGTCTTTAGGCATTGTTTTACAGCTGTTACTTAATTTATGCATTGCTTTACTATAGTTTTCTAAAAAGTTAACATCCTCAAAATCAGCTTCAAATTCTAATCCATTATATTCCCATTTTCTTTGGCTCATAGACTCCTCCTATATGTTTTTATTTAAATGTTAATGACATTTTATCGGCATCCAATGTAGCAACACCTTTAATACTATCTGATTTAGATTTTAATGTTCCTGAATAAGAATATGTATCTGCATTATCACCATCACTTCCAGGTACAACTGCTACTAAGCGTTTTCTAGCTTCAAATTCATTACCTGTTTCACCCACTGGAGCAGTTAAGTCAACAATGACGATTTCACGTACTGCATCACTTCCTAATTTTTCATCCTCTGTTATTTCTACAATATCTTTATGTACTTCGTTATTAACATATTGATCAAAAGTATATTCAATTGATGGACTATATCCTGTTACATCTGTAATTTCTCCTGTTTCATCAACATACTGACGAGCATATTCTTTAGGATTTGCACTTTTAGTCATTGCTGTAAATCCTGTCATTCTTAAAAATTTATCTCCTACTTTATAAAAAGCTACCTTTTTATTTCTTGTTACTAATGTTTGTTCTCCTGACATAATTAATTTCTCCTATATAAAATTCTTAACTTTACTTGATATTTTGCTGTATTTGTTTCTCTTGTAATTTGACTACTGTTTTCAATAATCTCAATTGCATTAACTTCTTCTTGAATATCAGGAAAATTATTTAATGTATTTTGAGTTTGAATCCATTTTTCAAACATTTCATAAAATTCATTATTTTTTTGATTAATATTAAAATCACTGCCATATTTTTCAATTGAAGTTAGTGCAAATTGATATTGTCTAATTGATGAACCATCTACATACTGTTTTATAATTGGCTCACATGATATCTTATCAACAGAATACTCTTTTGCTTCACTTCCAAGATAATCAATATTTATATTTTCTTGACTTAGATAAGGACATGTATATAAATACTCTCTTATTGCTTTAATTACACTCATATTAATACTCCTTTTGTTTTACACCTAATTTAGATATTACATTTTCAATTAAACAAACATGGGTGTAACTGCTTTATTAGTTTGATTTGTTCATCTAAACCATATAACCTTCCAGCTTGATAAGATATTTTATTCATATCTATCAATTTTTTTAATAAGTTAATATCTTTGACATTAAAACTACTAAGTTTCTCTATTAGTGTATATTTAAAGTTGATTTCATTAATATCTTTTTGATATCTATCTTTCCAATACTTTTTTTCTTGTTTAAGTTTATTAATATTTAATTCATTTATCCCACTCTTTAAATATCCCAAGTCCTCTTTTAGCTTTTTTATTTGATTATCCTTTACACTCATTTTTCTTTTCCACTCAATAATATCTAGTTGATGTAAAAACATGATATCTTCAATCTGTTTCTTAGTTAAATTGTCAATTTTTTTCAAATCTTTTCTTTTCATATATTCAATTTTACCTTCTATCTACGCTTTATTTAGGTGAGTTGCTCTCACTTGATTGCTGCCTTTTTACGCCTTGCGCTATGGCTTGTATAATATGCATATTATTTTTAATAGCCATCACTGACTACACCCTTATCTTATCATTTAAAACAACTTATTTAGTCCCAAATAAATCCCAACTGTTATAATTCTTTAGTACTATGTTGATTAACTTTTGGTGCTAATACTTTGTCAAGTTTATTACATGCATTACTTAGGATTTTATAATAAGTCGTCCTTGAAATCCCTCTTTCTAAAGCACTATATTCACGTTTTGAAGAATTATCAGGATCATTTGCATATATTAAAACACAAATTTTTTCTTCTTCATTAAGTAAATCATTTATTGCACATTCTAATCTTTGTATAAAAAATTGATAATAAAATATAATTTGATCATACTGTTTACATTCTTCCATTAAATTATTTATTTTTTTAACTATTTGATTATGGTTATTATCAATATATAAATCATTTTTTTTATTTTCTAATTGTTCTTTAGTATTATTTAGTAACACTACTGTATGTTTCCATCTTTTCCAATTTTTCAATTCATATTTACTTTCCTTCATCCCTTATCACCTTTCTTTGTAGATAACTTGTCTACTTATAGTAAAAAAAACATAAAGCATCTCTGCTTTATTCTCTTATTATTTTTTCTAATTAAATCACCTTTCCTCCCCCTTTTTTTATGTAGAACCAACTTCTACATTAAATATCTTAATATCTTGTTGAAAAATTGTCAACACATTAAAATATAAACATTGATTTGTTGAAAAGAAGAATACAAAATGTTAAAATATTATTACTATGATAAAAGGAAGTGAAAATCATGTCACATATGGGAAATAGAATAAAAAAACTAAGGATACAGCATAAAATGACTCAAGATGAACTTGCTCAACAGTTAGGATATTCTTCTCGTTCGTCTATAAATAAAATAGAAATTGGAAGAAGTGAACTTCCACAATCAAAGATTACCTTAGCTGCTAATATTCTTCATACTACTCCTGCGTATATCTTAGGATGGGAAGAAACATTTAAACCAATAGACCATGAATTTGAAAAAATTCCTGTCTATCCTCCCCTATGTTGTGGCGATGGATGGTTTACAGAAGATAATATTATTGATTATATATCAATTCCTAAAAAGATGCTTCAACCCCACAAACAATATTTTGCAAACTATGCTATGGGTGATTCTATGAAGAATGAAAATATCAATGACGGTGATCTTGTAATATTTGAACATACTAATGTTATTAATAATGGTGATATTGGCTGTTTTAATATTGATAATAATGAAGCCACATGTAAGATATTTAAACGTGATCCAATAACTTCTATTATTATGCTTTTACCTGCAAATAATGATTATCAACCAATTATTATCACCTCACAAAATATTGGTTTTAAAGTTATTGGTAAGTTAGCCCTAGTAATAAATAATCGTCAATAATAAAAGGGGCATCACACTAGTGAACATCCCCTTTTTTAAGATTCTTTAATTATCTTTTTTTCTACGTAAAACCTGGATTCCTAAACCACCTGAAATAATTAATAGTAACATTACTGGAACTAAATTTAAAGTATCTCCAGTACTTGGATTTGATGGGTTTGGTTTAACTTCATCTTGTCCAGGTTTTTTATCTTCTTTTAATACTAATCCTGCAACTGCTTCTTGAATTGCTTTTGCCATTGCATCAACTTCTTCTTGTTTAGTTATATCTAAACCATATACAACTGCTGCTTTAGCATCATTTAAAAGTTTAACTGTTTCTTCTGTATAAATAGTTAAATCATTTGGAATTGATGAAATCGCTTCATCTACCTTTGTATAATCTGCTGATTTAATTGTCAAATCTTTAATTGCATTTTCAATGGCTATAGCATATTCATCCACTACATCTTGTTCTGTAACCCTTTTATTTCTAACAACAGCATTAATAGCATCATTTAATTTTGTTACTGATTCTTGTGTATAGATATCTAAATTTGCTGGAACTTTTGCAACTGCTTCATCTACTTTTGTATAATCTGCAGGACGAATTAAATAATCTGCATGTTTTGTTGAAAATTGATCCATTAGAGCAAATATTCTATCAAAATCATGTTCTTTACTTGGTTCATCACACCAAACACATTGCATACTTCCAATAATATTGATTTCACTAGTTGCACCAGTTACATCATTAAATTCTTTTTGATCAATATTTACAGTAGTACTTTCATATTTATATCCACCATCGCTAATATTTCCTAATACCCAATACCAAGCATCATTAGTGTTAAGAATTTTATGACCTTTACCTGCTAAATATTCAGGTTTAGCAACATAGAATCCCCACCAACCTGCTGTCCAGTAAGAAATAATAATATCTTTGTCAAAAGTACCAAAATCATCTCTACTGTCATAATAGATACCATCATTGAAACACATTGGTTCCATTCCAGCTTCTTTGATAATTCTAGCATTTTCATTTACATATGTAATAAACTCATCATATAATCCTAAATCTTGTAAATAGCTCCATCCTGGATTTCCAAATACATCATTTGCATATTCATCTGCACCAAAGTTAAATATTTCACATGCTTCAGAGTTTCCAAAATAAGTAGCATATTTCTTCACTAATTGATGTGTAAATTCCACTGCTACAGCATTTTCAATATTAACAGTACGTTCAGATACTTTGTTATCATGCGTAAAACGTACATCTTCTAATCCTAATTCTTCCATTGCAACCAAGATAGAGTCCATATGCCCTGGACTGTTAATAACAGGAACTATACTTAAACCTCTTTCTTTTGCATAAGCAAGAATACGGCTCATTTCATCTTCTGTTAAAGCATTCCCATTAGGATCATCATAATAATGTTTATTACCTTTTGTTAAAGCTTCTTTCACATCATCACTAGAATATGTAACACCATTTACTTCCATTGACATATCTGCCAAAAAGAATCTTAATGCATCATTACCTAATAAAATCTGTACATCTGTATACCCATTTTTATAAGCTTTATCAATTATTGATTTTAATTGATCTTCAGAAAAATACTTTCTACCTGCATCAATAGAAAAAATACTTTTTAATTGTTTGTCTTCCATTGCTTGAACCTCAATAGTTCCACCTGTTACAAAAATGGCACTAAAAATCATTGTACAACAAAGTACAAATGATAAAATTTTATTTAATTTTTTCTTCATAATATTTTCCTTTCTTTATTTAATTTTTCTTTTTTTAATAATCCTTGTTATATTCACCAGCCTTTCAATATTAATTTATTAGAATTAGTAAAAATCTAATTCCTACTAATATAATAGTATATCCAATGATACTATACAACCCATTTTCTTTTTTTTATATTAACCATGTATCCTTTATTAAAATCATAATTTCCTAGGTAATATCTTTTTTTTCTAAATTAATTATTTTATAATATATACATGGAAAAATTATACTCAACTGGTGAATTTGCTAAAATAGCAGGTGTCACACTAAGAACAATTAGATATTATGATAAAATTGGTCTTTTAAAACCAACAAAAATTCTTGAGAATGGATATCGTAAATACTGTAATAATGATCTTATTACTCTTCAAAAAATACTTTCTTTAAAAGAATTAGGTTTTTCTCTAGAAGAAATTTATCCATTAATTCAAGACAATGATAAAGACAGTTTTAAAAAATCAATTGTACTGCAAACTAATTTAATTAATCAAAAGATTCAAAAACTAACTGCCTTAAAAGAATCATTAAAAGCAACAGAAAAAATATTAACAAAAAATGAAATAGCATGGGATAAAATTATTGAACTTATTAAACTCTCATCAATCAAAGAAGAAGTAATTAACCACTATATAAATGCTAAAAATCTTGAAACTCGTATTACTCTCCATGATACTTTTTCTATAAATAAACAAGGATGGTTTCCTTGGTTATTTGAACAGATTGATTTTTCTACTGTTTATCGTTTACTTGAACTTGGATGTGGTAATGGCAAATTATGGCAATATAATTCTTACAATCTGCGTAATCGAGAAATATTTTTATCTGATATTTCTAATGGAATGCTTGAAAAGGCAAAACAAAATTTAGGTAATGATTATAATTATTTAAATATTGACTGCCAAAATATTCCCTTTAAAAATAATTATTTTGATACTATAGTTGCCAATCATGTTATTTTTTATTTAAAAAATCCACATCTTGGTTTATCAGAAATAACAAGAGTATTAAAAAAGTCTGGTACCTTTTATTGTAGTACTTACAGTAAAAATCATATGAAAGAAATTAGTGATATTGTTAAAAACTTTGATGAACGTATTAATCTATCTTCTATCTCTTTAGCTGAACATTTTGGTTTAGAAAATGGTAAAGAAATTTTATCTAACTACTTTAATTTTGTTGATATAAAAAAATATGAGGATGAATTAATAATTAATGAATCGCAGCCACTAATTGATTATATTTTAAGTTGTCATGGTAATCAAAATGAATATCTATTAAATTGTTTAAAAGATTTTAAATTTTATATAGATAATTTAATTAAACAATCTAATGGCATAAAAATAACAAAAGACGCAGGTTTATTTATTTGTATCAAATAAACTTGCGTCTTTTAAAATAATTTATTTTATTTTTCCAGCATACATTTTTTCAAAATAATTTTGATATTCACCAGAAAGAATATTTTGCCACCATTCTTTGTTATCTAAATACCATTGTATAGTCTGTTGAATTCCAGTATCAAAGTTATATTTAGGTTTCCATCCAAGTTCTGTTTCTAATTTAGTTGGATCAATAGCATATCTACGATCATGACCTTTTCGATCCTCAACAAATTTAATCAATGTTTCTGGTTTATCTAATGCTTTTAAGATTGTTTGAACTACTTCTAAGTTAGTTCTTTCATTATGACCACCAACATTATAAACTTCACCAACACGACCGTTTCTAATAATTAAATCAATTGCAACACAGTGATCATATACATGTAACCAGTCACGAACATTATCACCTTTACCATAAACTGGTAAATCTTCATCAGCTAATGCTCTTGAAATCATTAATGGAATTAATTTTTCTGGAAAATGATATGGACCATAATTATTAGAACATCTAGATATTGTTACTGGTAATCCAAAAGTTCTATGATAAGCTAAAACAAACAAATCCGCAGAAGCTTTTGAAGAACTATAGGGACTAGATGTGTGTAATGGTGTTGTTTCTGTAAAGAATAAATCTGGACGATCTAATGGCAAGTCTCCATATACTTCATCAGTAGATACCTGATGATATCTCTTTACCCCAAATTCTTTTGCTGCATCTAATAAAGTAGTAGTTCCCATTACATTTGTCTTAACAAATATTTCTGGATCTGTGATACTTCTATCTACATGTGATTCAGCTGCAAAGTTAACAACAACATCAAATTTTTCTTCTTCAAATAACTTAAAGATAAACTCACGGTCAGCAATATCACCTTTAACAAACTTATAATTAGATTTCCCTTCAACTGGTTTACAAGTTTCTAAATTACCAGCATAAGTTAATAAATCTAAGTTTACAATCATATCTTCTGGATATGTCTCTACCATATAGTGAACAAAATTTCCACCAATAAACCCAGCTCCACCTGTTACTAAAATTTTCATTTATTTATCTCCTTCGTATTTAAAATTACAATCACTTTCATCTAATGTTGGTCCATTTTTATCCTTGTCAGATAAGATTGGTTCAATACCATTCAATAATCCACCCCAGTCAACATTTACTGAAGGATCATCATAACGAATCCCACGATCATGTTCTTTTGAATATAAATTATCAACTTTATATCTAAACTCAACATTATCAGTTAATGTTAAAAAACCATGAGCAAATCCACGAGGAATAAAGAACATTTTTTTATTCTCTTCACTTAATTCCACTGCTACCCACTGTTTATAAGTTGGTGAACCTTTGCGAATATCCACAGCAACATCAATTACTGTCCCTTTAGTACAGCTAACTAATTTAGCTTGAGCCATTGGATCATTTTGAAAGTGTAAACCTCTTAAAGTTCCTTTTTTTGCTGTAAATGACATATTATCCTGGACAAAAACATTATCAATTCCTAATTGATGAAAATTACTAGTTGAATATGTTTCCATAAAATAACCACGATGATCACCATGAACATCTGGCTCAATAATAACAACACCAGGAAGTTTTGTTTCAATTTTTTTCATATTTTTACCTCTTATTGATCTATAAATTTACCATCTAATACATCTTTTAAATATTTACCATATTGATTCTTTTTATACAACTCATATGAAGTTTTTAGCTGTTCTTTAGAAATCCAACCGTTATTATATGCTATTTCTTCAAGACATGCAATCTTACGATTTTGATGTGTTTCTACTGTTTTAACAAAATTAGTTGCATCCACTAAACTTTCATGTGTACCTGTATCTAACCAAGTAAATCCTTGGCCCAATAGAGTAACATCTAATGTTCCCTTATCTAAATAAATCTTATTTAAATCAGTTATTTCTAATTCACCACGAGCACTTGGCTTAATGCTTTTAGCAAACTCTACAACATTTTTATCATAGAAATATAATCCTGTTACAGCATAATTAGATTTAGGATTTGCTGGCTTTTCCTCTAAAGAAACAGCCTTCCCGTTTTCATCAAATTCAACTACTCCAAATCTTTCAGGATCATCCACATAATAACCAAATACAGTTGCTCCACTAAATTTATTTGCAGCAGCTCTTAAACGTTTACCTAAACCATGTCCATGAAAAATATTATCTCCTAAAACCATTGCACAAGCTTCACCATCTATAAATTTTTCACCTAAAATAAATGCTTGAGCTAAGCCATCTGGAGAAGGCTGTACCTTATACTGAAGGGTAATCCCAAATTGACTACCATCACCTAATAATTCTTCAAATCTTGGTGTGTCATCAGGAGTAGAGATAATTAATATATCTTTAATTCCTGCCTCCATCAATATACTCAATGGATAATATATCATTGGTTTATCATAGATTGGTAATAATTGTTTACTTGTTACTTGAGTTAAAGGATATAATCTTGTTCCTGATCCTCCTGCTAATACAATGCCTTTCATCTTAAAAGCCTCCTTATTTACATATTTATATTAAACCCTAACGTAACGTAATGGTCAAGTGTTAATTTTAACTATATAAAAATAATTAAATAAGCAAAATCTAGATATCTTGCCACTTTCCAAATAATACAAGTAGATTTCAAGCTCTGGTAAAATGAAATTCATAATATCAAATATGCCATCTACAAATATGAAAATATCATCAATTGTATTTGATATGTCTCACAAAGACATCAATCACGCTAGTAGTTTTTAAACATCTATCGTCATAACCACTTCTACAATTACTTGTACACTAAATTTCTTTAAAATTAGGTTTCTACTCTAAATGATTTCTTAATTCACCATGAAGTGACTTTTAAACAATAAAGCAAATATTTCTTTTTATGCTTTATTCACATCTTCTACAGATTCAGGCTCATGATTTTTCAATATTTCCTATATTAATACAACTGCTTTAATATATCTTTTTATTTTAACATAATAAGTATATCCATTTATTATTGTCTTATTATTTAAAAAAGTGTGTAGTAGTTATCTACTTACACACTTCATCTATACTCCTTCACTTCACTATTTGTTTCATTTACTTACCAATGATTTGTTTATTTATTATTCATTTATTTCATCTATTCGCTGTTTAAACTTTTTATATACAATCTCTTCAAAGATTATCTTGTCAATTGCTTTTAACTGTTTTTCATTTAGCGATAATACCCATTTTTCTTCTCTTATCCCATATCTTGCTTCAATTAGATTAATAGTTCTTTTTAATTCACCTTTTGTTTCACCTTCAGCCAA
>ERZ808049.119-NODE-119-length-78588-cov-21.671715_pt1 | contig 78588 bp, 63 predicted proteins | sample MGYA00380198_ERZ808049 | MGnify/ENA primary metagenome ERZ808049 (study PRJEB31490, sample SAMN06133414) | mouse gut metagenome | isolation source: Z2_2 | host: mice | place: China: Chengdu | collected 2015-05 ...
GAAAAAAATAGGCTCAGGAAAACCATTTTCATTACGTTTTGTGCCTGAGCGAAGCGAAAGGAATGAATATAATTATGATTGGATTTTTAATTGCAATGATATCGGGAGCGTTGATGAGCGTACAGGGAGTGTTCAACACAAAAGTGACAGAGTCATCGAGCATGTGGGCGGCAAATGCGTTTGTGCAGTTTACAGCATTTCTTGTGTGTATTGTGGCGTGGTTGTTTGCAGACAGAACGTCGTTTCGAGAAGTACTTGCTGTGGAACCCAAATATTTCCTGCTTGGCGGCGCTATAGGAGCGTTTATCACATTGACTGTTATCAAGAGTATGGATGCCCTCGGACCGGCAAAGGCAGTAATGCTTATTGTCATTGCACAGTTGATTGTCGCGTATTTGATAGAACTTTTTGGGTTGTTTGGCGTGGAAAAGCAGCCATTTAGTTGGCGAAAAATTCTCGGTGCACTGATTGCCATCGGGGGATTTGTGCTGTTTAAGTGGAAATAAATTTAGGGCACCAACAAAGTGATTGTGAAGGTGTGTAGGTTGACTCTATTTTATAGATAGGCGCAGCAAAAACGTTCATGCATATTGTATGGGCGTTTTTGTGGTAGAATAGATAATTTGCAAAATCTGGACGAAGCACTTTTCAACAATTTAAGGTTATGATAAAATATTGGAGATTTAGGAAGAAAAACGCAATTTGGAAGAACGGAGGAACCAATGATGAGAGAAAAACAAATGTCAGATAGAACAGGACGCAAAAGCTGTATAGGGATTGGATTGAAGATCGGATGCGTGATGGCCGTGATGCAGATCTTTTTTGTTGTGATGGCTGTGACAATATGCGTTTACATGTTCCGCGATTTAATTACAAGGATGCAGGAGGAGCGCTGTGTCAATGGTACAGATATGTTGGCTTATGAACTCATTAGGGTGTCAGAAGACGAAGATATCAATCAGATATTGGATGAGATGAAACAGCGCATGGGTTGTGAATTTACCATTTTTGAGGGAGATACTCGCAAGTACAGCACCGTAATGCAAAATGGTGAACGTGTGGTAGGAACGAAGCTGTCTTTGGAGCTGAAGGCTATCGTGCTGGAACAGGGGCAAAGTTATGTTGGAGAGGCGGATATTTTGGGAGAAAGTTATCTGTGTTCTTATGTTCCCATAAAAGGAGTGAACGAGGAGGTAATTGGTCTGATTTTTGCAGGGCTTCCAATAACGGATGCAAAACAGGGAACGGCAAAAGTGATCCATGTTATTTCTGTCATGAGTTTTATTACTGTTGTTAGCTGTGTGCTGTTTTTAGCTGTATATTTGACAAGACGGATATCCCAACCCTTACGGGAGATTACCCATATGGCACAGCGCCTGGAAAAAGGAGATCTAGGGTTGGCCAATAAGGAAGAGATACGGTTACGGGTTCATTCTAATGACGAGATTGGTATTTTGGGACGAATATTCGAGAAGACAATTCGGCAGATGCAGGTCTATATTGGTGAGATCTCTGATGTGCTGGGGGCAATTGCAGATGGTGATCTAACATTGCCAGCCAGACAGGATTACATAGGAGATTTTCAGTCAATCAGGCAGTCACTAGACAGCATTCACTCTGCATTAAATAAAACCATGGGAAAGATTATTGCCAGCACTGGACAGGTTTCAGCGGGAGCAGATCAGATGGCAGGGACAGCGCAGTCACTTGCGCAGGGCACGACACAGCAGGCAAGTGCGGTTGAGGAGGTTTCGGCAACAGTCACAGATATTTCTGAGAGTGCCAGACGCACAGTGGCTGCCGCAAGAGAAGCTGGAGAATTTGTCAATCAGGTCGGATCGAAGTTGGACGTCAGCATGGATTATGTTAAAGAGTTGAATGTAGCAATGACCCATATTTCGGATTCTTCAGAGAAAATTAGCACTATAATCTCCACGATTGAGAGCATTGCTTTCCAGATAAATATTTTGGCTCTAAATGCTGCTGTGGAGGCTGCGCGCGCAGGTACGGCTGGCAAGGGATTTGCTGTAGTTGCGGAGGAGGTCCGAAATTTAGCAGGCAAGTCCGACGAGGCTGCAAAGGCAACCAAAGAATTGATCGAGCGCTCTATTGTCACTGTCGATGAAGGAAGTCAGGCTATGAATAAAGTAACCCAAGCTCTACAACAGACTAATCAGATTGCAAATAGCGTAATGACAAAGATGGCAACAGTGGTGGAGGCTGTAGAACAACAGACTGTGGCAATTACACAAGTCAATGTGGGGATTGCTCAGATCTCTGCTGTAGTGCAGTCCAATTCCGCTACAGGTGAGGAGTGTGCTGCTGTCAGTGAGGAACTATCATCGCAGGCGAGTTTGCTAAGAAGTTTGACGGATACTTTTCAATTAAAATAGAGAATTATATCAGACAAGATTGTACAATAAGCAGCTGAACTATGCAAGAGAAGGAAAACGTAGAATGAAATTATTACATATCTCAGATTTACATATTGGAAAACGGGTAAACCAATTTTCTATGCTTGAGGATCAAAAATATATCTTGCGGCAAATTGTTGTGATCGCAGATGAGCAGCAAGCGGATGGTGTTATGATTGCAGGGGATATCTATGATAAGCCAGTGCCGTCTGCTGATGCAGTACAAGTGTTTGACTGGTTTTTGACAGAGCTTGCGGACCATGGAAAACAGGTTTATGCGGTGAGCGGTAACCATGATTCTGCGGAACGTATTGCATTTGGAGCACAATTGATGCGTGGCAGAGAGGTATTTGTGTCGCCAGTATATCACGGAGATACCGCTAAATTTACAGTGAAGGACTCTTATGGGGAGTTGTGCATTTATTTGCTTCCGTTTATCAAACCTGCGGTGGTGCGTCATGCCTTGGAGGACACACTAGATATAAAAGATAAACCAATGCTAGAAAGCTATCATGATGCGGTAAAATTTGCGGTGGAGCACATGGAGGTGGACAGTCAAAAACGCAACATTTTAATAGCGCATCAGTTTGTGACGGGTGCAGGGCGTTGTGATTCTGAGGAGATCTCTGTTGGAGGACTGGACAATGTGGACGCGGAGGTTTTTGACGTGTTCGATTATGTGGCATTAGGGCATATTCACAGCCCACAGCATATAAAGCGGGAGACAGTGCGCTATTGTGGAACACCGCTAAAGTATTCATTTTCGGAGGCGGAGCAGGAGAAGTCGGTCACAGTGGTGGGACTTGGAAAAAAGGGAGATATCACACTTTCTATGGTGCCGCTTGTGCCGCTTCATGATATGCGCAAAATCCGTGGGACTTATCTGGAAGTGACAGCGAAATCTTTTTATCAGAACATGAATACAGAGGATTATGTACAGATTACGTTGACTGACGAGGAGGACATTCCTGATGGTCTGCAGAAGCTGCGGATTATTTATCCAAATCTAATGCGGTTGGAGTACGATAACAGCCGTACACAACAGAATCGTGTGATTGATCGCTCTGAGGAGATAGAACAGAAATCGGAGTTGGAGCTGTTTGCAGAGTTTTATGAGCTGCAAAACAATCAGAAAATGAGTGAGGAGCAGACAACATTCGTTGCGCGTTTGATAGAGGAATGCAATGAAAGCAATGCGGGAAGCGGAAAGGGGCAAGCATAGATGAAGCCGGTAAAGTTGATTTTGAGTGCGTTTGGACCATATGCAGGAACTACGGAGATTGATTTTGAGCGGCTGGGCGGTCAGGGTCTGTATCTTATTACTGGGGACACCGGCGCGGGCAAGACGACGATTTTTGACGCGATAGCATATGCTTTATATGGGGAGGCGAGCGGTGATGTGCGTCGGGCGGATATGTTTCGCAGCAAATATGCGCAGGAGGATGTTCCAACTTTTGTCGCATTTACATTTGATTATCGGGGAAAGCGCTATTATGTAAAGCGCAATCCTGAGTATCAGCGTCCGAAAGGAAGAGGGACAGGTTACACAACGCAGAAGGCGGATGCGGAATTGGTCTATCCTGACAACAGAACGCCAGTTACAAAGTCAAAAGAAGTGACGCGGGCAGTGGCTGAACTAATTGGCTTGGACCGCAAACAGTTTACACAGATAGCAATGATTGCGCAGGGGGATTTTCAGAAGCTTTTGCTGGCTGGCACGGAAGAGCGCGGCAACATTTTTCGACAGATCTTTAAAACAGGATTGTATCAGACGCTACAGGGAAAATTAAAGGACGCAGTAAAGGCGCAGTGGGTGGAATATACGGAATTAAAACGGAGTATTAGCCAATACATGGAAAGTATTGTGTGCGCGCAGGACACGCCTACAGCGGAGAAAATGCGTCAACTTCGCAAAGAAAAATTTGATGGAAGAATAGGTGAGGGACTTGCGCTCTTAGATCAGCTATGCGCTGAGGATGAAACTGTATTAAATGACTTAGACAGTGAAATTAGTGTGCTGGACAGGCAGATTGAAAAAGAGAATCAGTTAATTGGAAATATCCACAAAATTCGGCAGCAACAGGAGGAACTTATCAAGAATCAGGAACTGCTAGAACAGCTTGCTCCAGAGATGCAGCAGATTGAGGAGCGATATCGCGTGGCAGAACAAAATGCGGCGGAGTGCGGACAACTTGCACTGGAAATGAAAGAACGGCAGAAAAATCTTGTCCTGTTTGATAAGCTGGAACAGACTGAGAAGACGCTTGTTACAGCGCAGCAGTCAATCCAACAAGAGACCAATCAAAAACAAACATTGTTTGAACAGCAACGGTCATTAGAGGTACTGCTTAAAACGGATTCGGAAGCGCTGCGAGAACTTGCTTTTGTGGGGGAGGAGAAAGCACGTCTTGAAAATAGTAGAGACCAAACACAGCAGCAAATTCAACTTTTACAGCGGCAAAAAAATGGCTGGGAACAGGAGTTGACACGGCAGCAGGAAACAGAAAATAGGATTGGTAAAGAACAGGAGCGCGCGGCGGCGCTTGCGGAGCAATTAGCGCAGCTGCAGCGACAAACGACTCAACTTTCTGACAAAGATTCCCTGTTGGCAGAGACACAAAAGCTGCAGGAAAGACTAACAGAACAGGAAGTGCTTTTGCGGCGGTTTCAGAAAGAACAGAATGAAAATCAAAATCAACTGCAGCAAATAACTAATACGATTGAGAAGTTAGATAAGCAAAAGTTTATATTGGAGGAGATGCAAAAAGAGCGCAGGACCGAGCTTGAGCTGCTGAAAAATGCAGATGTGTTAGAAATGCAGTGCCAGCATAAAATGGATACAGCACAAGAGCAATTTGCAGTATTTGAGACACAAAGAGACAGTTTCAAGGAGGCAGTACGAAGCGCTGCTGCATGTCGGACTGCTTATCAAGAGGCAAAGATACAATATGATTCACAACAAGAACAGCAAGTTCACTATCGTGATGAGTGGGAAAGCATACAGGATGCGGACGCCCGCAGTTTAAAGCTTGCACAGCAGAAAAAAGAGCTGTCTGACCAAAAGCAGGCGTGTGAGAAACTAACAGATGAAATTAAAATTTGGGAGGACTTGCAGGCAGAACTACGCACAGCCCAGGAAGACTATCGAAAGGCAGCAGCAGAGAAGGAACAGATTGGAAATGACTATCGTGAGATGGAACGACAGTTTCTGGGGGTGCAGGCGGGACTGCTTGCGCAGGACTTAAAAGAAGGAATGGCATGTCCTGTCTGCGGCGCCACACATCATGAGCATCTTGCCAAGATACCAGAAGAGGCGCCGACAAAGGAAGCGGTTGAACAAAAGAAAGAACAACTCACAGAGGCAGAGAAAAAAGCGGAGAGATGCAGTGTTACGGCTGGGCATTTAAATACACGACTTTTAGAACAAGGACAGAATATTTATCAATTAGAAGACTATATTTTTGACAATGATAAGAAAGAGCTAGGGCAAAGTGATTTCGATATTTTTAATACAAAAATAGAACAGGAATTAAACGTATTTGAAGAAGAAATATTGACTGAAAAATTAATAAATGACTGCAATGCGCAAAACAAAAAGGATATAGACAGCGTAACGAAACATATTTCTATTATTAAAGAAAAAATTACAAAAAAGCAACAAAAGTTTACGATAAGAGAAAAAGAATTAAACTTACAATTAAAAACTGTAGAACAAGAACAGAACCGAAAAGCTGCGTTGGACAGACTGATAAGAGACGGGGACATAACACAGACAAAATTAAATGTGCTGTTACAAAAAGAAAATCAGGCGTTTGCTACGGCGCAGGGAAAACTCGACGAGAAACGTCGTCAATGGAAGCAGATGCTTTCTGAACTGCATCTGCCAGATACATTCCATCAAGACAATTTTTTTAAAGAGTACCAGACAATATCAGTTTCCGAACCATTTTTAGATGATGTGTTTCAACAAGAGGAGAAAGCAATTGCAGATTATCTGCGGCAGAAATTAGATGAGTGCAAAGAACAACTGAAACAGGCAACAGCAGATAAAAAGCATCAGGAGAAATTAACACGCGAGGCGGAACAGCAGGAGATTCAGAAACAGCAATTGCAGGAGCAGATAGAAGAACAGAAAACGCAGCAGGCGGAACGAACCGGACAGGAGCGAACGCAGCAGAAACAAATTGCTGCCGAATTGGAGAAAGCTGGTAGATTGTGCGGGGAAGCGGCGGTACATTTAACACAGATAAGGGAGAAGGAGAGTATTGACAAAAATTATGAAAAAGTGGAAAATCTAGTACAGCCAACGCTTTCCGCAATATTTTCAATGATGCATACATATCAGACTGCGCTTTCAGAGTGCGCTGAAATGTTAACGCAATCCATTGCATTTCGCAAGCAATTAGAAGTGGAACAAAAACAGACAGAGGAAACTTTGTCTGCGAGCAGTACAGAAATTGTCAAGTTAGAAAAAGAACTGGAAGCAATAAAAAGTCTGAAAAGTGAGAAAGCAGAACAACTTTTTTCGCATCTTTGTGTGCAGGAGCCAGACCTTGGCGCAACATTTTCAATATATACAGAAATTTCTATTGAAGAATTGCGTGCTATTTTTAGTTGTATTGTAGATCAATTAGAACGACAGTTAGACGCATTATTAGTAGATTTAGAACAAACTTGTGAGAAGCTTGTACATAAACAAACACTAGAACAAAAGATTCCAAAGACAGAACAAGAAATAAAAGCACTTGTGCAGGACATTCAAAAAATAGAAGTTTCTTTGACGAAGCAGATCACAGAGTGCAACGGGCTGACAAAAGAAATTGAAAGTTTACAGGAACAGTTAGGAACAGAGTCTAAGGAGGCTGTTGAACAACATATTCAGGCGTTGGCTGACCATATGCAAGATTTAGATAAGGCATTTCAGACTGCAAAAAAACAGTATGAAGAATGCAACACACGCAGGGCGCATCTGACAGCAGCCGTTGACACCTTAAAAAAACAGATTGATACAGCAGGTGAGGCGGCAGAATTATGTGAGGAAGAAGTACTTGCGCGCAGGGAAAAATGGCAGCAAGACAAAAAAGAGCGAAATGATCAGCGAGACCAGCGAAAGAATGCTGTGTCCACCAACCGCGATATCTATGAAAAAGTGACAGCAAAACAGGACAATATCTTGGCGGTTGAGCAGAAATATATCTGGATGAAAGCGTTGTCTGACACAGCAAATGGAATGCTAAGCGGCAAGCAAAAAGTGGAGCTTGAGACCTATATTCAGATGACCTACTTTGATCGTATTTTGCGGCGGGCAAACCTGCGACTTCTGACAATGAGCAGTGGGCAATATGAGCTAAAACGGGAACAGGACGGCGAAAATCGCAGAGAAAAAGTAGGTTTGGAACTCTGTGTGATCGACCACTATAATGCGACACAGCGCAGTGTAAAAACATTGTCTGGCGGTGAGACGTTTGAGGCGTCCCTGTCGCTTGCACTCGGTTTGTCTGATGAAATTCAGTCCTATACCGGCGGCATTCAAATGGACTCCATGTTTGTTGATGAAGGCTTTGGTTCGCTGGATGAGGAGGCGCTTGCACAGGCAATGAAAGCGCTGGTGCATCTGACGGAAGGCAATCGACTTGTCGGTGTGATTTCCCATGTTCCCGCACTCAAGGAACAGATAGAACGAAAGCTGATTGTCACAAAAAATCGTAATAAAAATGGGGTGAGCAGCAGTGTGCGAATCGAGTAGGAAATTCTTGGCAGAGGCTGAGGGGCGTTATATTCGACAGGCATCTTCAATCGATCATTATGGAATTGTAAAGTTAAGAATTTATATGATTGACACAGATGCAGTTCTTTTTGAGAACTACTGTTCAGAGGAACAGTTACCACAAAGATTTGCGGCTGATGTGGAGAAAGCGGTACAATATTATGCCAAAGAGCATAATATTTCAAAGATTCAAGTCTGCTTGTTAGACGGGGAATGGCAAGAATATGATTCCAGTGAAATGGATTTTATTCTTGCCACGCTAAAAGCGTTGTTTGAAGTGTTTCTGCCGAAAAGATAAGGGATTCTAAGGGTAAACATGCGTTAAAAAATGACAGCTTTCTAATTGTATGGTATAATCTATTTAAAGCTTAGAGGAGATATGCAATATGTTGAATGCATTGCAGTTTTAGACAGAGTGCGCGTAACTAAGCTTATTGTTGACACAGGAGCGATGTTTACCTGCTGCAATTATAAAGTCTTTGATTCACGCATTGATGAGGGTACACTGAAGAAAAATGAGACAAAGCCGGTACATGGAAAATCTCCCAGGACCATTTCCATATTTTCTCAATGATATTTTGGTAACAGTTCAGCCATGCAGAATTAATTGTGCAAATTGTACGTGGGAGCTTGCTCACAAAGGGCAATTTGTACAATTAATTCTATAGGGCGGACGCCCATCATGAAATAAGTCGCCAGCAAAAACAAATATCATTGGTTAAAATATACATTCTGGCGACTTATGAATGATAAGACTGAACTGTTACATATTTTGTGGTGGATTAAAAAAAGTAATTGTCATTTGAGTTAAACTATGTTAAACTAATTCCGATATAGAGACATAAGTGAATCGACAATCCATACAATAATACAAATCAGTGGAGTATAATATGAGAAAAGCACAGAAACAGGAAGTGTTGGAGTTTATTCAGGGTTTATATCAGGCTCATAAGGAAATCAAAGAGGCATTAAATTAGAATAATCGAATTTCTGCGCAGAATATGCTTGCTGAATGTCAGGAGTTTGCCGCTTCGCTCGGTGAAAGTATCGAGCGACTAGAAGGGGAAAGACATGCCACAGTGACTTGCATAGAAGGATACTGTGAGACACTTTTTTACGCTTATGAAGAGCTGAACAGTGATACATACAATGAAACGAAAATCTACAAAAAGTTAAGAAAACAATTATTGAAAGTAGAGAACAGCGCAAAGAATGACGTTACGGTTAGAAAAGAAGTGGTGTTCCTACCATACAAGGCAAGTATGTGGGATAGTTTAGAAAGCGTATGGAAAGCAGCGGACGAAGATGAATTTTGTGATGCCTATGTAGTTCCGATATCTTATTATGATGAAAATCCAGATGGAAGTTTTCGCGAAATGTATTATGAAGGAAATGAGTATCCAGATGACGTACCAATTACAAGTTATGAGGACTATGATTTTAAGACGCGCAAGCCAGATGTCATTTATATACATAATCCTTATGATAATATAAATCTTGTGACAAGCGTACACCTGTTTTTCTTTTAGAGGATTTAAAGAAATATACAGACAAGCTGGTTTATATACTATATTGAATAGTCTCAGAAATTATCGACTAAAAGAAAAAATAAGTATTATAGCAGATATTATGGTCAGGTATGACGAATTACAGCGAGATAGACAACCTGCATTACCTAAAAAGGATACACTATTTTTATTGCTTGAAAAGAATATCAAAAATAGAATTTATATTCAAATCTATTTAAAAATATAACTATCTAAGTTGGCTGTTCTGCCTTGCTGTTCATTTTATATCATACATTCAGATGGATGTATATCCCAAGGATCATTGTCCAGAAGGAAAAATGGTCATCACCACAGAGCTTAAGCTTTTGCAGACGATAGTCGTGATGGGGAGGCTACAGTGGAAATATCCTGAACAGGAGAAAACAATTAAATTAAAATAGTAAAATGATATGTCTAGAAGATGAACTGGTTGGGAAGCATGGCTTTACCCTAGTTTTGTGAAGCAGATACGATGGAAACTGTGGTGGGCGATATTTTGATATAAAAGATAAAACGGTGTTGGGATATGCAAAAACAGGTACGTCGGTGTCGTGTGAACTCCTATCAGTGACCGCATTGAAACTGAGAATAACATGGCACAAAGTTCTTTCAAACGGAACGACATCGTCTTGATAGACAACTATGATTTCCTATGCATATACATTGAAAGAAAAGGTTCGTGCAACGTAATTTTTTTGTATGCTACAATACGCATGGCGGCTGAATGCCGTGCGCGGATACTGTGACAGATGGTTGTTATTAGGATTTAAAAAGACTATTTTGTAAGTGTAGCACTACAGGTGTAGCGAATATTTACAGTTTCAGCTAAAGAAATGGCAGGGATAAAATATGAGAAAGACGCAGAAGCGGCAGATAGAAGAAACAATCAGGCAGATGGAAGAAGCCCATGGTGAGATGAAAAGGTATATAGAAAAGGGAATTGTCGCACAGGTTGAGGAGCTTTTGGCAGACTGTCAGAACGCTGCGGTTGCCATAGGCACCCTAATTGAGAATACGGAAGGAGAAGAACACCCTGCAGTAACAGTTTTAGAGGAATACTGCGAGCTGGTTTATCAGATTTACGAATATTTATCGTCAGACAGCAGTGTAAATGCTAATAAAATATATAAATCCTTGCGGCAGAAGCTTATTAAGGCGTCAAATAGTATAAGAAACGATATAAAAATCCGGACGGAGGCAGTATTTCTGCCATACAAGGCAAGCATGTGGGATTCATTGGAAAGTGTCTGGAAGGCGGCGGATGCTGATCCAGATTGTGACGCATATGTAATTCCTATTCCTTATTTTGATAAAAACCCTGATGGGAGCTTTAAAGAGGAGCATTACGAGGGAAACCAGTATCCAAATTATGTGCCGATAACACGCTACGATGCATTTGATTTTGGGAAACATATGCCAGATGTGATTTATATCCATAACGGCTACGATGACTGGAATCTGGTTACAAGCGTGCATCCGGATTTTTATTCACGAAATCTAAAAAACTATACAGAAGAATTAGTCTATATCCCATATTTCGTGCTGGGTGAGATCGATCCTGATGACGAACAGGCGGCGGAAGGAATGAAGCACTTCTGTTTTATGCCGGGAATTATCAATGCGGATAAAGTAATTGTGCAGTCAGAGAACATGAAAAAAGTTTATATTCGCGAATACCTGAAAGCGGCAAAGAAATACGGACTTACGGGAAAACATTTGGACAGAACATATCTGGAGAAGAAGTTTCTGGGAATAGGATCGCCGAAGTTTGACAAAGTGCTGGATACGAAAAAGGAAGATTTGGAGATACCAGATGAATGGCTGAAAATTATAAAGAAACCAGACGGCACATGGAAGAAGATTGTTTTTTATAATACCAGTATAAGCGCGCTATTGCAGTATAACGAAAGGATGCTTTGGAAGATGGAATACGTATTTCGAGTATTTCAAAAGAATAGGGAAGATGTGACACTTCTGTGGCGTCCACATCCGCTAATTAAAGCGACGATAGAAAGTATGCGTCCGCAGTTATGGACAGAGTACGATAGATTTGTCAGAAGATATCAACAGGAAGGTTGGGGGATTTATGATGATACAGCGGATTTGAATCGGGCGGTGGCGCTTTCTGATGCATATTATGGAGATGGGAGTAGTAGTGTAGTGCAGGTGTGCCAGAGGGTGAATATGCCAGTAATGGTGCAGGATGTAAATACTCAGAATCAGAATACGCTGTTAAGTCGTTTTCCGTGCGTCATTGATTGTGCATATCAAGAGCAGAATGATGTATGGTTTGTAGGTAATGAAGATAATATTTTATGGAATATGAATATGGAGACATACGAGATACGATATATTACATCATTACCACTTAGAAATCAAGAAAATGCTTATCGAATGTATCCCAAATGTATAAAGGTAGACGAGTATATTTATTGCTTACCGGATGTGGCGAGCGAAGTAGTGATTTATGATCTTACTAAAAAACGAACTGAATACATCAATATTAATATGAATGAAAAGCGGATAGGAATATATAATTGTTGGAAGCAAAAAGATACTATATGGTGTGTTTCGTATTTTATGCAACAAATTATTGAAATAGATACAAATGTCAGAAAAATAAGAGGTATATATCCTATATTTAAGAATGCAGAGATGCTAATTGGATATGAAGCAGTAATGCAAGGAAAATATATATATTGTACCTCAAGAAATACAGAAATCGTTTGTAGGTTTGATACAGAGACAAAAATAACGGAGTATTTTAGTTTACGGACTGGAGATAAGGGGTTTAATACGATTACAGAAGATGGGGATATATTTTATTTGACAGGATATAGGAGAGCAATTTATATTTGGAATCAAAAAAATAATAGTATTGAAATAATTGATAAATTTCCGCAGGAATATGGTGTTCTTAAAAAAGAGATTTCTGTCAATGAACGTAATGACACACCTATTTTTTTTCATAGTATGGTCATGGAATCATATGTTGTGTTTTTACCATTAAATTATTCAGATGCATTTAGTAATGGGATTATTATATATAACAAATTGAATGGACAAACGAATTTTATAAGTGCAGGGGATGAAAAAAAAGCAGAAGAGTACTGTATATGTTATAAAAAAAAGGATGATATAGTTGGTATATACTGTACGGAAGTGAATAACGTACTTGAAGTAAACAGAGAGTTTCAGACAAAGTACATAAATCAATTTGATACACCAGAGTATGAGAGAGTTTTAGAAGAAAAAACAGGTATTATACGAGAAGGAAGTGTCTATAACTTAGAGACGTTTTTAATGGCAGTTAGAAGACGAAGAGTATAATCGGTTATATGACTGTTTGCGATAAGGATGGACAAGATGTTAGATTTGAAATTTTATCAAGGGAAAAAGGTACTTATTACAGGTCATACGGGATTTAAAGGAACGTGGCTCTGTGCAGTGTTGTTGCGGGGGGGAGCAGAAGTAGCTGGATATGCGTTAGAGCCATCTGGTTCACCGAGTATTTTTGAATTGTCAAAAATGAAAAACAAAGTCAATTCCATAACAGGAGATGTTCGAGATATAGACCATTTAAAGAAGATAGTAAGGGAAATACAGCCGGAGATTATTATTCATATGGCAGCACAGCCGATTGTACGGGAATCCTACAGAAATCCGGTATATACTTATGAAACGAATATCATGGGAACCGTAAATATATTGGAATGTGCAAGAGTGTGTGACAGTGTACGCTCTCTTGTAAATGTAACCACAGATAAAGTGTATCTGAATCGTGAGTGGGAATGGGGGTATCGGGAGAATGAGGAACTAAATGGATATGATCCCTACTCTAATTCTAAGTCTTGCTCAGAATTAGTGACAAACTGTTATAGAAATTCTTTTTTTCTTAATGAGAATGTCGAAAAAACGGTGGCGGTTTCTACGATTCGGGCAGGAAATGTGATTGGGGGAGGCGATTTTTCCGTGGATCGTATCATCCCTGATTGTGTTAGGGCTGCGTTGGGGAAAAAAGCAATTATTGTGCGTAATCCCTATTCTATCAGACCATATCAATTTGTGTTAGAGCCACTTATGGTGTATCTTATGATTGCGCAGAAACAGTATCAAGATATTAGGTATGCCGGAAGCTATAATGTTGGACCTTGCGACAACGATTGCTTGACGACAGGAAGATTGGCAACATTATTTTGTGATTATTGGGAGCGCATAATTGGAGAGAAAATTTATTGGGAAAACGTAAGTGGCTTAGAGCCTCATGAGGCAAATTATCTGAAATTAGATTGTACAAAATTGAGAACAACTTTTAAGTGGGAACCAACATGGGGTATAGAGAAAGCAATGAATAAAGTTGTGGAATGGACAAAATTTTATTTGGCGGGTGAAGATGTTTCAAAATGTATGGACAGACAAATTGAGGAATTTCTAACCGAAAATTTAAATTTTAAAATATTTTGAATTGATTGTTTTTTGTGAACATAAATATGTGTATTCAGATGAAACGGAGATTAACAGAGAAATATGAAAGTAGTTTTATTGGCAGGAGGCTTAGGTACGCGTATGTCAGAAGAATCCGAATATAAACCTAAACCAATGGTTGAAATTGGTGGAAAACCAATTCTTTGGCATATTATGAAGGAGTATTTTTATTATGGATTTTCTGAGTTTATCATTTGCGCGGGTTATAAGCAACACATAATCAAAGAATGGTTTTCGAATTATTTTTTACATAATAGTGATGTTACATTTGATTTTACACATGGAATAGATAATATGATTATCCATAATCAACATTGTGAGCCATGGAAAGTAACGGTTGTTGATACAGGTTTGAATACGATGACAGGAGGAAGGATTAAGCGAATTCAACCTTATATAAAAAATGAAACCTTTATGATGACATATGGAGACGGTGTATGTGATGTTGATATAGCAGAACTTGTTAAATTTCATCAAAGTCATGGGAAAATAGCCACTATTACAGCCGTGATACAAGAACAACAAAAGGGAGTTATGACAATTGCAGGCAATAATGCTGTGAAATCTTTTCGAGAGAAAAGTATGTTAGATGGTATAACCATTAATGCGGGATATATGGTATTGAATTCAGAAATTTTTAATTATATAGATGGGGATAATACGGTCTTTGAACAGGAACCTTTGGATAAATTGGTTAAAGAGAAGGAACTGATGTCTTACCTACATAAAGGTTTTTGGCAATGTATGGATACTAAGCGAGAAATGGAATTATTAGAACGATATCTTGAAGTTGGAACGGCTCCTTGGAAGAAGTGGGATGATTAGTTGTGGTACATTATTAGAACGAGAAATGTTGGTTAAATGGAGAAATAATGAAATGAATTGTATTATTTGTGATAATAAAATGGCAATATGTGAGGTGCTGAAAAATAAGGTGAATACGCCTAATGTAATGAAAAAATTTATGAAGGCAGATAAGTATAATATTACATTTTATCATTGTGAAAATTGCGGACATGGTTATATTGAAAATATTTTGCCTGATAGTTTTTATGAAGAGTTTACAGTGGCGCTCGATGATAAAGAATGCAATAATCAAAAAAATACAAGAAGTGCGGGATTCGATAGAATTATCAATAGATTACTTGAGATGACAGGTAATGATAATGAGAGTATTTTGGAGATAGGATCTGGAAGAGGATATCTTCTTAAACAGGCACTTGAAAGGTTTAGATATGGATTGGGCGTTGAACCATCAAAAGCAGAAGCTGAAGTAGCAAAGAAAATGGATTTAAATATTATAGTAGATTTTTTTGGCAGGCAAAATAATATAGATAGGAAATTTTCTTCATTTGTTTCAACTATGGTATTTGAACATCTGCCTAATCCAAAAGAATCTATTTTATATGCGTATGAATTGTTGAAAGATGGTGGAAGTGGGGTCATACAGGTGCCCAATGCACAAAGGACATATTTGAAAAAGGTTTATTTTGATATTTACCCACAGCATCTTCATTACTATACACCGATGAGCTTAACGAAGCTGGTAATGGATGCGGGTTTTGAAGTCCTTTCATGCGAGGTGACTTCTGATGGTAATTATCTTGAAATATATGTAAAGAAAGTTATTCGAACGAAATCTTTTTATGAAAAATTAACAAGTGATAAAAATTTTTTTGAAAAAAATATGAGTGAGTATAGTTGTGTAGGAATTTGGGGAGCAAGTTACGCATCAAGAAGCCTGGTATATATTATCGATCAGACAAAAATAAAATATTTTTTTGATGTAAGTTCGAGTAAAATAGGTGGTTATATAAATGACCTTGACGTCCAAATAGAGTATCCGGAAATATCAAAGGTTAATGAATGCGATTTGATTATAATTATGGCGAATGAATATACTGATGAGATTATAAGAAATCTGAAAGACAGATGTGCGTATAAAGGGGAAGTTATTTATTTTGATTATACATGTGAATTAAAACGAATGAGGCTTGGAGATTAAAGCGATGATCGTGTTAATTACTGGGGCGAATGGTTATATTGCGAGTGAACTGATTGAATCATTGGAACAATATTCTGATATATATATTTATGCAGTAGTGCGGAAAAAGCATATAGGATGTTTTAAAAATCGAATTAATGTTGAATACTTATATTTTGATATGAGAGAATACGATATACTCTGGTCTGCAGTCGGTTCGCAGGTCGACTGTATTGTACATTGTACATGGAATGGAGCAAGGGGAAAAGGCAACCATAGAAATTCTATACAAAATGAAAATACTTTGGGGACAATGAAGTTGTTATTATCGGCAAAAAGACTAAAGTGCAAAAAGTTTGTGCAGATGGGTTCTTTGGCGGAGTATGGAATGGTATATGATCAAAAATTCCCAATAACAGAACAGACTAAGTGTATGCCGATAACACCATATGCTAAAGCAAAATATGAGTGCTTTTTAAAGTTAAGCGAAGAATGTTCAATGTATGAAATGGATTTTTGTGAGCTTAGGTTGGGATCTGTGTATGGATTTAATATGCAGAGTACTGCAATGATTAAATATGTTATTTGTGGTTTGATTGCGGACAAAGAGATAGGGCTTGAAAGTGATTGTGGACAGAGTTGGGAATTTGTATATATTCAGGATGTGATAGCAATCTTGCAAAAAATAGTTAGGACAGAAAATAAGTTGGGGATACATGTTTTGAATGTGTCTTCAGGAGAAAATAAGAAATTAAAAATATTTATGGAAGAAATTGAAAAAATGATTGGAGGGAAGGGACATATAAATTTTGGTAAGGCTGTCAATCAGTCAAGGTTTGGGTGTGCAGGTATTTGCTGTAATGTATCACTATTAAAAGAATATATGGGAAAAGAATATAAATTTACAACATTTGAGGAAGGTATAAGGGAAATTATAAGAATGGAAAGAAGTTGATATATAACGAAAAGGTACACAGTAGAGGTGTAAAAAATGAAAGTATCAGATTATATAGTTGAGTTTCTAATAAATAAGGGAATTACGGATGTATTTGGGTATCCGGGTGGTATGGTTGCACATCTGATGGATTCTTTTTATAAATACAGAGAACAGATAACTGTACATACAAATTATCATGAACAGGCATCGGCTTTTGCGGCAAATGGGTATGCACAGGTTTCTGGAAAAGTAGGAGTAGCGTATTCTTCCAGTGGACCAGGCGCAACAAATTTGGTTACGGGTATTTGTAATGCATATTTTGACTCAATTCCTACTCTTTTTTTGACAGGACAAGTTAATACATATGAAACAAAGGGAACATTACCAATTCGTCAAAGAGGATTTCAGGAAACAGAAATTATTCCTATAGTAAAAAACGTGACGAAATATTGTGCATATGTTGCCAGAGAACAGGATATTCGCTGTGAATTAGAGAAAGCGTTTCACTTTGCATTGGAAGGTAGGCAAGGACCAGTACTTTTAGATATTCCTATGAATGTACAGAGAATGGATATAGTTCCTGGGGAGTTGTATTCCTTTTCAACAGGCATAGAAAAACAGAAAAAGGATATAAATATAGATACAGTTGTCGAAGCTTTGGAAAGAGCAAAACGACCGGTTTTGTTGGTAGGAGCAGGAGTTAAAACTCAAGAAGCTCGCTCGTTGGCAAACAAAATTGTAAAAAAGTGGAGAATTCCGATTGTAAGCAGTATGGTTGCGGTTAGTGTAATACCTTATAATGTGGAAATGAATTTTGGCTTCTTGGGAGCATATGGATGCAGAACTGCAAATTTTATTGTTGCTAAGAGTGATTTAGTAATTTCCATAGGTGCACGTCTTGATGTTCGACAGGTGGGCGGAATTAGAAAAAATTTTGCTCCGAATGCACTGTTAATTCGTATTGATATAGATCAGGGTGAATTAGCATATCCTGTGAATGATAGGGAATTGCATATTTGTGCTGACTCTGAGATTGTGTTAAGAAAGTTGTATGAGGCTAAAATTGAATTAAAAAATGATGTGAATCAATGGTTTTGTAATTGTAGGAAAATTAGGGAACAACTAGATGGTTATGATGATCGGGAACCAAACATTGTAGTGAAAAAAATTGCTAAGATAATTCCAGCAGAGTATTCCATAACAACGGATGTTGGACAAAATCAGGTATGGATTGCACAATCATTCGAAATTAAACCTGGACAGAATGTGTTTTTCTCGGGTGGACTGGGTGCTATGGGATATTCTTTGCCAGCAGCAATCGGAGTATATTATGGAAGTCGAAGACCAGTAGTTTCTTTTAATGGTGATGGAGGTTTGCAAATGAATATACAGGAGCTGCAGTTTGTAGCGAGAGAGAAACTGCCAATTGCAATCGTAGTATTTAATAATCACGCATTGGGTATGATACGACATTTTCAGGAAATGTATTTTGATTCTAATTATACACAAACAGTGTCGGGAAAAGGATATGAAGATCCTATATTTGAAAAAATTGCAGAGGCTTATAGTATCAAATATGGTAGGATAGGTTTGTTTGAAGAAATAGATGATGAATTGTTTAATATTACAGAACCTATATTGATAGAAGTATGTTTTGACAAGAATACATATGTATTGCCTAAACTAGAATTTGGGAAACCTAATCAGGACCAAGAACCGTTATTAGGCAGAGAAACGTTTGAAAGAATAATGCATTTATAGCTTAAAAGTAGTATGCATTAAGGGGATAAGACTATGAAAGAATCTGTGATTGTATATGCACTAGGAAGGTATTGGAAGGACGAAATTAAAGTTATAAATTCGCAATATGATATTATAGCATGCAGTGACCAGAATCCGAAAGCATCGAAGGTTGCTGGTGAATATATGTTTGTAGCACCGGAATTTATGCGAGATATTTCTTGTGATAAAGTTATAATAGGATGCTCAAAATACGAATCTATGCGCGAGCTCATTGCATATAACTACAATATTCCATGGCAAAAGATATTTTATTATGAAGAACTTTTTGGAGATATTGAAAGGAAAGAACCAGGTGAAAGCAGGGGGCATGATGAAAAGCTGACAGTTGTAATTCCTACATATAACAGGCGGGAAAGACTAAAAAGAACATTGCGTTTACTAGAAATGCAAACGGATGATGACTTCACAGTAATCATTATGGATAATTGTTCAAATTATAGTATTTATGACATGTTGGAAGAGTATACGCTTCCATTCAAAAAGAAAGTTAAAGTTGTGCGCAACAAAATTAATATTGGGGCGGGAGCAAACATAGCAAATACGTTTATACAGGGTATAAGTGGATGGATGTGGTTGTTGGGAGATGATGATATTCCATCAATATATGCGGTGGAACATATTTATGAAGAAATTGAGTCTTCTGATCAAATGGGAGTTATTCATTTTGCAATACATGATTCTATGAAACAATTATTGAAAGGATATAAAGATTTTATAAATCTTCATGAGTTATTAAATTTTTATCAAAATATTGTGGATCAAGGACAGGATGTTGGTCTGTGTAATGGGGATTTTATTTATTGCTCAAACAAAGTATATAACATGAAATATATTTTTCAATATTGTAACAATGTTGTTAAGTATGCTTATTCTGCAGTACCTAATTTGGTTCCGATATTATTTATGCTGAATGATTCTGCTGCATATATGCGTATTAGCTGCAAACAAATTGTTACATGGGATATGTCGAAAGGAGATCATTGGGATTGCATTGAGACACTGTCGGGAATGCGTATTGTGACGGATTTTAAAATAAATTTGAATCAAACGGAAAAAAAAATGCTGTATCGGCTGCTTCTATATGCGTACACAGATGATTTGTTAGGAGCCATTAGAGAACAGAGTTTTAATTATGATATTGAGCAGATAGAAAAGTTATACAGTGAGATCTATCAATATTGTCTGGATGACGAAGAGAGAAATAATTTCTATCAGAAAATACAAAAACTAAAAAAAGAACATGCAAACGTGGGTAAGAGGAGTAGAACAAAATGAACAAGATTGTTATCTATGGATGTGGAAATGTTGGAAAAGCTGCGTATATGTATTTAAAGGATAAGAATGAAATTCTTTTTTTTGTCGATAAGAACGCGAAAGAAATACAAGAAATGACAGAATTTAAGGTTCCCGTATATGAACCTAAGGAGTTACTTAAATTATACATGGGGGTAAAAATTGTTATTGCAAGTACATGGTGGCGTGAAATATTAGATGATATTAAGAGCATGGGAATTGCAGATTTAGATATGGAAATATTCCAAGTAAGAATGGAGCCAGTTCTATCAAATAAAATTGAAGAAGCTCTAGACAGAAGAACAATTAATTTAGGTGATTTTCTATGTACTCAGTCAGCTATTGGTTGTAAGGAATTAACATTTATACCAGGTGGCTCTGGGATTTTGGATTTTGTGTTTTTAAAACAGATTGCAATACTATATGGCTGCAGGGAATATTTAGAAATAGGAACATATATAGGTGAAAGTATAAATGTTTTGACAGAGTGTTGTGAAAAACTTTATAGTGTAACGGCACCTTTGGGGAGTCCATATTCTATGAAAACGTGGTGTAAGGAAGCTGGTTTACCAGATTATTCAGAAAGGCTTACCTATAATAAAAAAATCATTCATTATTTTACAGATTCAAAGCAGTTTGACTTTTCAAAACATGCAGACACAGTTGATCTCTATTTTATAGATGGTGATCACAGTTATTCAGGAGTATATTGTGATACAAAAAATATTGTCGATCATAAAAAAGAAGATGCGATAATAATATGGCACGATTTTAAAAATGGAAATCGATATAATGTGGATGTGGTAAAGGCTGTAAGCGATGTATTGGGAAAGGAATTTGAAAATGTGTATGTGACAGATAATAATATGTGCGGAATTTATATTCCTAAATGCAGAAAATTTGAATTCACCTTACACAGAAGATGTTATGAGGAAAACGCAATATTATATACATATGATGTAAATTTGGAAAGTTGTGGAGTACATAACATTAAATAAGGGGATGTGACATGATAAAAAATATTATTGTCTTTGGATACGGGGTTGATGGCGTACAGGCATACTTAAAGCTTGAACAAGAGGGTATATATAATCTGCTAGGATTTGCAGACAATTCTTTGGCTAAACAGGGTAGGATTGCGTTTGAAAAGCCAGTTAAATCGTTAGATGATTTGGAAATTCTGAATCAGCAGGTCTCATTTTCGGTAGTAATCGCATCGTCAAAATGGATGACCATAAAAGAACAATTAGAGGAACGGCAAATAGAAATATATGGAATTATAATAAATTCGAAATTACAAAAATATAATGAGGTAGCCTGCTTTGATAAACTGGATTGTTCGAAACCTGTGTTTTTATATGCAGGAGATATAGTGGATGACATACATATGGCAAATGATAATTTGTTTGGTTTGTCGATTACAAAAATGGACGAAAAACACATTTTTCATGACATTAGATGGAGATATCCGTTACCAGATGAGTCAATATATGCGTATCAAGCAGAAGATGTTTTGGAACACATTGAGATAGGAGAAGTGGTGCCAGCGCTTAACGAGATATATAGAATTTTAAAAAAGGGAAGTGTACTGCGAATATGTTTGCCAGATTATAATAGTCCGTATTTGAGCAGAATTTCCTTAAAGGACGATACGGGAAAGATATTGTATGATCCGACAGGGGGAGGAGAACTGGGATTGTTTGGAATTGGAAATGGCGGGCATCTTTGGTTTCCGACATATCATTTGGTAAGGGGATTGTTGGAGAAGAGCAGTTTCAAAGAAGTTGATTTTATATGTTACTACACTGTAAAAGGTGAGTTGGTGAAAAACAAGTTTGATTATTTAAACGGCTATGTAAATCGTGTTTCTGACATAGAAGATGATAGGGAAATATACAGCATAATAGTGGATTGTAAGAAATAGATAATAAATTAACATAGTGGAATCGAGGCATGAATTGGAGAAAACACGAAATGAAAACAGCAACGTTATTATTCACTTATAATAGGAGCTATCATACAAGAGCGGTTTTAGAAGCACTAAGTAAAAGCAACAGACTTCCACAAAAATTATTTGTTTTTCAGGATGGTTTTAAAAACAATAGAGATGTTGAAGAGTGGCAGAAGGTAAACGAGTTTATAAAGGGTATAGAATGGTGCGAAGCAGAGATCATTGTATCGGAGATTAATAAAGGTTTAGCAGCCTCTATCGTTTCAGGAATTACATATGTATTTGACAAATATGATGCGATTATTGTTCTGGAAGATGACTGTGTTCCAGATGTTTCTTTTATGGATTTTATGTATCAATGCTTTGAAAAATATCAAAACAATAAAAAGATATTTTCTGTCAGCGGATATGCCTATCCTGTAGTTTTGGAAAAGGGAACACATGATATATACGGATGCGGACGAGTTTCTTCATGGGGCTGGGGAACTTGGAAGGACAGATGGGAATATTTTGAGAAAGACTATGAGCTTGTCAAAAAACTAAGACAAGAAAAAGAGTTTTCTAGAAATTTGGCAATGTGGGGGATGGATCTGGAAAGTATGCTAGTGGGGAATGTCAGAGGAGAATGCGATTCTTGGGCAGTTTTCTGGGCATTAAATGTGATTGCGAAAGAGGGAATTTGTATCAATCCTTATGAATCGTTGATTAGAAATATCGGGTTGGATGGATCTGGGACGAATTGCGGTGTTACGGATTATTATGATGTTTCGCTTATGGATAAGAGTAAACAGATATTTGATTTGCCAGATGAAGTTCATGTTACAGAGAAAACGATAGAAGCTTTTACACCACTCTTTGGGAGTTATACGGCATTAAATTGTGATGAAAAAGAAAAAGAAAAAATTTTAGTTTATGGCCTGGGTAATTATTATCTACGAACCGAGGAAAGAATATGTGCAGAATACTATGTGGAAGCATTTGTTGACCGAGTGAAAAAAGGATGGTTTGCAGGTAAACCGATTATTAAGAGCAAAGATATAGAGAAATATACATATGATAAGATTCTTGTCATGATTTTGAACAATGAAGAGCGTTTGGAAGTAAAAGAGTACTTAAAAGCACAGGGTATAGAGTCGAAAAAGATATTGGATGGAAGTACTTTGTACAGATAATGAAATATGAGAAAAGACAAAACAGACGAAGAGGAAATGTCGTGCAAGATACCATAATAAGTAGGTAGATATGAAATCCAGATGAGATGAATTGCAAGCGGGATTTTTATGGGGCGGGTTTGAGTATCTTGAGGAGATAACGCAGGAAAGGGAAGAGCACTCGGACTGTTATGGAAATGAAATTAAGAATAAGTGTGATTTTTGCTAAGATAAAAATTGGGGATATTGCTAGTGGATCTGCCTATCACAGAACAATATACCAGTGAAGTTTTATCTCTTTCCATGTATAATAGCCATGACAAAAAAGAGCAGAACTGGACAATATAGATCATAAACGAATGGAGCAGAGATGAGGGTTAATGTGAAATTATCAGAGCAGATCAAGATAATGGAATTTCCGGATTTTGGAGATGAGCGAGGGAATCTGATCGTAGTGGAGGGTGGTATTGATATACCGTTTGCTGTTAAAAGAGTTTTTTATATTTATGGCTCGGATTCTGAAGTGATAAGAGGCAGACACGCGAACAGAAAAAGTGAATTTGTCATGATTAACGTGAGTGGAAAGAGCAGGGTAAAGGTTGACAATGGGTATGAGCAGCAGGTCATTGAGCTGAACCGTCCACGCATGGGATTGTATCTGTCAACGATGGTCTGGAAAGACATGTATGACTTTTCGCCAGACTCTGTTTTGCTTGTGTTAGCAAGCGAACATTATGATAGTGAGGAATATATCAGAAATTATGACGATTATATCAGGGAGATTGAGGGGGAATGAATGTGGACAGTTATATGATATTTTGTACACTGTTTGATTCTGGTTATCTGGATAAAGGACTTGCTCTCTATCGCTCCATGAGAAAGCAGATTGGAGATTTCAAACTGTACATCGCTGCTTTTGACAATAAGTGCTATGAGGTTCTGTCGGATATGCGTTTAAAAAATGTTGTTTTAATTCCGCTTGAGGAGATTATGAATGACCAACTGCGGCAGAAAAAAAAAGAAAGAACACGCGCGGAGTTTTGCTGGACATGTACATCAGTTGTTATTGAACATGTACTGATGAGATATCAGGAAATGGTATGTACTTACATAGATGCGGATATTTATTTTTTTGCAAACCCAGACAGCATTATAAAACAAATAGTAGATCAGGGCTGTTCTGTTGGAGTGGCGCCACATGGATTTGAGAGAAGCTATTGGGATGTGGAGCAGAAGATTAATAATGGAAGGTATTGTATTCACTTTAATACTTTTTTTCATACAGAGAATGGATTGAAAGTTTTGAAGGAGTGGAAAGAGGATTGTTTCAACTGGTGTTATAGTAGATGTGAGGATGGAAAACTGGGAGATCAAAAGTATGCAGACAGATGGAAATTGAAGTATTCTTGTGTGCATGAAATTAAAAATTTGGGGGCTGGAGTTGCTCCGTGGAATGTACATCTATATGCTTATTATGGAAGAGAAGACAGAAAGATTTTGTTGGGTTACAGAAATCAGAAATTCCCGTTAGTTTTTTATCATTTTGAAGGTTTGAAATATCTGGATGACGGAAGCGTTTTTTTAAATCTGTGGAAGTTCAACGTATCTGGACTTAAGAAAAAGGTAAATGAAATTTATAGCGAATATTTTAGGGAAATAGGAATGGTTCGTAAGTATCTGAAAAGTAACTATGGGATTTTTTTTGAAGATATGCGTGTCGATAAGAAAACATTTTTGAAATCAAAGTGTTCTATAAAAGAATTTTGTAGGGATAAAGGCTTACTGGGCGGTTTGAAAGACTGGATAAAGTTTAGAATTAATAATATGATGTGGGAAGAATAAAAAATGTGTGTGGGGGATTGATATGTTTTTGCAGGAGAGGGCAAAGGAAATTAATGATTGTTTAAAGGGTTTGGCAGGAAAAGCGAATGTGGCAGTTTGGGGTGCGGCGCTTCATACGGCAAAGCTTTTTGAAAAGACTGAGCTACTTTTCTATAACATAAAGACAGTTTTGGATATGAATGAGAAGAAGTGGGGAGATTATTTTTTTGGATGGAAGATAGGAGATCCTTTCAAAGCGGATTGGGAGATGATTGATGCTGTGGTAATTTCTGTGCCAAACCATGAGATAGATATTATAAAAATACTGCGGTATGAACTGCAATATAAAGGCGATATTATTACACTGTATACAGAGGAAAAGACAACTCCTTTTTATTTACTGCATGATGCAAGTATTACAGAAGTGCGGTATTTGGGAGATTACAAGAACTGGAAGGATGCGGCAGATGAATGCACAGGGTATGATGATTCCGCTATTATAAGCAAGGTGGCTGACTCCATAGAGAAAGTAAAAAGAGGAGAGGCAGCTTGGGAGAGGGATAGCTGCCTGTTTTATGAGCAAAAATATAATTACCAGATATGCGCAGGGATATTAAGATGCGCACTGAAAAAAGGAAACGAAGTTGTAACTGTACTGGATATAGGAGGAGCTTTAGGGAGCACATGGTTTCAGAATAGAAACTATTTTACAGAACTGGTGGATTTGGAGTATGTAGTTGCGGAGCAGGATCATTTTGCTGAATATGGACATAAAAATCCAAAAACGTTATATGAGAGTAGTTATCCGGTAGTCATTTTTAATAAAAATGAGGTTGAAAAATTTTTTGAAGGTGATTATAAATTGATTGAAAATGATATTTCTAGTGTGCCGGAGGAGGTATATTTTCCGGATGGGAAGGCGCAATCCAGATTATATGTTTTTGAGTGTATAGAGAAGTAGTATTGTGTAGGGGAAATATATCAGCAGAGAGTGGAAAATATGAAAAAGATTGTAAAAATAATTAGCGGATTGGTCGGCGTTGGCGGTTTGGTTTACTTTGTGGCAGGGTGGCAGCAAAAGTGCATAGAGCGTTGGAAAGAACAGGCGGAAAAAAATAGGGCTATGTTTGTTCTGATGGATCAGTGGACAAATATCAAGCAGAACGGCAGAAATTTGGAGGAGTATTTCTTTAAGAACGAGTATTATCGAATTGCTGTTTATGGAATGGGCGTTCTAGGGCAGCGGCTAATTAAGGAACTTGATAATTCTAAGATACAGATTGCCTATGGAATTGATAAAAATAGAGATATAGTATATACAAATCTTAAAGTAGTCACAATGGAAGACGAATTAAAGAAGGTAGACGCGGTGGTGGTTACGGTTGTGAAAGAGTTTGATGCAATTCAGGAAAAACTATTGAAGAAAATCGAATGTCAGGTGATAGCGATAGAGGATATTTTGGGCGAGTTTTGAGGGAGATTCATTTGTGGGTGAAAAAAAGAAAATTTTGATTTGGGGAACCGGAAACATCTGTAATAAGGTGTTAAACAACGGTATACAGGGGAAAATAATCGGTTTCATAGAGAGTGTAAAAAGCAGGAAGGAATATCGGGGACTGCCAGTATATAGCACGGATACCTTTCCGGCGGACTTTGATTATATTATCGTGGCAAATAAGAGTGTAGATGCTGTTTATAAAGTATGTATGGAAAAAAGGATTAACTTAAAAAAATGCATCTTTCTCTTTCCTGTAAAAACCGTGTGTGGAAATACAGACAAGGAAGAAATAAAGGATATTTTGGGGGAGAAAAACTATACAAATTACTGTGCGCAACTGGGAGAATATCAAGGAACTTTTTTTGAACAGGATTTGGAAAAATACCAAGACCTTAACAAGAGAAAAAATTTTGATATTCAAAAGAAATATTTATGGCCTGTCATTTCTGATAAATATGGGGATGCAGGAACAATTGAAAACTATTTCTGGCAGGATTTGTGGGCAGCAAAACTGATAGGGAAATCTGGTGTAAGGAAGCATTTTGATATTGGTTCTAGAGTTGATGGATTTATTTCACACCTGCTGGTTATGGGGATTGATGTTACCATGATAGATGTGCGTGATTTTCCGAAACAGGTAGAGGGACTGCGTACAATTATAGATGATGCAACCACATTAAAACAGGTTTCGGATGGCAGCATTGGAAGTCTGTCAGCATTGTGCTCGTTGGAGCATTTTGGGCTTGGAAGATATGGAGATTCGATAGATCCAGAAGGATGCTTTAAGTGCTTTATGAGTATACAGAAAAAAATGAAACAAGGAGGGCATCTGTATATTTCTGTGCCTGTTGGAAAGGAAAGAGTGGAGTTTAACGCACACCGGATTTTTTATCCTGCAACAGTAATTGATTCTTTTGCGGATATGGAATTAATTGAGTTTTCGTGTGCAACTGAAGCAGAGATTGAGTATAATGTCAGCATACATAAATATGATAATGATATGCACAATGGAAATCACAGATTTGGGTTGTTTCATTTTAGAAAAACCTATTAGGAGGCTGCGATGCTAAAGGACATTTATATTTGGGGAGCCGGAAAATACGGAGATATGGCATACATTTATTACAAGGATGATTGTAATATTCTGGGATATATTGACAGTATGCCAGAGAAATGTGGAACGCTGAAAAATGGTATTTCTATCTATGCGCCGGATATATTAAAAAATAAAGCAGTGGCGGTGGTTATTGCTGTCAGAAATAATGAAGGTATTGAAAAAAAACTGCGAGAGCAATATGCAATTCAAAACATTTTTTATTTTCGCTGTATGGAAGAGGCTGTTTCTGTTGTGACAGATGATAGTCGTCCTAAGGAAGCACTCCCTGAAGATGCCGTTATCATACATTTTAGTGGCGGTCTTGGCAATCAAATGTTCCAATATGCGCTAATGAAAAATTATTTACTCAAGAAAGAGAATGTCTATGCAGATTTGTCAGATTATCAGAAGGCGGAAGGTGGAATATTTCAACTTACGGAAGTGTTTCAAAATATTCAGATAAAAACTTGTGATATTGGACAGAAATATCAGTTGGCAAAAAGATATCTGGATGGTGATATTAATAGGAAATTTATTATAGCAGGCGAAATTAAATATGAAATCGACAATGCCAATTTAAATATGGAGGCAGGATTTATAAAAGGTCTACATCAAAATTATTATTTTCCATTGATAATCAGAGAACAGCTTTTACAGGATTTTCAATTTAATTTGATGGCTGACAGATATCTGCAAGAATTGTGTGAAAGTATACGAGTTCGGAATAATATAGTGGCGGTTCACGTCAGACGGGGAGATTATTTGTCAGACAAGTATCGGCACACACTGGGCAATATATGTACAGAAGCATATTATAACAAGGCTATGGACTATATGGAACAGAGGGTGGAAGATTGCAGATTCTGTTTTTTCTCAGATGATATTAAGTGGGTAAAAGAGCGTTATAAGAGGAACAATGCCATTTACATAGAAAGCAACATGTTTGTCGAATATCAAAACTGGTTTGATATGTGCCTTATGAGTTTTTGCAGCCATCATATTATAGCAAACAGTACATACAGTTGGTGGGGAGCATGGCTAAATTCGCGGGAAAAGATAGTGATAGCGCCCAAAACATGGGCAAGGTCAAAGAATTTTGCAGATATATGTCCTGTGGAGTGGATAAGAATGTAATCAGACGGAGGTTGATTGTGAAGGATTATTATGGAAAAAGAGCTGTGATTTACGGACTCGGATATGAATACAGGAAGCAGGAAAGCTTTATAAGAAGCGAATTTGATGTTGTGGGATATAGCGACAGGAAGAAATATGATATGCCCTTATATGTCAGACCGGCAGATATAGCCGGATTGTCTTTTGATTATATATATGTGACAAGCCATAAGTTTTTTGCGGAAATAAAAAAGGACATTTTGAACGTACTGAACGGAGGGGGAGTATTTGAGGAGCGAATTATTTCCTTTGATGACGTATGGGGAGATTTCAAACATATCAGAGATGAGTGGATTAAGGCAAAGCTTGAAAAAGTTGAAGAAGGGAAAATACTGCTTGACGCTGGTGCAGGTGAACAGAAATACGCACCGTTTTGCAGTCATTTAAAATATATCGCACAGGATTTTGGAAAATATGATCCAACCGAATGTAAAAAAGGAGTTTCGGAAGAACTAAAGTGGGATACTTCAAGGGCAAATATTGTTTGCGATATTATTGATATGCCGTTGGAAGATAATTCTGTGGATGTGGTTTTATGTACAGAGGTATTTGAACATTTAAAAGATCCAGTGCTTGCAGTGCAGGAAATTGCAAGAATTTTAAAATCGGGAGGAGAATTGATTCTGACAGCTCCATTTTGCAGTCTGACACATATGGCACCATATTATTTTGCGAACGGCTTTAGCGAATTTTGGTATAAAGAACATTTAGAAGCAAACGGATTTGAAATAAGGGAATTAACTCCAGATGGCAATTATTTTAAATATATGGCACAGGAATTGTTTCGGACAGTTGAGATGTCTGAAAAGTATTGCAACTTTAATCTTAACCAAGAACAGATGGGTATATTATCTCAGGCTGTAAAAATAATGTCCAAGTTGTCCTCGATGGATTCGGTTTCATCGGAAACGCTGTGTTTTGGATATATGATTGAGGCATATAAGAGATAAAGAGAAATAGTGGAGGAGAAATATATGGCTGGAATTTGTGGCTTTTATCATAAAGGCAGTGTAAATGCAGAATGCCTGAAAGCTATGGGGATGACACTGCGACATCGCGGACCAGACGGCTACGGTGAAGAGTATGTTCAAACAAAGGCAGGAAATCTGGGAATTGCATGTACCAGGCTGAATATCCAGGATTGCATGAAAGAAACAGTACAACCGTTATGGTCGGAGGATGGACGGGTATTATTGGCATATGACGGATCAATATATAATACGGAAGCTATAAGAAATGCGTTACAGGGTTTTACATGGAGAGGAAAGGGTATAGCGGAAGTTCTGATAGCAGCATATTTGGAATGGGGAATGGAATTTTTGAATCATATAGATGGTATGTTTTCGATGGTAATTTTTGACCGTAAAGACGATTCTTTGTATCTCTGCCGGGATCATATGGGGAAAAAGCCATTGTACTACTATTATAATACCAGCCAGGACTTTGTTTTTGGATCGGAAATACAAGCAATTTTAACATTTCCAGCAGTAAAAAGAGAACCAAATGTAAATATTCTTGCATCCTATCTTTATCACTGGTATTTTCAGGAACCAGATACAGCTTTTAAAGATATTTATAAAGTTAAAAAAGGACACTATATTAAAATACAGAATGGGGTATTATCTGAACATGCATATTGGACAATCGGCGATGCATATGCAAAGGGACAGAAGAAGTTAATTACTGATTATGATGAGGCTAAAAATGAATTGCAAATGCTGCTAAAAAAAGCTGTCAGAAAAAGGATGGATGGTGTAGAGGCAGTAGGAGGATTCTTGAGTGGAGGATATGATTCTTCTATGGTGTGTGCGCTGATGCAGGAGAATTCTGTAAAAAGAATACGAACGTACTGTATGGGATTTGAAGATGAAGCGTTTGATGAACGAGCTTATGCGGAGCGTGTTGCAAAATATCTGGGTACAGAGCATAGGAGTCTTTGTATAAGTGACAAGGAGATGCTGCAAATTTTAGATTTGGTTGTGAAAAACAATGCACTTCCGATTGCGGATTATGCAATTATTCCAACGCTTGTAATGGCGGAGGAGGCTAGAAAGGATAACGATGTTATTCTAACGGGAGTTGGAGGTGACGAGCTTTTTATGGGTGGCCTCAGTATCTATGCAGCGCTTGACGAAGCGCAAAAGGAAGCATTGACAGGGAGGATAATTTATTACTGTAGAAAGATTCCTGTATTAAAAGACATAAAGACTCTCAATAATTTACCCTTCCATATTAGACTTGTTGCAATGGATAAAAATGCGAAAGCAGCAACACAAATCGGTGCGTCTGATATGTTTGACACGATTAAAAGAATGCTTGCAGAACCAGTTGAAAATAATAGTTTCTATTTTGAGATAGAGGATAGATATCCAGAAAAGAATTATGGTGCAAGAAGAAGCCTTGTGGATTTAGATTCTTATACAGTAGAGCTGGAGCTTCTAAAAGAAGACAGTGCTACTATGTATGTAGGGCTTGAACGCCGATGCCCTATTTATGACAAAAATGTCATGGAATATGTATTCAGAATGCCTTATCAATTTAAAATGCAGGGAAGTGGAGGAAAACGGATTTTGAGAGATATTCTGTATGAATATGTTCCAAGAGAGTTAGTAGATAGACCGAAATCAGGCTTTAATATTCCTGCAGAACGACTGTTAAAAACATATTTAAAAGATGAACTGCTGGAACTGAGCAGCCCAGAGTATCTTAATAGACAGGGACTGTTTCACGCGGAATATGCTTCAGAAATTGTCAGGGATTATTTAAAGCCTGAAAAAGAGCGAAAAAGGAAAGGTCATTTCGGTATTATATGGACATTTTATATTTATCAGAAATGGTATCAGGAATGGATTGCAGGAACGAGAAATGGAATATGATAATTTAGTTATTTATGGGGCAGGAGAACGGGGAAGAAACCTAATATCGCTTGCAGATTCCTGCGATTGGGAAATCAAGACAGTGGTAGATAGCAATCACGCACTTTGGGGAACATATATCGGAAGTCATCAAATAAAAGCACCAGAGGACTTGAAAAATATAAATGAGATAACATTGTGCATTACGCCTGCATTTCAGGCAGATGTTATCAGAAGTTATATTACAGATATTTGTAAGGGAAAAGTACAGGAAATATCATATAACCGTCTAATACAGAAGATATATGCCATGGTGGATTTTTCTGATGTATTAGATACTGCACCTGTATATAGCAGTCATAAATCAATTATTTTTGCATGTCTGGATGGGATGGCGCTTGGCGGTGTTCAGGAATGGACAAAGGATATCTGCCTAAAGTTTTTGGAGGAAAAAAATGAGAACACTTATATCTTATCTACAGGGAACAGCGGTAATATTGCTGCAAAATTAAAAAGTCATGTGCTGGATGTGGATATTGATACAAGGAGCATAAACAGCGTAGATAACATAAAAAAGCTGATAGCATGTTTGAAAAAGCATTTACCGTGCATACTTGTGACAAGTTATCCATATGAAGTTTTTGCAGGAAAGATTGTAAAAGAAGCGTATCCAGATAAAGTCAAGATTATTTCTGGAATTAGAAATGCAGCAGAGAACACATATCAGGAATACTTGGATTTTCAGGAGTGTGTAGACGCGTATGTCTGTGTCAGTTCTGACATCTCAAGGGAAATGATAAAACGTGGAATTAAGAAGGATAGAGTATATACGATGATATGTCCAGTCAATTGTTCCTCAAAGCTTATAAGATCGTATACAGTTGAAAGAACAAAGCCGATAAGACTGGGATATGCCGGTAGAATTGTTGTTTCGCAGAAACGCATGGATTTGATGGAAATGCTGGTAGAGACTTTGGAGGTACGAAAAGTAAATTATTATTTTGAACTTGCCGGAGAAGGTAGTTATTTACAAAGAATACAGGAATTTATTAGAGAAAGGCATTTACAGCAAAAAGTAAAATTTGTAGGAGTTTTAAGCAAACAGGAGATAGGCAGTTTTTGGAGTAATAAAGATATTTGCATTAATATAGCAGACTTTGAAGGGCGTTCCCGTTCTGTTGCTGAAGCTATGGCAAACGGGGTGGTACCGATTGTAACAGACACTTCCGGGGCAAAGGACGATATTCGGGACGGGGAGAACGGTTATATCGTTGCTATTGGAGATTATAAGGCGATAGCGGACAAGGTGGCAAAATTGGAACAAAACAGGGATTTATTGCCCGATATGGGAATGAAAGCGTATATAGAGCTAAAAGGAAAATGCAGTATGGACAAGCACTATCAGTTTTGGAAGGAAGTGATGCATTTTGAAGTGGATAAATAGAGGGGAAGAACTGAATGCATATAAGGCAGAGAAACTGGAACATGAAAAGTTTTATGTTTTTGGTGCGGGGGATATTGGACGTGGATTGTATGTGACATTATTGTTTTTCCGAATGTTTGCAGGCTTTATAGATAATGACGTGCAGAAGCAGAAAAGTGGTTTTTGTGGTCAGCCAGTGCAGTCCTATCAATGGTTTTTGGAGAATGAGCGGGATAAGACGCTGATTATTGCCGCAAGTGAGACAAATGAACGGGAAATTAGCAGGCAGTTACGAGAAGATAACTGTAAATTTTATTTGTCTGGAATTTTTCTGAACAGAGTGCTGCCAATATATTTTTTTCAAAAAAAGAATATTTTATTTATGAACTTAGCGCAAATTTGTGTGACAGAGAGGTGTACATTAAGATGTGCTGACTGTGCGCATGGTTGCTGGGCTGTAGACAGAAATGCGAATGATATGAAATTGGAAGAAGTATATATATCTGCTGATTTGTTTTTTTCAAAAATTGACTATATTCATGAATTTGTCCTGATTGGAGGAGAACCATTGCTATATAAGTATTTGAAAGAGGCAGTGGAATATATTGGTGAAAAATATCGAAACAAAATAGGAACTTTCAGCATTACGTCGAATGGAACGATTCTCCCAGACCAGGCTTTGGTGGATAGCTGCAAGAAATATGGAGTGTTGTTTAGGATTTCCAATTATGTGAAGGCAATTCCCAATTTACAGGGACAGTATGATAAGGTGAAAAATATATTTTTAAAAGAAGGGGTAAATTATCATTTTGGTAAGGCAGAGGAAGTGTGGTGGAACTATGGTTTTACGGATGCATTACAGGAAGAGAGTGAAGAACAATTAATCCGAAAATTTGATAGATGTATGACTCCGTGCAGGGAAACGAGAAACGGAAAGCTTTATTTCTGTGTGATGGCTAGAACTATATCAGATAATTTGGGATATCACATAGGAGAAAATGATTTCTTGGATTTAGTTTCTCTGCCAGATGGTGATTTGGGAAGGCGAATTTTGTTGGAATATAATTTGGGATATTCAGAAAAGGGATATTTGGAAATGTGCGCGAGATGTCATGGGAAAGATTGTAGAAATTATCCGGTTATGGCTGCTAGACAATTGAGGTGATAACGACATGATTAGTGTAATTGTGCCAATCTATAATGGAACAGAATATTTACATAAGTGTGTTGAGAGTATTTTAAAACAGACATATAGAGACTTAGAAATTATTCTTGTGGATGATGGGTCTGCATATCTGTGTGGTAAAGCATGTGATGAATATGCAGATCAGGATGATAGAATTAGAGTGATACATAAGGAGAATGGCGGTTCTACAAGTGCAAGAAAAGCTGGATTGGAAATTGCGAATGGTGAATTTGTCGGTTTTGTGGATGGAGATGATTGGATAGAACTTGATTATTATGAAAAGATGGTATTAGCACAGGAAAAGACAGGCGCAGATATCGTCTTATCAGGGCATTTTCATGATATTGGAGCAGACAGCAGGCAGGTGAGGGATAATTTCCCTGTTGGAGTGTATACAAAGGAGCAGCTTTTGCCAGCATTGCTTTATGCAGGGCGGTTTTTTGAATATGGTGTGCAGCCACATATGGTTACAAAACTATTTAAAAAAGAAATTGCAGTAAAGATGCAGATGCGTGTTGATAATCGTATTGTCATTGGGGAAGATGCGGCAGTTGTCTATCCCAGCGTGCTGGAGGCGGAAAAAGTATATGTATCAGATGTTTGTGCGTATCATTATATACAACATCCGAACAGCATAACAAAAAGTAGGGAGGTAAAAAAGGGAGCAGAAATATATGACCTGCTGTTTAAATGTTTGGAGGAAGCGTTTAAAGAAAAAAAGGTGTGGGAAATACTGGAGTCACAACTAAAACAATATAAAAAATATTTGTTATTTATGCATCAAATATCTATATTTGATGAAAAGGTGTTAGTGCCTTATGGGGGGATACAGCAAGGAAGTAAGGTAATTATTTACGGAGCAGGCGTACTGGGGCAGAAGATGTACAGATATCTTGCAGAAAAAGAAGAAATAAGCATTGTTTTATGGGTAGACCAGAAGTATGCAGTTTATCAGAAAAATGGTTTTGGGGTGTCTGATCCAGATGAAATATTGAAAGTGACAGATTATGATTTTATTTTGATTGCGAACACTGTGCAGGATGTGGCTGAAAATATAAGACAGTATCTAGTTGATAAAGGAATAGATAATAAGAAAATATTATGGTTCTCAGAAGAGTTTAGAAAAATGTAAGAAACAGAATTCTTTGGAGGAAAGTGTTTAGTGAATAAGTTATCCGAAATACTTCAAAAATATAAAAACAGTCCCATTGCAATATATGGTCTGGGTGTGGAGACAGAGAGAATTCTTGACGAAGCCAAAGAAGCGTTTCAGGTGATTGGACTGCTGGATGGCTATCGTAGTAGTGGCGATTTGTATGGAATGCCAATTATTTCATTGAAGCAGGCGATTGTGCAGCGGGTCAGTCTGATTGTGGTAGTAGCTCGTCCGGGCTCCTGTCGCGCCATTGCCGGAAAGATTGGCAGTATATGCAGAGAGCATAATATCGCTCTGTTTGATGTAAGGGGAAATGATTTGTGTGATACACGCCGCATTGTTTATGATTTCCAAAACGCAGAAGGAATTACTCGAAAAGAGCTGATACAGCGGATAGAGCAGTATGATGTTGTAAGTTTTGATTTGTTTGATACATTGATTATGCGTCAGGTATTATTTCCTTCGGATGTGTTTGAACTGGTAGACGACAGATTGCGGCAGCACGGCATTGTGATAGAGGATTTTTCTGCCAGACGTATGATCAGCGAAAAGGAGCTGTCCAAGAAGCGTGCACCAAAACTGACCGAGATTTATTTATACATGAGGAGAACATATCAGCTAACAGAAATTGAGCCAGAGCAGATGGCGATGTTGGAGTGGGAGATTGACTGTGGACTCGTAGTTCCGAGAAAAGAGGTTTGTAGACTGCTTTCTAATTTGGCAGCATGTGGGAAGAAAGTTTATGTTGTGTCGGATTCTTATTACAATAAGCAACAAATTATAGGTATTATGAATAAGTGCGGCATTACACAATATATGGATGTGTTTGTTTCCTGTGAGTATGAGACAGGGAAAACACAGATGCTTTTTCAGAAATATAAGGAAGAAACAATGGCTGAAAAGTATCTGCATATTGGTGATGATACAGTTGCAGATGTAGAGTACGCCAAAAAAAATGGGATTGATGTCTGTCGTCTTTACAGTGGGATAGATCTTTTGGAGCTGGTGGGATATATGGGATTGTGGGATTATATGGGAGCTTTGTCAGACCGGATTAGGATTGGTATGTTTTTATCTCGCGTTTTTAATAGTCCTTTCCAGTTTGAGACAGAACAGAGGAGAATTGGCATAAATACGGCATATGATATTGGTTATGCTTTTTTTGCACCAATGATATGTGACTTTGTGTTATGGTTCCGAAATCAGGTGGAGGAATACCGACTGAATAATATTCTTTTCTGTGCTAGAGATGGTTATCTGATCAAGCAACTATATGATGAGCTTTGCAATAGTGTTTCTTCTCTTTATTTTCTGACATCTCGGACGGCAGCGATTCGGTCGGGCATGGAGAATGAGGAGGATATCCGTTATGTGGAAGATATGAAATTTAGCGGAAGTCTGTCGGAACAACTTGAAAAACGGTTTGGAATTTGTGTGGACATAGCAGATAATCGGGTGGATCTGTTGGACTACAAAGAAGAAATCCTGAATCGTTCTGCGATGTGCAGAAAAAATTACGCGATATATATCGATAAGCTGGAGCTGAAGAAGGAAGATGCAGCCTTCTTTGATTTTGTTGCAAAGGGTACCACACAGATGTATATGGGCAGGCTTATGCCACAGCATTTAAAAGGAATCTATTTTCTTCGGTTGGATGAAGAACAGATGTGGGGGGAAAACTTGGATATTGTTTCTTTTTACAGTGATTCGGAAAGGAATGCTAGTGTTATTTTTCAAGATTATTATATTCTTGAGACCATGCTGACAGCACCGATGCCTTCTATCAGAGAGTTTGATGAAAGAGGGAACCCAATATATGGGAAAGAGACCAGAAAAGCGGGAGATATTCGCTGCTTTCAGGAGGCACAGGAAGGGATTCGGGAATATTTTAGAGAGTATTTGAAGCTGTGTCCCATTTCGGATAGAAAAACAAACAAAAAACAGGATGAGGTGTTTTTATCCATGATTCACAAGGTGGAAGTGAGAGATACTGATTTCTTGTCTTTAAAGGTAGAGGATTCGTTTTTTAATCGGATGACAGATATGGCGGATATGCTGTAAAAGAATTGAAATAAATGGAGGATTCTTATGCATTTTGAACTAACTGCATCTTTGATGTGTGCCAACTATGGCAATTTGGAGAAAGAAATCAGAGAACTGGACGAAGGTGGGATTGATTCTTTTCATATTGATATTATGGATGGACGGTTTGTACCGAACTTTGCAATGTCGTTAAACGATATGAAATACATAGCCAGCGCGACAAAAAAGCCGCTTGATGTGCATTTGATGATTGAACATCCAAATAATAATGTGCAGCTCTTTCTAAAGAATCTGCGTCCTGGTGATACGGTTTATATTCACCCTGAGGCAGAGTATCACCCTTCGACTACTTTGCAGAAGATTATAGATGCGGGTATGGTGCCTGGGATTGCAATTAATCCAGGGACAAGCGTGGAGACAGTGTATGAGATGCTTCGCATTGTGAAAAAAGTGTTAATTATGACAGTAAATCCTGGCAATGCAGGACAGATGTACATGCCTTATGTCGGAAAAAAGATAACACGTCTGTTGCATTTAAAGGACGAAATGAAATTTAAGACCTATTGGGATGGGGCATGCAGTGCTGATAAGATTCTTAAATTTGCACCAATGGGAATGGATGGATTTGTGCTTGGCACGACGCTCTTATTTGGAAAAGAAAAATCTTATAAGGAAGTGATACAGGAAATTCGTCAATACTGTGACGATTCAATGTAAAGAAACAGAAGTTGGAGGGAAAATATGAATGTTGCACTGATATTATCAGGAGGGACAGGTACACGTCTTGGAGCGAATATTCCCAAACAGTATATAGAAGTTTGTGACAGACCAATTATTTCTTATTGTATCGAACAGTTTGTGAGGCATAAAGAGATTGATGCAATTCAGATTGTGGCAGATAGGCAGTGGTGGGATACAATCTTAAACTGTCTTGAAATGTATGATTGTTCGCAGAATAATTGTGACAAAAAGTTTCGTGGATTTTCTAAACCAGGAGAGAATCGACAGCTCTCAATATATTATGGACTGAAAGATATTGGTTTGTATGCGAAGGAGTCAGATAATGTAATCATTCATGATGCGGCGCGGCCATTGATTTCTGCGCAGATGATAACAGATAGTTTGGAGGCAATAAAAGGACATGACGGCGTGATTCCAGTACTTTCTATGAAGGATACTGTCTACAAAAGCGGGGACGGAAAGAAAATTTGTGCGTTGCTAGATCGAAGTGAAATTTATGCAGGACAGGCGCCAGAAACTTTCCAAATTGGCAGGTATTTTGAGGCGAACGAAAAATTGTTTCCAGACCAGATACGGTCGGTGAATGGTTCGACAGAACCCGCAATTATGGCAGGGCTGGATATCGTTATGATACCAGGTGATGAAGGGAATTTTAAGATTACGACAAAGGAAGATTTAGACCGTTTTACTAATGTGCTAATACAAAGACAACAAGAGCACCAGATTTGCTAAAAACTTCTGGTGCTCAATATTTTTAATAAATTTGACTTGCACGCCGCAGCAAAAATACCATAGGCGTTCTTGAATTTAGATTTGATTTTAATTTGCTCCTTGTTTACTCACCAAAAAATCATACTGCGACATAAAAAGTTTATAATATTCTCCTTTCTGTGCAAGCAGTTCTTCGTGTGTTCCGGCTTCAAGGATATTTCCTTTGTCTACATACAGAATACGGCTTGCATTTTTTATTGTGGAAAGTCTGTGGGCAATAATAAAGGAGGTTCGGCCTTCCAGAAGTTTGTTTAACCCTTTTTGCAGTAAAATTTCTGTCTCAGTATCTATGCTTGAGGTTGCCTCATCAAGTATTAGGATTGCTGGGTTTTCGAGCAGTGCCCGCGCAAAACTGATGAGCTGGCGCTGACCTGCTGAGAGACGGCTTCCGCGCTCGTTGACTTGCGTCTGGTAGCCATTTTCCATTTCCATAATAAAATCATGGGCACATACTGTTTTGGCGGCGGTGATCACTTCCTCGTCAGTGGCAGTCAGATTTCCATAACGAATATTGTCCATAATGGTGCCGGAAAAAATAAAACTGTCCTGCATCATAATTCCCATTTGTCTACGCAGTGATTTCAGCGTTACGCTGGAGATATCTGTGCCGTCAATTAAAATTTTGCCGGAGTCTACATTGTAGAAACGACTGATCAAATTTACAATGGTGGATTTTCCAGCACCGGTAGGTCCCACAATTGCATATGTATCACCTGCATTTGTTGTAAAGTTTACCTTATTTAAAATTGGAACACCATCCTCATAGCTAAAGCATACATCTTGAAATGTAACGCTGCCTTTGATTGGTGGTATGGGTACAGCGTCCTGTGAATCTTTTACATTTACTGGCTCGTCAATTGTCTCAAAAATGCGTTCTAAGTAGGCGATGGCAGTGAGCAGAGAGTTGTAAAATGAGGCGAGGGTATTGATTGGCTCCCAAAATCTTGAGATGTAAGAGGTAAATGCAATCAAGATACCAACTGTCACACCATAAAGTTCCCCAGAAATCCATCCAATGCCAATAACATAGATGAGTGCGGTTGTGACGGTTGAGATAGAGTCAATACAAGGCCACATAATAAAGTTGTACTTTACTGCGCGCATCCATGCACTTCGATAGCTATCGCTGAGATGATTAAAAATGGAAGTGTTTTCGTGCTCGCGCACAAAAGATTGTGTCACTCGGATTCCATTGATACTTTCTGCAATATAAGCAGTGAGATTGGATTGCTTATTGCTCTGTATTTGCCATGCGCGTCGTTGGCGTCTTTTTACAAAGATAATTACACCCATAAGTATAGGCAAACCGCATAGACAAATTAATGTGAGTCGTACATGCAATAGAAACATAAAAATCAGGATAAAAATTAAGTTGCACATATCAGTGATGGTGTTGATAATACCATTTGAGAGCAGATCACTCAAACTGTTTACATAGTTGACGACACGCACTTGTATCTTTCCGTGGGGACGGTCGTCATAGTAGGAGAAGGGCAATTCCTGCAAATGACTGAAAATATCGGAGCGCAATTGATGTACAATCGCCTGTCCAATGCGGCTTGTGATGCGTATTTTTAACCGAATACACACGCAAGTATACAATACAATTATAAGTGACAGTATTGCGATAGCGACAATTGCCTGAATATTTTTTTCAGGAATATAGGTATCCATAATCTCACTGATAAACATAGGAAAGAGCATGGTGAGAGCAGAGGAGGACAACATCAGAAAAAGTGCAAAGGTGAGTTGTCCGCGATAGGGCTTCACATATTGGAACACGCGTTTTAGTTGATTGAGATCGAACTTATCTTCCATCACTTCGTCTATATCGTATTTATTTCGTGCCATGCTTTTCACCTCCTAATTGTATTTTGATTGATTTCATCAACGTACTTTTCAAATTCACCATATTGATGGCGGAATACTGTTGCATAGTAGCCGTTGTTTGCTAGTAGTTCCTCATGTGTTCCTTGTTCCACAATCTCTCCATTATTTAATACTAGAATAAGGTCTGAATCCTTAATAGAGGAGATGCGATAGGCAACAATAAATATCGTGCAGGCATGGTCAATGTTGTTTAGCTGTTGTTGAATATAGCTTTCCGTTTCCATATCCACAGCGGAGGTTGTATCATCTAATATTAAAATAGAAGGTTCTTTTAACAGAGCTCTTGCTAATGAGATGCGCTGTTTTTGACCGCCGGAAAGTCCTACACCGCGTTCTCCTACAATAGTATCGTACCCATCAGGCATCTCGCGGATAAAGTTGTCTGCGTCTGCCATAATAGCTGCTTTTTGCACTTCCTCAAAAGGGCAGTCTGGTCGGCTGTAGGCGATATTACCCTCAACGGTATCGGAGAAGAGAAAGACATCCTGCATTGCCATGCCGATATTTTGGCGAAGATTGTAAAGGTCCAGCTCTTTGACATTTCGTCCATCCACCAGGACTTCGCCATCTGTGACATCATAAAAGCGGCAGATTAAATTCATAATAGTGGATTTGCCAGAGCCGGTAGAACCGAGGATTCCAACGGTTTGACCACTCTTTACCTTAAAGCTGACATTGTGAATAATATCTTCGTCGTCCGCACTATAAGACACATTTCGGAACTCAACATCTCCTTGAAGCCTGCGGCAGGGAATTGCCTTTTTGGGATGTTTTACTTTGGGTTCCTCACTGTAGGTCGCATAGATTTTTTCTACGGAGGTAGTAAAGCGCTGGATATCGTTAATACGCCATCCTATCTGACGTAAAGGATTCATCAACATCCAAAGATATCCATTGATTGTGACATAGTTTCCAAGAGTCATACTGCTTTGAATTACCATAATACTACCAATAAGCATTAGAATGATTGTGAGCATATTTGAGAGGAACTCAAACTGTGGCACATATTTGGTCCAGATTTCCGCGGCGGCAAGTTCCGCATCTCTGTAGTTATCATTTTCTTTATTAAATTTTTCGATTTCATAGTCCTCTTTGGAAAACGCTTTTACAACGCGGTTTCCGCTAACATTCTCCTGCACAAAGGTATTGAGTGAGGAAAATTGTTCTCGAATTTTCTGAAAGTGAGGACGACCGTTTTTGGTTTGGCTTAAAGTCACAAGCAGCGCAAACGGCAGCACCACACACATACAAAGCGCAAGTTTCCAGCTAACAGTGAAAATCATAATCAGTGCAAAGAAAAATAGGAAAACATTCTCATAAACCTGATAGATCACAAAGGCGATAAAATGCCGTATGGCGTCCATGTCACCAGTCTGTCGGCTTAACAAATCACCGGTTCGCTTCTTATTATAAAAGTTAAAATCCTCCTGAAGCAGTTTTCGGTAGACAGTATCTCGCATGGCATAGAGCACATCTTGTGAGCAGGTTTCAAAGATAACCTGTGACCAGAAGCGCAGCACACCCCTTAGGATTGTGATTAGAATGAGGAGTGCGATAAGCTTTGGTAGCAATTCATAGTCGCCGGCGGTGATAACATCATCGACGATTGCGCCGGAAACCATTGGCTTCACAATGGCGAGTATGGAAATTACAGTAACTAATAAAAGTCCTAGCACCATACTGCGATTGTGTTTTTTGAGAAAAGAGTAGAACCATTTCATGGCAGTCATTGTTATGTACCTCGCTTTTCTTTTGGTAACATTTTCCAAGGAACGGTAGAAATATCCTGTAAAATCCACATATATTACTATTTTCTACAGATCCTAAGAGCGTATAATTGACAGTATAGTTGAAAAAAAGTAAAATGCAAGCCTAAAAGTGTTACAATTTAACACATTAATTGTCGTTTTCTCTTCAAGGGCGGATTTGCAAGGGTTTGAAAGAAATTTTTGTATTTTGCTCACTGAAAAGAAAAAGTAATATGATTTTTTATTAAAATTTGTATAATAATCTAAATATTGGAAACAATGAATTATATAAAATACACAAAGCATTTTATGATTCAATATAAAACAGAACAAATGTACAACGAAAACGACGAAATACGCCAGAATCTGGCAAAAAGCTTTACTTTACAGATATTGTATACTATAATACCTAAAAACAGAGAAATCAGGAAACTGACAATCAGAGTTATTTTGTGTGGAAAGGATGTTGATATGTATGAGAGAACGCAAAATTAAAATGACACCTTCAGAAGTCCAGAATTTCGTAAATGAGGCATCAAAGTGCGATTTTGATATTGATATTTCCTATAATCATTATACAGTGGATGCAAAATCTATTCTTGGCGTGATGGGGCTGGATTTTCGTTCAATTCTTACTTTGAAGTATGCAGGATATAGTGACGAGTTTGAGAGCTATGTGAACGGGCTTGCCATTGCATAAGGATCTGTAAAAAAGTAGATGACCCATACAGATCCTAAAATTTAATTGACTCTCTTTAAGTGATAGGGTAAACTGTCATTTAGAGAGAGTTTTTGTTTACAAAGGGGATTTGAATGGAGATACGCGTATCTGTTCGCCAGCTTGTAGAGTTTATACTGCGGGAGGGCAGCATTGACAATAGAAAATCAGGTGGTTCGGACACTGCGATGCAGGAGGGAAGCCGTATTCATCGAATGATACAGCGGCGCATGGGCAGTGAGTATCATTCTGAGATTGGACTGCGTTACAGATGGACAGCAGAACAGTATGACATTATAATAGAAGGAAGAGCAGATGGAATTATTGATTACAACTTTGGGACACATGCGCTGCCGTTTGTGGAGGAGACATACCCCAGTGATGCGGAAGAGAACAAGGTAATTATTGATGAGATTAAAGGCACTTACAAGGACTTAAAGCGCATTACCGCGCCTGTGGGAGTCCATCTTGCGCAGGCGAAATGTTATGCGTTTATGTACGCGGCAGAAAATTTTTTGGATGCGGTTTTTGTGCGCATGACCTACTGCCATATTGAGACAGAAGAACGAAAATATTTTCATGAGGAATATACTTTTGCAGAACTAAAAGATTGGTTTGAAAAGTTAATGTTGGAGTACAAAAAGTGGGCAGATTTTCAGTTTACATGGAGCAAGGTCCGCACTGAGTCAATCAAACAACTTGCATTTCCTTTTGCTTACCGTGATGGACAAAAGGAACTTGTAACATATGTCTATCGCACGATTTACCATAAGCGGAAGTTGTTTTTGGAAGCGCCGACAGGTGTTGGAAAGACAATATCGACTGTTTTTCCAGCGGTGAAATCTATGGGGGAAGGGATGACGGAGAAGATTTTTTATCTCACGGCAAAGACCATCACTCGCACTGTCGCGCAGGAATGTTTTGGACTTTTGCAACAGAGCGGTCTTCAAATGAAAATGATTGTTCTGACAGCGAAAGATAAAATTTGTTTTTTAAAACAGGAGGGAGAGGCGCAGGAGGAGACAGAGTGTAATCCAGAAGCGTGTCCCTATGCAAATGGGCATTACGACCGCATTAATGATGCCATGTATGAGCTTTTGACACACGAGGAGCATTTTACGCGGGAGAAGGTGCAGGAGTACGCGGAAAAACATCATGTGTGTCCGTTTGAGCTAAGCCTTGACATGAGTTTGTATTCAGATGCAATTATCTGTGATTACAACTATGTTTTTGACCCTAGAGTATATCTCAAACGTTTTTTTTCGGATGGTCTTGGTAAGCAAAACTATGTGTTTCTGATTGACGAGACACACAATCTGCTCGACCGCGGCAGGGAAATGTACAGTGCAGCGCTGTTCAAAGAATCTTTTTTGCAGATGAAACATTTGATAAAAGAGCTTTCACCAAAGATTTCAAAATTACTTGACCGATGTAACAAAGAGCTGCTCGCAATGAAAAGACAGTGCGAAACCTACCGCAAAGAGGAGGAAATTGACGGGTTTGTGATGACGTTAAACCAGTTATATGCAGCGATTGACGATTTCTTGGACGAGCATGACACCTTTCCAAACAAAAAGGAATTGATGGATTTTTATTTTGAGATGGCGCATTTTTTGAATATTTATGAGATTATGGATGAAAATTATGTAATATACAGCCAGCTTTTGGAAAATGGAGATTTTATGTTAAAGCTTTTCTGTGTCAATCCAGCGTTGAATCTGCGCCAGTGTATGCAGAAAGGCAGAAGCACAATTTTATTTTCGGCAACGCTGCTGCCTATACAATATTATAAAAAGCTATTGGGTGGTGAGCCGACGGACTATGAGGTCTATGCCAAATCAACCTTTGATGAGAATAAAAAAGCACTTTTTGTCGCAAATGATGTCACAAGCAAATATAACAGAAGAAGTGCAGAGGAGTTTCAGCGCATTGCAGATTATATTTATGCGGTGGTACAGCAACGACAAGGCAATTATATGGTATTTTTGCCGTCCCATCTCTTTCTGGAACAAGTGCATCACTGCTTTATGGAAGCCTATTATGATGCGGACCATATGGAGTGCATTGTGCAGGAGGATTATATGAGCGAGGCGAAGCGGGAGGAATTTCTCCTACGCTTTCAGGAGGAGGGGGCAAAGGGGGCTATCCTGATTGGCTTTTGTGTTATGGGCGGAATTTTTTCTGAGGGGATTGACTTAAAACGCGACAGCTTAATTGGCGCATTGATTGTGGGAACTGGCATTCCACAGGTGGGCTGCGAGCGTGAACTTTTGCGGCAACATTTTGACGCGCAGGGTGAGAATGGTTTTGACTATGCATATCGATATCCGGGCATGAACAAGGTGTTGCAGTCGGCGGGGCGCGTAATTCGCACTGCGGAGGATATTGGGGTGGTGGCACTGCTCGACGAGCGCTTTCTGGAACCACAGTACAAGCGAATGTTTCCTAGGGAATGGAGTCAATACGAGGTTGTGAGTGTGTCAGGAATTGCCAACAAGGTTGAGCGTTTTTGGAATGGCTGGTTCAAATAATAAAATATAAGGAGATATAAAAATGAAAATTGCAGTGGCAGGTATTGGATATGTAGGGCTTTCCAATGCCATATTATTAGCACAACACAATGAGGTAACAGCAGTGGATGTCTTTCAGGAAAAGGTAGACCTTATTAACAGGAAAAAGTCGCCGATTATCGACAAGGAGATTGAGGAGTATCTGGCAAATAAGGAATTAAATCTTACGGCAACGACGGATAGTGAGGCAGCATATCGAGATGCAAAATACGTTATTATTGCGACGCCGACCAACTATGACCCAGACAAAAATTATTTTGATACCAGCTCGATTGAAGCAGTTATTGAGCTGGTCGAGAAGGTGAACAGAGACGCTGTTATGATAATTAAATCAACAGTTCCAGTTGGATATACAAAGGCGGTTAGGAAGCGTTTTGGCATTGACAATATTATTTTTTCACCCGAGTTTCTGCGGGAGGGAAGAGCGTTGTATGACAATCTTTATCCGTCGCGTATTATTGTGGGAGAACAGTCAGAGCGTGCCAGAATTTTTGCAGATTTGTTAAAGCAGGGGGCGATAAAACAGGATATTCCAACGCTGTTTACCGATATGACGGAGGCGGAGGCAATCAAACTTTTTGCCAACACTTATCTGGCACTTCGGGTGGCGTATTTTAATGAGCTGGACACTTACGCAGAGATGCGCGGACTCAATACAAAACAGATTATTGAGGGTGTGGGGCTCGACCCTAGAATCGGAACTCATTATAATAATCCATCTTTTGGCTATGGTGGGTACTGTCTGCCAAAGGATACAAAACAATTACGGGCAAATTATGAGAATGTGCCAAACAATATTATATCGGCGATTGTGGATGCGAACCGGACAAGAAAGGACCATATTGCGGACATGATACTGGCGAAGAAACCACAGATTGTTGGAGTGTACAGGTTGACGATGAAGACGGACTCTGATAACTTCCGCCAATCCTCAATACAGGGGATTATGAAGCGCATTAAGGCAAAGGGGGTCGAGGTGGTCGTGTATGAGCCAACACTCAAGGACGATCAATTCTTCCGATCCAGAGTGATTCGCGACTTTGCGGCGTTTAAAGAGATGTCGGATGTCATTATTGCAAATCGTTTGACAGAAGAGTTAAAGGACGTGGAAGAAAAAATTTATACGCGGGATATCTACGGGAGGGATTAAATTTTTTTGTAGAAAAAATATAGTGAATTTGTGGAAAGAGATTGAAATTCTTAAGAAGAATTTCAATCTCTTTTGTTAAATTTGCTGTAAAATTCTCTCGATATTTCATGAAACTTCGCCAAAGTTAAAAGAATGTAAGATTTTTCCTTGCTATTTATACTGCAAAGTGATATTATAATTTTGTCTATCGGAAACGTTACCGAAAACGTTTCCAGAAATTTGTGGTATGGTAATGGTTCCATGGACAATTATAACAATGTGGTATGTAGTGGAAAGAAAGAGGTATTTTTATGAAGAAAAAGTTATTAAGTACAGTACTGAGTGCAGCAATACTGGCAACAATGCTTACTGGATGTGGCGGAGGTGATTCTGCGCAGACACAAGCTCCTGCGGCAGACACTAAGACGGATGACAGCGCGAGCAAGACAGACGAGACAGACGAGACAGACGAGGCAGACGATACAGTAGACAATACACAGGCAGATGCGAGTAAACCGTCAGGAAACGGTAAGGTTTATTATCTGAATTTTAAGCCAGAGCAGGCAAAGGATTGGGAGGAACTGGCTGCTACATATACCGCTGAGACTGGTGTGGAGGTTGTGGTGCAGACAGCGGCTTCCGGTACATATGAGTCTACATTAAAGTCAGAGATGGCAAAGTCAGAAGCACCTACACTGTTCCAGGTAAATGGTCCAATAGGTTTGGCAACATGGAAAGACTATTGCTATGATCTCTCAGGGTCAGAGGTTTATGGGCAACTGACAAGCGATGAGTTCGCATTGAAGGATGGCGATGAAGTGAAGGGGCTTGCCTATGTGGTAGAGACTTACGGTTTGATTTACAATGCCGATATATTAAATGATTATTTTACAAAAGACTATGCGGTGGTTAAGAGCGTGGAGGAGATTAACTCTTTTGATAACCTCAAGGCAGTTGCTGACAGCATTCAGGAGAATGCAGATGATCTTGGAGTGAAGGGAGCATTTACCTCAGCAGGTATGGATTCAAGTTCTGATTGGAGATTTAAGACACATCTTGCAAATCTTCCAATTTACTATGAGTACCAGGCTGACGGGATTAGTTCCACAGAGGCAATCAAGGGCACTTATCTGGAAAATTACAAGAATGTATGGGATTTGTACATCACAGATTCTGTCTGTGCGCCTTCAATGTTATCTAGTAAGACTGGTGAGGATGCAACAGCAGATTTCGCACTTGGAGAGGCTGTATTTTATCAGAATGGTACATGGGCTTACACCGATTTGAGTGCAAACGGCATGGAGGATGAATCTCTTGGAATGCTTCCGATTTACATTGGCGTAGACGGCGAGGAGAATCAGGGACTCTGCACAGGCAGTGAGAATTACTGGTGTGTTAATAAGAATGCGTCTGAGGAGGATATTCAGGCAACTCTTGACTTTATGAATTGGTGTGTGACTTCTCATGAAGGATGTGATTCTCTGTCCTATGTTATGGGATTTGTATGTCCATTCAAAGAGTTTGAGAATTATCCAGCAGCAAATCCCTTGGTAGAGATTTCCAATGATTATGTTTCGTCAGGCAAGACTCCAGTTACTTGGACTTTTACAACAATGCCTTCTGAGGAGTGGAAGAACGGCGTGGGAAGTGCCCTATTGGAGTATGCGCAGGGAACAGGTGAATGGTCCGCAGTGGATACTGCATTTGTCGACGGGTGGGCTTCTGAATATGCGGCAGTAAATAACTAATCAAGAGATTTTAGGTGCAGCCGGAAGCATCTGGCTGTACCTTTTTTTGCACAGACCAATACGAAGGAAGTAGGGGCTAATGCTCGCACAAGTCGCGCGTAGGAGAAAATGAATCTGCTCGATGAAAATTTTTATAGATGTTAGTATCGTTATTACGTTATTAATAGAAAGGATAAGATTATGGATAAGGCAATCAAGAGATATTTCCCAATATTTGCACTACCGACGCTTTTGGCGTTTACCATTGGTTTTATACTGCCGTTTATACTGGGTGTATATTTGTCTTTTTGTGAATTTACAACTGTTACAGATGCAAAGTTTGTAGGGATTAAGAACTATGTTAGGATTTGGGGCGACAGTACATTTATACACTCGCTCTGGTACACAGCACTGTTTACGATTGTATCTGTGTTGGCAATTAATGTCCTTGCCTTTGCAGTGGCAATGCTGTTAACAAAGGGCATCAAGGGAACCAATATATTTAGAACTGTATTTTTTATGCCAAACTTAATTGGCGGAATTATTCTCGGCTATATTTGGCAGCTAATTTTAAATGGTATTTTGGCAGGAATGGAGCGTACACTTACTTACAGTTCTTCCTATGGATTTTGGGGACTTGTCATTTTGATGTGCTGGCAGCAGGTGGGTTATATGATGATTATTTACATTGCAGGAATACAGAATATTCCAGGCGACTTGATTGAGGCGGCGAAGATTGATGGTGCGAACAACACACAATTGTTGAGACATGTGACACTTCCAATGGTTATGCCTTCTATCACTATTTGTTCTTTCCTGACTTTAACTAATTCTTTTAAACTGTTTGATCAGAATTTAGCACTCACAGCAGGTGAACCGTCCAACAAGTCAGAAATGCTCGCACTGAACATATTCAATACATTCTATGGCAGAAATGGATGGGAAGGTGTCGGACAGGCAAAAGCAGTTGTGTTCTTTATATTGGTGGCGCTCATTGCAATTATACAGCTCAGAGCTACAAGAGATAAGGAGGTACAGGCATAATGTCAGAAGTGAGAAAAGCAAAGCATGGTGGATTGTTAACCGCAATATTTTCTGTCATTTCCATTATCTATATAATGCCAATCATTATTGTATTGTACAATTCATTTAAAAAGAAAATTTTTATTAGCAAGAGGCCGTTTGCGCTGCCCGATAGCAAGTCTTTTGTGGGGATAGAGAACTATATTAGTGGTATTGAGAAGATAGAGCTTCCCAAGGCGTTTGGCTATTCGCTGTTTATCACGGTTGCGTCGGTATTTGTAATTATTTTGTGCACCTCAATGTGTGCATGGTACATTACACGAGTGAAAAATAAAGTTACTTCAGCAATGTATATGCTGTTTGCTTTTTCAATGATTATACCTTTTCAAATGGTAATGTTTACATTATCTAAAATTGCTGATATACTACACTTAGGGAACCCTGTCGGCATTGTGATTGTATATCTGGGATTTGGGGCAGGGCTTGCGGTCTTTATGTTCTGTGGATTTGTCAAAGCCATTCCACTAGAGATTGAGGAGGCGGCTATGATTGATGGCTGCACCCCCATTCAGACATACTTCAAGATTGTATTTCCGGTGATGAAGCCTACAGCAATCTCTGTGGCGATTCTTGAAGCAATGTGGGTGTGGAATGACTATCTGCTTCCTTATCTTGTGCTTGATATCAAGAAATATAAGACCATTCCTATAGCGATTCAGTACCTGAAAGGCGGTTATGGCGCAATTGATATGGGGGCGATGATGGCGATGATCATACTAGCGATCATTCCAATCATTATATTCTATATCGCTTGTCAGAAATACATCATAGAAGGAGTTGTTGCGGGTGCTGTAAAAGGATAACAGTTTAAAAAATTTTTGAGAAGGAGATGCTTATGAGAAGAAGTGGCGTACTTATGCCGGTATCCAGCTTACCGTCAAGATTTGGAATAGGCGGATTTTCAAAAGAAGCCTATGCGTTTGTGGATTTTTTGGCAGCGTCAGGGCAGTCGCTGTGGCAGATTTTACCTCTAGGTCCCACAGGATATGGAGACTCTCCGTATCAGTCTTTTTCGACCTTTGCAGGCAGTCCATACTATATCAGTCTGGACACGCTGATTGAGGAGGGGCTGCTTACAGAGGAAGAATGCGCATCAGTCGATTTTGGTAATGATGCCAAAAAGGTGGATTATGAAAAGATTTATCATACAAGGTTCGACCTTCTTCGCAAGGCATTTGCGCGGGCGAATGTCTGTGAGAACCCGGAATATAAAGAGTTTGTTGAGGCGAATCAACAGTGGCTTAAAGACTATGCACTGTATATGGCGATCAAGGATTCTTTAGATGGCGTATCGTGGATTGCGTGGGATGAGGACATTCGCCTTAGAAGGCCGCAGGCGATGGCGGATTATGAGAAGAAACTTGCAGAGGACATTGCGTTTTACAGTTATCAGCAATATCTGTTTTCTAAACAATGGATGGCACTCAAAGAGTACGCTAACAAAAAGGGAATCCGCATTGTAGGAGATATCCCAATTTATGTGGCGTTTGACAGTGCGGACACGTGGGCGAATCCAGAGCTGTTCCAGCTTGATGAGGAGAATGTGCCTATTGCGGTTGCAGGCTGTCCGCCAGATGCGTTTTCGGACACTGGCCAGCTTTGGGGGAATCCATTGTACAAATGGGAGTATCATGAGGAGACGGGGTTTGCATGGTGGCTACAAAGACTTGCACACTGTTTTCGCATTTACGATATAGTGCGGATTGATCACTTCCGAGGATTTGATGAATATTGGGCAATTCCGTATGGTGATGAAACCGCAGAACACGGCGCGTGGAAGAAGGGACCCGGTTATAAATTATTTGAGGTGATGAAGAAAGGACTTGGCAATCAGGCGGTGATTGCTGAGGATTTGGGATTTTTGACGCCGAGTGTCTTAAAGTTGGTAAAAAAGACTGGATATCCTGGAATGAAAGTGCTGCAATTTGCATTTGACGCGCAGGGAGAAAGTGATTATCTGCCGCATAATTATACAAATAACTGTGTAGTATATACAGGAACGCATGACAACGATACTGTAAATGGATGGATTTCTTCTTTGAATAAAAAGGATTTGGCTTTTGCAAAGAAATATTTAAATGTTAAAAGAACATCTGATCTCTGTGAATGTTTGATTCGGACTGCGCTTGGAAGTGTGGCGGACACGGCGATCATACCAATTCAGGATTATCTTGGACTTGGGGGGGCAGCGCGAATAAACACACCTTCTACTTTGGGAGGAAACTGGGAATGGCGCATGGAACATGACGCCTGCACAGAGGAATTGTCAAAACGGATGTTAGAGCTTTCGTTACTCTATGGAAGAGCTGCCCGTAAAGATACAAAAAAGCACCGATAGGGGTGAGGAATGTGTTCGAGCCGACTATAAAGGACATAGCAAAAATATGTGGTGTGGGAGTTAGTACCGTTTCGCGGGCCATCAATAACCACCCAGATATCAATCCTGAAACCAAGCAAAAAATATTGGATGCAATCCAGGAATATGGATATGTTCCAAATGATAGTGCCAGAAATTTAAAGCGGTCGGATGCGAAGGCAATTGCGGTGCTCATCAAAGGGATTTCCAATTCTTTTTTTACTAAGATGATTCAGGTTATTGAGGAGGAGTGTAAGAGAAAGCACTATGCAATGGAATTGTCACATGTTGACGCGGACGAAGATGAGGTAGATGTGGCGCAGAAAGTGGTCAAGGAAAAGCGACTGCGGGGAATTATTTTTCTGGGAGGTTTATTTTCGCACTCTGAAGAGAAATTAAGAAAATTAAATGTGCCATTTATTTTTAGTACTGTAGGATCTATCCCAGAGAATATTAGTAGGAATCTGTATTCGAGCATCAGTGTTGACGACCGCCTAGAGAGTGCGAAAATGGTAGAGTATCTGATTAGTATAGGGCATACAAGAATCGCAATTCTGGTGGCGGAGGCACAGGAGCAGAGTATTAGTAGATTGCGTTTGGAGGGATACTGTGATTCATTGAAGGTACATGACATTGAAATAAATCAGAACCTTATCTGTCATACAGAGGAGAAACTTAGCCATTTTTCTATGGAGAATGGATATCTGTCCACAAAGAGGTTGCTTGCACGCGGAGAGCCGTTCACCGCGTTGTATGCAGTGTCAGATTCGCTTGCTGTCGGAGCGCTGCGGGCGCTGCACGAAGCAGGACTGCGTGTGCCGGAAGATATCTCACTTGCTGGCTATGATGGGATTGATATGACGAATTACATTGTGCCAAGTCTCACGACAATACGACAGCCTGTTGAGAAAATGGCAAAGGATACGACAAAGCTGCTCTTTGACATTATTTCAGGAAAAAGAGCACATCAGCATATAACATATCCGGCTGAGCTTGTGATAAGGGAATCGACAAGACACCGAGAATGAACATTTGATTGCAAATCGAGTAGGGGAAGCGAGAGCGTTACGATTCTGCTTCCCCTACTTGATTTTTTGTTTGTTTTCTTATGTGAAATAGTATATAATAAAAACAGTATTTGGACAAATTGGAGGCGGAGAGAAGCATGGAGCGTGAAATGTACCGTGACAAATTAAGGCGAGCATTGGATGCAAACACGTTGTCCACGATTGAACCGATTTTGGAGCGGATGCCAGGAGGGTTTTTTATCTATCATGCAGATGGAAATGAGGAACTGTTATATTTGAACAGTGCCGTACTGCGGATTTTTGGCTGTCAGACAGACGAAGAATTTCGTGAGCTTACAGGCTTTACATTCCGGGGAATGGTCCACCCTGATGATATTGAAGAGATAGAGAATAGTATTCGGAATCAGATTGCAAGCAGTATCTATGATTTTGATTATGTGGAGTACCGTATTGTCCAGAAAGATGGATCGATACGATGGATTGCAGATTATGGACATTTTTTGCACACAGAGGCATATGGTGATATTTTTTATGTTTTTATTGATGACAATACAGAGCGAATGAAACATTATATGACAGAGCAGGTTCAACGTCAGAATTTGCTGGAATCTGCATTGAGTCAGGCACAGACTGCCAATATTGCAAGAAATACATTTCTGCAAAATATGTCTCATGATATTCGGACGCCGCTCAACGTGATTATTGGATATACGGAGCTTGCCAAAAAGCACAAGATGGAACAGAACAAGATTGAGAATTATCTAAACCAAATTTGTGCTGCGAGCGAACAGCTTCTTTCGATTGTAAAGGCTTCTCTGGAGGTTACGCGCATTGAGTCTGGCAAAGTATATCTGGTGGAGAACATTGTTGCATTAGATGACCTGCTGGCGGACATAGAGTGCTCTATACGGCCGCAAGTGAAGGCAAAGGCAATTCACTTTGCAATAGACCGATCACAAGTGAGACATAATGTGATTTATATTGATGATATTCGGATGAAGGAAATCTTATTTCAGCTTTTGGATAACGCATTGAAGTATACACAGCAGGGAGGTTTGGTGCGGCTAACGGTTATTGAAACAGAGGCGAAAATGAGTCGATATGCGCAGTTTGTGTTTACAGTAGAAGACAATGGAAGAGGAATCGCGCAAGAGTTTAGAAAAGACTTATTTCAACCGTTTGAGCGGGAGCGGAATACAACCAAGAGCGGTGTGTTGGGAACTGGGCTTGGACTGAGCGTGGTGAAGAATCTTGTGGAGTTGATGGACGGTAGTATTGAGGTTGAGAGCAATGTTGGACAAGGCAGCAGATTCCGTATTCGTCTGCTTTTAAAGGTTCCAGAGGAGCTGTCAGAAGAAAATCCAATTTTGGTGGATTCTGATAGCAGTATCAATTTAGAAGGGAAACGGATTCTTCTGGTGGAGGACAATGAGATTAACCGTGAGATTGCACAGGAATTGCTTATGGATGAGGGGTATCTTGTCGAGACGGCAAATGATGGCAGTGTGGCGGTGGAGATGATTAAAAATGCCAGTCCATCTTATTATTCTCTTGTCTTGATGGATATTCAGATGCCGGTTATGGACGGATACACAGCCACAAGGGAAATTCGGGCTTTGCAGGATGAGAAGCTTGCAAGGATTCCAATTATTGCACTGTCTGCAAATGCATTTGCGGAGGATTATAAACGGTCGATTGAGGCGGGCATGGACGCGCATGTTCCAAAGCCGATACAGATGGAAGAGCTTCAGGAAACCATTCGGCATGTGCTTGGAAGAAACAAACAAGCATAGATTGCCTGCACATTAGCAGAGTGAAAGGGGGAGTGTGTCTATGGATTTGAGTGTTGTGATACTAGCGTGCAGTTGGAAACAGATTGCAGATGATAGGGTTTCTTGGGAATCAGAAGCAAAGTGGTACAGCCCTCCCAAAGCAGGTGTAGGTGAATTTGCACAACGTGATTTGGTCTCCCCAGAAAAGTGGCATAAACGGATTGCTGCATGTCTTAGAAGCGTTACGAGATGTCCGCGGGAGACATTGGATATGGAGTGTATCGTGCTCAATATCAGTGCGTCAGATGAGACTGCTGTTGTGGTCAATCGATATATCCAGCGAGACAAACGTATTAAGTTAATAGTAATACCAGAAGAATGTAAAGAGACAGATGTGCGCAACATTGGGATTGAATTGGCGTCAGGAAATTATATTTTGTTTCTGGATGCGCGGGACAGGCTCTGCGAAGATGCGTGGGAACAGATAGAGGCAGCAGTGCTTGAGGAGTATGCAGATTTTATAGCGTTCAGTTATATTACCTGTAAAGTAAACAGAAAATATAAAAAATACAATCTGGAAAATGGATATGGGTATTATCCTGTATACAAAGACGATGGAAAATTGAAGGCGAAAATGCTGCCGATTTCGGATGTGATATCAACAGATATGCAGGAAGCGTGCCGACTGATGTACACAGAACCAGTATTTCATATGTGCTGGGGAAAGCTTTTTAAAAATAGAATTATTAGAGATAATCATATTCGATTTAGAGCGGACGCTCTGATTGGCGCGGATTTTTTGTTTGTATCAGAATATTTTGAGCATTGTGAAAATTATTTTATGACAAAGGCAATGATTTATTATTTTGAGCGAAAAGACAGAAGTATTATGGCGTATTATCCTATAAAAAAACTGGTGGATTTTATTAGAATCGTATATACATATCATGTGGAGACAGTAAAACGATATCACGATAAGATACTGACAAATGGTATGCAGGAGTATTATATTCAGGTTTTGACAGTGCTTTTTTACGCGTATGTTAGAGAATATAACTACAATGAGAAAACAATGGAATATCTTTTTGCCAATGCACTGGAAACGGAGACTGTGCGCAGGATTCTTGACGCGGCAGCAGCCTGTTCGTTTTCTTCTGCGCTAAGACGACGCGAATATCGTTTGCTCTGTGAGGGGGATACGACAAAGATTAGAAAGTATTTTTCATGGAAGGCAAAGCTGCTGCGGACATCTGTGTGGCTTGACGAGTGGATATAGATTATGATAGAAGGGGTAGTATGATTGTAAGACAAAAAAGAAATCGAAAAATAATAGGGAAAATAAAGATAAGCGCTTGTGTGTTTGTCTTTGCAATACTGGCAGGAGGATGCGCCAAAAAAGCGGAGAACATTAATTTGACTGCCGGGATGGAGTTGGTGGAACAGTATGATTTTCAGGGGGCGATGGAAAAGTTTGAACAGGCGTTACTGGACAAGGAGGATATGGAGCTTTCGTACAGGGGACAGGGAATCGCCTATATGGGACTTGGAAATTATGCAGAGGCGGAGACGGCTTTTCTCAACGCAATTAAATTTGCCGGGGATCGGCTGACAGCACTTGAGTATGATATTAATTACTACCTTGCATCTGCCTATATGAAACAAAAAAAATATGCGCAGGCGGAGGAGATTTACACAGCGATTATCGCGTTGAAGAAAAAGGAGAAGGAGGCTTATTATCTGCGCGCCTGCGCAATACTGCAGCAAAATCGTTATGAGGATGCCGTCGCGGATTTTGAGAAGGCGTTTGCGCTGGATTCTGGCAATCTTGAGTTGGTGACAGACGCTTATGTGGAGATGCAGGCAGCAGGGTTTGGCGAGCAGGGAAAGACTTATGTGCAGGCATTTTTAGATAAGAATAAAAAGCTAAAAGATGGAGAGAAGGGAATTTTGTATTATTATCTTGAAGACTACCAGAATGCGCAGATTTATCTTGACAGTTCAATAAAAGGAAATGACCCAAAGCTTTCTATGATATTAGGACAGACTTATGAGAAACTTGGTGATATGAACTACGCGGCGATGGTATATCAAACGTATTTAGACAATAATCAACCAGATGCAGCACTTTATAACAGCCTTGGCATCTGTCTGATGAATCAGCAGAAATATGAGGAGGCAGCGGCGGCGTTTGAGAAGGGAATTGCTATGGGAAGCTCTGCTTATCTCCAGGAACTACGGTTTAACCAGATTGTTGCAAAAGAGTATATGGGAAGTTTTGCAGAGGCAAAAACCATGATACAGGAATATTTAAAAATATATCCAGACGACACGAAGGCAAAGAAGGAGAATGAATTTTTAAAAACTCGCTAGTCACACAAAACACTAGATATTGTATTCGACAAAAAACAACAAATGATATTTAGTAGTGTTCGATTGACTTCATATATTTCATCTGCTATCATTGATTCATTAAGTTCTACAATATAATTGAGTGAAGGAGTCGGTTTTAATGTTTCAAGTGATAAAAAGAGATGGAAGTAAGGCAGCGTTTTGCCTGGACAAGATTAGTGGTGCGATTATTAAGGCATTCAATGCGACACAGATGCAATTTGATCAGGATATGATTGATTTGCTGGTTCTGCGCGTCACAGCGGATTTTCAGAGCAAGATAAAAGATGGCAGCGTCCATGTGGAGGATATTCAGGACAGTGTGGAAAAAGTGTTGGAGCAGGCAGGCTATACAGAGACTGCAAAGGCATTTATTCTATACAGAAAGCACCGTGAGAAAATGCGCAATATGAAATCCACAATTCTGGATTATAAAGAGGTTGTGGATAGCTATGTAAAGGTTGAGGATTGGAGAGTGAAAGAGAACTCGACAGTCACTTATTCAGTTGGTGGACTAATTCTTTCCAATTCTGGGGCAGTTACGGCAAACTACTGGCTGTCTGAAATCTATGACGAGGAGATTGCCAACGCGCACAGAAATGCAGATATTCATATTCATGATTTGTCCATGCTCACAGGATATTGTGCAGGCTGGTCTTTAAAACAACTTATTAGAGAAGGGCTTGGTGGCATTCCAGGAAAAATTACTTCCTCACCCGCGCGGCATCTGTCTGTGCTTTGTAGTCAGATGGTCAATTTCCTTGGCATTATGCAGAATGAATGGGCAGGCGCGCAGGCATTTTCTTCATTTGATACATATCTTGCGCCCTTTGTAAAGGTGGACAATCTTTCTTATAATGAAGTGAAAAAGTGCATTGAATCGTTTATCTATGGGGTTAACACGCCGAGCCGCTGGGGAACACAGGCGCCATTTAGCAATATTACATTAGACTGGACTGTTCCAAATGACCTTGTAAATCTTCCGGCAATTGTGGGCGGCGAGGAGATGGAATTTACCTATGGGGATTGCAAAGCGGAGATGGATATGGTCAACAAGGCGTTTATTGAGACAATGATTGAAGGTGACGCCAATGGACGTGGATTTCAATATCCAATTCCCACCTATTCTATAACACGTGATTTTGATTGGTCAGACACAGAAAATAATCGTCTACTGTTTGAGATGACTGCAAAGTATGGAACGCCTTATTTTTCAAATTATATTAATTCGGATATGGAGCCGTCAGATGTGCGCAGTATGTGTTGTCGGTTACGGCTTGATTTGCGAGAGCTGCGCAAGAAGACCGGCGGATTTTTCGGTTCTGGGGAGAGCACAGGAAGTGTTGGAGTTGTGACAATCAATTTGCCGCGTATTGCCTATCTTGCTGTGGATGAGGCAGACTTTTATAAGCGGCTTGACCGATTAATGGATATTAGTGCACGTTCGCTGAAGATAAAACGCAATGTGATTTCCAGACTTTTGGAGGAGGGCTTGTATCCTTATACAAAGCGTTATCTTGGCAAGTTTGACAATCATTTTTCGACCATTGGACTGATTGGCATGAATGAGGCGGGACTCAATGCGAAATGGCTGCGCGCAGATCTTTCTCACAAGGAAGTACAACAGTTTGCAAAGGATGTCTTAAATCACATGAGAGTGCGCTTGTCTGATTATCAGGAGCAATATGGGGATTTGTACAATCTGGAGGCAACCCCTGCGGAGAGTACAACATACAGGCTTGCAAAGCATGATAAGGAGCGTTGGAGTGACATTATCACTGCTGGAAAGAAAGGAGACAAGCCGTATTATACCAATTCTTCTCACTTGCCAGTAGATTATACCACAGATATCTTTGATGCGCTCGATATACAAGATGAACTGCAAACGCTCTACACGTCAGGAACCGTATTCCATGCATTTCTAGGAGAAAAGCTTCCTGACTGGCGGGCTGCGGCGAATTTGGTTCGGACAATTGCTTCGCACTACAAACTGCCATATTATACAATGTCTCCAACGTATTCTATTTGCAGTGAGCATGGATATCTGACAGGGGAGCAAAAAAATTGTCCGAAATGTGGGAAACTCACGGAAATATATAGTCGAATTACAGGGTATTACAGACCTGTGCAGAACTGGAATGACGGCAAACTGCAAGAATACCAGAACCGCACAGAGTATCGAATGGGTAACAGTATCAAAAAACCTGTTTTTTCGGAGATAGAGAAAATAGAATGCATAGATACAAGTTTTAGAAACTCTGACAGCAAAAAAGATACGTATTTGTTTACGACAAAGACCTGTCCAAACTGTAATTTGGCGAAAAAATATCTTCAAAATGTCGATTATACAATTGTGGATGCGGAGGAAAATATGGACCTTGCAGTCAAATATGGTGTTATGCAGGCGCCAACTCTTGTAATTGTAGCTGGACAATCAGAGCAGAAGTATGTTAATGTATCTAATATAAGGAAATATGCAGAACTGTTGAGAGCGGAATAAATGGAGGAAACATATGATTGATAAATTGATTGAAAAGATACAAAAGACAGGAGCACCGATTGTAGTGGGGCTTGATCCAATGCTAAAATTTATACCAGACCATATTTTAAAACAGGCTTTTGCAGAAAAAGATGAAACTTTAGAGGGAGCAGCGGAGGCAGTATGGCAGTTTAACAAGGCGATTATCGATCAGATTGCGGATTTGATTCCAGCGGTCAAGCCGCAAATTGCTATGTATGAACAGTTTGGAGTGCCAGGGCTTTCTGTATTTCAAAAGACGGTTGCGTACTGTAAGGAAAAGGGATTGATTGTAATTGGGGATATTAAAAGAGGAGATATTGGCTCTACTTCGGCTGCGTATGCGACAGCGCATCTTGGCAAAGTGAAGGTGGGTGGCAGTTTCTGTTCTGCCTTTGACGAGGATTTTGTGACAGTCAATCCATATCTGGGTTCAGATGGTGTACAACCCTTTATTGATGTGTGCAAGGAGGAGCAGAAGGGTATCTTTATCCTTGTGAAGACATCCAATCCAAGCAGTGGTGAATTTCAGGACCAATTTGTAAAATCTGGCGTTACTGCCGGTGTCACAGGAGCACAGGCGGGCGGAATCACGTTTGAGGATAAACCACTCTATGAGATAGTTGGGGGAAAGGTTGCAGAGTGGAGCGCACAGTGCATGGGTGTGAACGGCTACAGCAGTATCGGCGCAGTGGTGGGTGCAACATATCCAGAGCAGGGCAAGATTCTGCGGAAAGTGATGCCGCATTCGTTTATCTTGGTGCCAGGCTACGGTGCACAGGGCGGAACAGGAAAAGATTTGATACACTTCTTTGATGAGAACAGACTTGGCGCGATTGTAAATTCTTCCAGAGGGATTATTGCGGCATATCAGAATGAAAAATATGATAAATTTGGTCCAGAACATTTTGCAGATGCATCTAGACAGGCAGTGATGGATATGATTGCAGATATCGATCAGGCATTTGCAGGTGTCGGAAAATAAAATACATTGGATTAAAAGAAACGATATACGGAGGTAAGGGGAAGATGGAACAATACAAAAAAGAGTTTATTGAATTTATGGTGGACAGTGATGTGCTTAAATTCGGTGACTTTACATTGAAGAGTGGGCGGAAATCTCCATTTTTTATGAATGCAGGAGCCTATGTTACTGGCTCACAACTTCGCAGACTTGGTGAGTATTATGCAAAGGCAATTTATGATAATTACGGGACAGATTTTGATGTGCTTTTTGGACCGGCATACAAGGGTATTCCGCTTTCAGTTGCGACGTCAATAGCATTTAGTGAGCTGTATGATAAGGATATTAGATACTGTTCAAACAGAAAAGAGATAAAGGACCACGGTGATGTGGGAATCTTGCTTGGCAGTGGCTTGAATGATGGGGACAGAGTTGTCATTATAGAGGATGTGACGACTTCTGGCAAATCGATAGAGGAGACGTTCCCTATTTTAAAGGAACAAGCAAATGTTGATGTTGTGGGATTGATGGTGAGCCTAAATCGCCAGGAACGCGGGAAGACACAAAAGAATGCGCTTGCAGAAATCCGCGAGGTATATGGAATTGAGACGGGCGCAATTGTCACTATGGAAGAGGTTGTGGAACACTTGTATCATCAGCCATACAATGGCAGGGTGATAATTGATGATGAGATGAAAGAAGCCATTGATGCGTATTATGCGCAGTATGGTGCAAAATAAAAAAGTTGTGGAATGGAGGGGAATGCATGGACGAGAAAATATATAAGACAATGGGGCGCTCAGGAGCGCTTTCAATCGTGTTGGGTGTGGTGTCCATTGTTGTGGGGCTTACAAGTGGAGTGATGCTTTTGATAAGCGGGGGCAGGCTTTTAGCTGGCAAATCTAAGATATTATACTGAGCGTCAGATAAATCTGCCATTCAGTATAATGTGATGCGCACAGCCACATGAGGAATTATGCCGCTGTGCGGCTGTGGCTGGCGCGATACTCACGGCAGATGAAATCTGCCGTGAGTATATTTTAGCGGCGTGGGCATTTCATATGGAATGCCCATTTCCCATGCAAACGGGCACTAAAAAAATGGTGAAAACTGATCGGTGTTTATCGAGAGTGGGGATAAGCGAATCGCCTGCTCGATTGCAAATGGACGCTGGAGGAATTAAGATATGTTTGGGATTTTTGGCAGAAAAGGTTATATTTTTACAGATAAGAAAAATCCAAGATGGGGTATTATGTCATCAATATTAGGTTTCATTGCGTGCAGTTCTGTCTGTATAGCGGTCTATCTGACTTTTCTGAATAAGGGAGACGCGCTAATGCAGTATGGGGTTGTGATTGTCCTCGCTATGCTCTATGCTGTGGCGGGGTTGGTGATGGGGGTACGCTCGTTGATGGAGAAGGATATTTTTCGTTTTTTTCCAATTGTCGGTATCTTGTTAAATCTGCTGGCAATGTCAGCCAGCGGAGGTATATTTTATTTAGGAGTGATTTGAGATGGATATTATAACAGAGAGGTATCAGCTTTCCTGCGAACGCATTAAAGAGATTGCCACAACGCAGGAAGTGGCTGAGAATTATAAAGATTTTTTTCAGAGGACAGCAGATTTTATTTTGATGGTGGTAAATGCATGCGACAACAGAAGTAAAATTGTGGGACTTGAGGCGCTGCGTGCAGAGAATTGGGCGCTGTATCAAGATATTTTTGATGCACAGTATGCGCAAAGCTATGCGAATCCTTCCTTTGCCTGTGCGCGGTTTGGGCAGAAAATGGGAAGGCTGTTGTCCTTTTTGTACACGGAGATTCGCGCAATGATACCATATGCCTTTGAGCAGGATCTGGAGGAGATGGTTATTCGGATGGAGCTTTTTGTGGAGATTTACTATGCATTTTCACACGCAGAATCAGAGAAAGAGCTTATGGCATTGCCAGAGGAAGCGGCCATTCCCGATTTGGAGGATATTAAAAATACTCTGTACTGGTTTGTGAGTGACTATTCAGAGACTTCTACTGGACGCAGTGTACGTAGTTTAGTTGATGCGGACTGTGATTTTGCGGTTCGTATTGTGATGGATAGTGATTTGAGGGATTTGAGATATTTGTATCGCTATGGGGAGTATGTGTCGTCAGATGTGGAGAAGATGGCAGCATACTTAAATTCATTGCCAGAGGAACGCATTCAACTGATGGCAGACACATATACGGAAGGGTATCGCATTGGGTTTGTAAAGGCACATATCAATCTTGGCAAGAAAGAAACTGTGGACTTGCATTATATGTTAGGATTTGAGCGCGTGGTGCGGGCAGCAATTGCTAATTTTGCAAAAATGGGATTAAAGCCAACAATATATCGGTGTGAGAACAGCATTTTTAATAAAAATGTTGTGCGCAAAAAAGGATATTTTGGAGCAGATGCAAACAGGCAGTATTTGTATGACCACAAAGATGATATTGCACTCTTTCTGGATAAGAAGCTGGTGAATAGAAAGCTTGAGGTGTTGAAACTTGCCTATGAGGCAGTAAAGGAAAAAGCAGCGGTTTATGCAGGACCAGCGGTCATTGAGGTCTTTGGTGAAACACCTTTTACGCCAGAGTCAAAGAGCGCGGCATGCAGTTTCAACGCAGAGCAACAGAAATTGTCCGCAGAATTAAGAGGTGCGTCCGCAGACATTATCAGCCAATATATCAATCAGGCGGAGCGCAGTTTCACGATTATTGCATTTCCTGTTCCAGGTATTGGTGAACAGTTTGGGGAGATTTTTGACGAGACAATCCGATTAAATACATTGGACTACAAAACTTATGAGCGCATACAGGCGAAGATAATTGATACACTCAACAAGACAGCATACGTAGAGATTAAAGGTATGAACGGAAATCGAACAGATATTCATATTGCGCTCTATCCAATTGTGGACCCAGAGAAGGAGGCGATATTTGAAAACTGCGTTGCGGATGTCAATATTCCTGTCGGTGAGGTGTTTACATCACCAGTGCTTGAGGGAACCAATGGAAAACTTCATGTTAGGCGCGTTTTCCTAAATGAGTTGGAATATCACAATCTGGAGATTGATTTTCAAGATGGTATGATTGTGGATTACACCTGTACAAATTTTGAGGACAAGGATAAAAATAAAGAATATGTGAAGGCCAATGTGCTCTTTCACTACGATACGCTTCCTATGGGAGAGTTTGCGATTGGCACAAACACAACAGCGTATATGACCGCGAAAAAATATGATATTGCAAGACTTTTCCCAATACTGATAGCAGAGAAAACTGGACCACACTTTGCTGTTGGGGATACCTGCTATGCAAGAAGTGAGGAGGTTCGGGTTTTTAATGAGGACGGAAAGGAAGTAGTTGCGAAAGAGAATGCTATTTCCAGACTGCGAAAGACCGAGCCGTCGAAGGCGTATTTTGCATGTCATACAGATATTACAATTCCATATGATGAGCTGGGGAGTATTGTTGCGTATGCTTATGATGGTACTGCATATCCTATTATTGAAAGTGGAAGATTTGTGTTGGCGGGCACAGAGGAACTCAATGATGCTTTTGAGAGTTAGAGTTCAGCTCAGGACTTTGCGCCGCGGTGCAAAGTCCGTAAGAAAGCATAGTGGTTGTGGTGCTTATAACAGTATGAAAGAAAAAATTTGTTGACGTATGAGGCTATTGTTTGTAAACTATAGGAAAAGAAGTAATTTTTTGGTTGGAGGTTTATTATGGCACAAGTTGGTATTGTGATGGGTTCTGATTCGGATATGCCTGTTATGGCAAAGGCCGCAGAAATATTAGAGAAACTCGGAATTTCCTATGAGATGAGAATTATCTCAGCACACAGGGAACCAGATGTATTTTTTTCCTATGCGAAGACTGCGGAGGAGAAAGGCTTTAAGGTGATTATTGCAGGCGCGGGAATGGCGGCGCATTTGCCAGGAATGTGTGCAGCGATCTTTCCAATGCCAGTGATCGGTATTCCAATGCACACGACTTCGCTGGGAGGGCGTGATTCGTTGTATTCTATTGTGCAAATGCCATCGGGGATTCCAGTGGCGACAGTTGCGATTAACGGCGGTGCAAACGCGGGACTGCTGGCGGCAAAGATTCTTGCGACATCGGACAGTGCACTGCTTGCAAAGCTAAAAGATTATGCCGCAGATCTTGGGGAACAAGTGATGAAAAAAGATGCACAATTGCAGGAGATTGGGTATCAAGAGTACTTGAAAAAGTAGTGTGAGGGAGGAAAATATGGATTACAAGAATGCAGGTGTGGATATTGAAGCTGGATATCAGTCCGTGGAGCTTATGAAACAGTATGTAAAAGAGACAGTCAGGCCGGAGGTACTCGGTGGGATTGGTGGTTTTTCAGGTGCTTTTTCTATGGAGAAGTTTAAAAAGATGGAAAAACCGACTCTGGTTTCCGGTACAGATGGAGTTGGAACGAAAATTAAGCTGGCATTTTTGCTAGATAAGCATGATACTGTGGGAATTGACTGCGTTGCAATGTGTGTCAATGATATCGCCTGCGCAGGCGGTGAACCGTTATTTTTCCTTGATTATATTGCTTGTGGCAAAAATGAACCCACAAAGATTGCGGCGATTGTAAAAGGTGTGGCGGAGGGATGCAAACAGTGCGGTGCTGCGTTGATTGGAGGCGAAACCGCAGAGCATCCAGGACTGATGCCGGAGGAGGAATATGACCTTGCAGGGTTTGCAGTAGGAGTGGTGGATGAGAAAGATCTTATCACAGGTGCTGATCTAAAGGCAGGTGATGTGTTGCTTGGAATTGCGTCAAGCGGTGTACACAGCAATGGATTTTCGCTTGTCAGAAAAGTGTTTGATATGACCAGAGAAAGTTTAGATACGTATTATGATGAGCTGGGAAAGACACTTGGGGAGGCGTTGATTGAGCCGACGATTATCTATGTGAAAGCACTGCAAAGTGTTAAGGAAGCTGGTGTCAAAATTAAGGCGTGCAGTCACATTACGGGCGGCGGATTTTATGAGAATGTTCCGCGTATGCTCCATGATGGTGTACAGGCTGTGATTAGAAAAGACAGCTACGAGGTTCCGGCAATATTTAAATTGTTACAGAAAAAAGGTACAATAGAAGAGCATGTGATGTACAATACGTACAACATGGGCATCGGTATGATTTTGGCAGTAGATCCTGTCGATGCGGAGAAAGCGATGGAAGCCATTAAAGCTTCTGGTGAGATTTGTTATGTGATCGGTGAGATACGAGACGGCGAAAAGGGAGTAACGATATGCTAAGAGTATGTGTGTGTGTGTCTGGAGGTGGGACGAATCTTCAGGCACTTATGGATGCGATTGATTCAGGAACTGTCACAAACACACAGATTGTAAGGGTGATCAGCAACAATAAAGGTGCATATGCATTGGAACGGGCAGAGAAAAAGGGGATTGATGCCATTGTGGTATCACCAAAAGATTACGAGAGCAGAGAACTTTTCAATGATGCACTTTTACAGAGCGTCAATGAAGCGGAGCCTGATTTAATTGTGCTGGCAGGATTTCTGGTAGTGCTTCCGTCTAAGATGATTCAGAAGTATGAAGGGCGTATCATTAATATTCACCCAGCGCTGATTCCATCATTTTGTGGTAAGGGATACTATGGACTTCATGTGCATGAGGCAGTACTTGCGCGGGGGGTGAAGATTACAGGGGCGACGGTTCATTATGTGGATGAAGGGACAGACACTGGGCCAATATTATTGCAGAAAGCGGTTGAGGTTTTGCCAGATGATACGCCTCAGATACTTCAGCGGCGTGTTATGGAGCAGGCGGAGTGGGTGATACTGCCACAGGCAGTCAATATGATAGCAAATGGCTATGGAAAGGACATGAGAAACAAATGAAAGTTTTAATTGTAGGAAGCGGCGGACGAGAACATGCGATTGCATTAAGCGTATTGAAAAGTCCAAAGGTGGATCAAATCTATTGTGCTCCTGGAAATGCAGGCATCGGGCAAATTGCACAATGTGTTCCAATCCGCGCTATGGAATTTGAAAAACTTGTGGCATTTGCAAAGGAAAAAACGATTGATCTCACAATTATTGGCATGGATGACCCGCTGGTGGGTGGACTGACTGACATGTTTGAGGAGGCGGGACTCAGGGTATTTGGACCGAGGAAAAATGCGGCAATATTGGAAGGTTCCAAAGCGTTTTCAAAAGACTTGATGAAAAAATATCAGATACCGACGGCTGCATACGAAACCTTTGATGATGCTGACAAAGCGTTAGCTTATCTTGAGACGGTGGATTTTCCGATTGTGTTAAAGGCGGATGGCTTGGCGCTTGGAAAAGGTGTGCTGATCTGTCAATCTCTTGATGAGGCAAAAGAAGGAGTGCGTACCATTATGCTGGATAAACAGTTTGGTGCCGCCGGAAATCGTATGGTTATTGAGGAGTTTATGACAGGGCGCGAGGTATCTGTACTGTCTTATGTGGATGGGAAGACAATTAAAACAATGACTTCCGCGCAGGACCACAAAAGAGCACAGGATGGAGATCAAGGATTGAATACAGGCGGTATGGGAACATTTTCGCCAAGTCCTTTTTATACAGAAGAAGTTGACGCATTTTGTCAAAAGCATATTTATCAAGCGACAGTCGATGCAATGGCAGCAGAGGGAAGAGAATTTAAAGGGATTATCTTCTTCGGTTTGATGCTGACTCCCAAAGGACCAAAAGTGCTGGAATATAATGCACGGTTTGGGGACCCAGAGGCACAAGTCGTACTTCCGCGTATGAAGACGGATATTATAGAAGTTATGGAGGCTTGTATTGATGGGACACTGGATGCAGTCGATCTTCAATTTGAAGAGAACGCTGCGGTCTGTGTAGTGCTTGCGAGTGACGGGTATCCTGTTCATTATGACAAAGGTTTGGAGATTAGAGGTTTGGAACACTTTGAGGGTAAAGATGGATATTATTGCTTTCATGCGGGCACAAAGCTTGATGAGAATGGAAAATTCGTTACCAATGGAGGGCGTGTGTTGGGTGTGACCGCTAAGGGAGCAGATTTAAAGGAAGCGCGGGCAAACGCTTATACAGCGGCAGCATGGATTGATTTTGATAATAAGTATATGCGCCATGATATCGGGAAAGCGATTGACGAGGCGTAAACGGGGAGTAAAAGGATGAAAGAGAACAAAAGAAACTGGATAAAGCATATATTTGCATTGCTGTTATTCTGCATTACATTAAATGTTGGAATGATAAGCTTTGCTGACGGACAGGGAACCGTGAAGGTTCCGAGTGCTGTCATTCGGGCATCAGCAGACGGAGGAAGCGAAAGAATTGGGAGTGTGAAGCAAGGAAAAACGGTTGACATTGCTGGACAGACAACGGGAACAGACGGCAAAGTTTGGTATCAGGTTTATGTGGATTCCAATACAAAGGGATATATTAGAGGCGATTTGCTGGATGTGAAAGATGCTTCTGCAATAAATACGATTCAGGGCAGTGCATCTTCCTCATCATCCTCTAATTCCTCGACGACAACGGCAACGCCAGTTGATGCCAAGAAGGTTACCGTCAAAGATAATGGCAGACGTATCCGATCAGGAGCTTCCACCAACCACGGTATTGTGGCGACGGTAAATAAAGGAATGGTATTGACTGTAACCGGTGAAGCACAGGGCTCAGATGGCAAGTGGTATCAGGTATCTTTTAATCACAATGATAAAGAGGTGACTGGATTTATACGAGCTGATCTTGTGACAACAGATAATGTACCAGCCGATACAGCGACTTCTGAAATTACGGGAGAACAAAATCCAGGGGAGGAGACGCCGCCCGAGACGGAGCCAGTGGAAGAACCATCTGTGGAGGAACCGCCAGCACAGCCAGAGCCAGTGCAGAATACAGTTACAATTATGGATACTGACGAGGAGCCGCCTTATATACTGCCAGGATTTGAGCTGGCGTCCCTTAAGATTAGTGAGGATCAGAGCTGCAAGGGATATTCTAATGGAACGTTTGTTTTGCTCTATGGACGGAGACAGGATGGCAAGGAAGGTTGGTTTCTCTGCGATAAAGAGGAAGGTGTTTACCAGAGATATGTTTACACTGCACCGAATGTAAAAGTACCTAGTAAGCTGGAGAGTGGTGTTGGACTGATTCCAGTGATTGTGTTAATGGTGATTGTTATTATATTGGTGGCAGTGATTGGTTTGTTGTTGCTGAAACTGAAGGGACAAGGTGGTTTTCGTAAAGGTTATGATGATGATGATGATGATGATGACGAGGAAGATGAGGACTATCCAGAGGATGATATTGAGGACCTTGAAGAAATAGAAGAGGAAGAGCCCAAACCAGTGCGCCGTCCGCAAGGACCACAGCCAGTGCGCCGCCCGCAGCCAAGTGCCCAGCAGGGACCGCCGCCAGTGCGTCGCCCGCAGGGAGGTGGTGCATCGCAGGAACCACAGCCGCCAAGACGTCCGCAAGGAGGAAGTGCACCGCAGGGAGGTCAGCCGCCAAGGCGTCCGCAGACCCAACAGTTGCCAAGACGTCCGCAGGGAGGCGGTATGCCACAGGAGCCACAGCCGCCAAGACGTCCGCAGGGAGGAAGTGCACCGCAGGGAGGTCAGCCGCCAAGGCGTCCGCAGCCTGGTGCGCCGCAAGGACCACAGCCAGTGCGTCGCCCGCAACCGCAGGGGGAGCGTGTGCCAAATGAGCGGCCTCAGGGTTATAAGGCAAAGAATCTCTTAGAAGAGGACGCGGATATGGATTTTATGGATATAGAATAGGTATTTCAAGGCAGAGGGACTTGTCTGATTGCATAGGTCAGGCAGGTTCTTTTGCGAAGGGGCGTGGGAAGAATGTATATAGAGATTGATTTTAACAGTGATGAGGCCCTTTATCTGCAGTTGCGCAACCAGATTATCATTGGGATAGCCACGTCTCAGTTTCAGGAGGGAGATGCACTTCCTTCTGTAAGACAGCTTGCGGATACGATAGGAATCAATATGCATACGGTCAACAAAGCATACTCTGTTCTCAAACAGGAAGGCTTTGTGAAAGTGGATAGACGAAAAGGAGCAGTGATTGCAATCGATATTGACAAGATGCAGGCGAGGGAGGATCTAAAGCGCAATATGCAGGTGCTGTTGGCAAAGAGTAGCTGCAAACAGATATCGAGAGAGGAAGTTCATGCTCTGATCGATGAGATATACGAAGGTTATGAAACGGAAATCTGATTATACTCACGGCAATTTCATTGATCGTGAGTATAAATAAATATGACATGGAGGCATAGAAGAAATGCAGCAGTTTACAGATAAGGCAAAGGTGGCGCTGCAAAAGGCTGCCAAAGCCGCAAAAGATCTGCATCAAAGCTATATCGGGAGTGAGCATATACTTGTGGGGCTTGTAAAGGAAAAGACAGGTGTTGCAGCGAGAGTGCTCGCGGAGAACGGTGTGGATGAGGTGCAGCTTATCAGTATGATTAAAGAGTTGATTGCACCAGAGGGAAATGTTGCAATACTTGAGCGAGATGGTTATTCTCCGCGGGCTGCAAAGGTGCTTGAGGACAGTCACAGACTAGCAGAGAAATATAAAAATCAGATGACAGGAACAGAGCACATTTTGCTGGCAATGCTTAGAGAAGGCGAGAATGTAGGATTGCGGCTTTTGAACACAATTGGAATCAATGTGCAGAAATTGTATATGGATACATTGGTTGCTATGGGAGAGGATATAAATCAGCATAAAGATGACTTAAACAAAAGTCGCAACAAAAAGAAAAGAGACGGAACGACACAGACGCTAAATCAGTACAGCAGAGATTTGACGTATCTTGCCAAGGAGGGAAAACTAGATCCCGTAGTAGGCAGAGAGACAGAAATAATGCGTGTTGTACAGATTTTGTCAAGGCGCACGAAAAATAATCCCTGTCTAATCGGTGAGCCAGGTGTAGGTAAGACGGCGATTGCAGAGGGATTAGCGCTTCGGATTGTGAAAGGAGAAGTGCCGGATACAGTAAAAAATAAACGTGTTGTCACACTCGATCTCGCAGGAATGGTGGCGGGATCTAAGTATCGTGGAGAGTTTGAGGAGCGCATTAAGCGGGTGATTCGGGAAGTTATTGACGCAGGTAATATTTATCTTTTTCTTGATGAAATTCACACATTGATTGGAGCCGGTGGCGCGGAGGGAGCCATTGATGCCTCCAACATTCTCAAACCATCTTTGTCCAGAGGAGAGATACAGCTAATTGGCGCCACGACAATAGCAGAGTATCGAAAATATATTGAGAAAGATGCGGCGTTGGAAAGGCGTTTTCAGCCGGTGATGGTGGAGGAACCAACAGAAAGTGAAGCAGTTGAGATTCTAAATGGGGTTGCATACAAGTACGAGGAACATCATAATGTGACCATTACACAGGAGGCAATTGAGGCAGCTGTAAAACTTTCAGACCGATATATCAATGATAGAAATCTTCCAGATAAAGCCATTGACTTGATAGATGAGGCTTCCGCTGCAATTCGGCTCAAAAATATGAATGTGCCGGACAGTTTTAAGGAAATGACAGAACAGATTAAGAAATATGATTTGCAGATAGAGCGCTCTATTCGAATGGAGGCTTACACGCAAGCCGCAGAATTGCGCAAAGCACAAGATGAACTTATTAAAAAATATGACAAGGCTGTGACAAAATATGAGAAAAACCAAGAGGAAAGAAAACTGGCTGTGACAGAGAATGACATTGCGGAGGTTGTGGCTAATTGGACCAAGATACCAGTTAAAAAATTGACACAGAAGGAGAGCGAGCGGCTGTTAAAGTTAGAATCAATTCTTCATAAGCGTGTGATTGGTCAGGAGGAGGCAGTCAGTGCAGTTGCGCAGACGATGAAGCGCGGCCGCGTAGGACTGCAAGACCCCAATAGACCGATCGGTTCTTTTCTGTTTCTTGGTCCTACTGGTGTAGGTAAGACAGAATTGTCTAAGGCTTTGGCAGAAGCAATGTTTGGATCTGAAAATGCGCTGATACGCGTAGATATGTCAGAGTATATGGAATCGCATTCTGTATCCAAAATGGTAGGTTCTCCTCCGGGATATGTAGGCTTTGAGGAGGGTGGACAGCTCAGTGAGAAAGTGCGCAGATCCCCATATTCCGTAGTGTTGTTTGATGAGATTGAAAAAGCGCACCCAGATGTGTTTAATATTCTTTTGCAGGTGCTTGATGATGGGCATATCACAGATTCTAAAGGTAGAAAAGTGAGCTTTAAAAATACAATATTAATTATGACTTCCAATGCAGGTGCACAGCGCATTGTTGACCCAAAGAATCTTGGTTTTGCAGCGAAAAGAGATGCGGAAGCAGACTATAATAAAATGAAGTCTGGTGTTATGGAAGAGGTAAAGCGCCTCTTTAAACCAGAGTTTATTAACCGAATTGACGAGATTATGGTATTTCATCCGCTGACGGAACAGGATATGAAACAGATTGTCACACTTTTATCTAAAAATCTTTGTGAACGGTGCAGGACACAGATGAATATTGATTTATCCTTCACCAATACTTTAAAGGAATATTTGGTGAAAAATTATTCTGAACTAAAGATGGGTGCAAGACCGCTTAAACGTGCGATACAAAATGTAGTGGAAAATGAACTTGCCACTGCGATTTTGGAAGGAAGGGTTAAGCGAGGAGATGCTGTGAGTGCTGGTGTGCGCGGTGACAAGGTAACTTTTACCGTCAAAGAGCCCAAAGAAGTATCATCTTAAATTTTAACAATAATTGTGGAAAAAGAGAAAAATATAGTATATTATTATAGTGTAATGTACAATTTAATTCTTATAACTTTTAGGAGGACAAATGAAATGGCAGTAATTGATGAATTGCTACGTTCCGAGAGTAACGGAAATATCAGCTTTGGTAATCACGAGCTGGCGGCGAAAGCAAAGCTTGAGGATTATGAACACGCTGGGGATATGTATAAGGTAAAAACCTTTCAGGCGATGACTAAGCTGGAAAAAAATGGTTTGTTTTTGTACGAATCAGTTCCGGGTACCTCCGTTCATAATTTTTGTGAGAGCGAAAGCGGAATTTCTTTTACGGTGGAAGGCAGTCAGGATGCACAGATTACAGTGGGCACAGAGGATGATTGTGAGTACGAAGTGATTGTAGCAGGAGAAAGCGCAGGTGTTATGAAGACAAATCTTTCTGGAAAGCTCAGTATAAGTGTGGAATTAGAAGGTTCCGGTGAAGTTGCAGTCAAAATTATAAAGAAATAGACAAAAGATACCTCCTCATTTGAGGAGGTATCTTTATGGAGGTATGCATGGCAAAAAAAAGTACCACCGTATTTTTCTGTCAGGAATGCGGACATGAGTCTTCAAAGTGGATGGGGCAATGTCCTGCCTGCAAAAAGTGGAATACATTTGTGGAGGAGAAGGTTAGTACAGCAAGCAATACAAAAATTACACCATTTCGGGAGACAGCAAAACCTGTTGAGATTGGGTCCATATCTATGCGGGAAGAAGATCGGATGCAAACGGGAATAGCAGAGTTAGACCGTGTTCTTGGCGGGGGAATTATGCATGGTTCTCTGACTCTGGTAGGCGGCGATCCTGGTATTGGCAAATCGACATTGCTGTTGCAAATGTGCAGATTGCTTGCCAATGCAGGCAGGAAAGTGCTTTATATCTCTGGGGAGGAGTCCTTAAAGCAGATTAAGCTTCGAGCAGTTCGGATAGGAGAGTTTAAGGATACAATGCTGCTGTTGTGTGAGACAGATCTTGGTGTTGTGGAGGAGACAATACGGCATACAGAACCAGAAGTGGTCATTATTGACTCAATACAGACGATGTATCAGGAATCCGTTGCATCTGCGCCAGGAAGCGTCTCGCAGGTGAGAGAGGCAACGAATGTATTTTTGCAGTTGGCAAAAGGAATGGGACCTGCAATCTTTATTGTAGGACATGTGACAAAAGAGGGAACTGTGGCAGGACCAAGAGTTTTGGAGCATATGGTGGATACCGTTTTGTATTTTGAGGGGGACAGATATGCTTCCTACAGGATATTGCGCGGTGTGAAAAATCGTTTTGGATCTACCAATGAAATTGGCGTGTTTGAGATGCGCAAGGAAGGGTTGATTGAGGTGGAAAATCCTTCGGAGTACATGTTAAGTGGCAAACCGATTGGGGCAAGTGGGTCTGTGGTAGTCTGTTCTGTGGAGGGAACCAGACCAATATTAATAGAAATACAGGCCTTGGTGTGCAGGACAAACTTTGGCATACCAAGGCGTCAGACAACAGGGACGGATTTTAATAGAGTGAATTTGTTGATGGCGGTGTTGGAAAAAAGGCTGGGATTACAGATTGGAGACTGTGATGCCTATGTAAATATTGCAGGTGGTATGAAGATTAATGAACCAGCAATCGATTTGGGATTGATTATGGCAATTGTGTCAAGTTTTAAGAACCGTGCGATTGATGAGAGAACAATTGTGTTTGGCGAAGTAGGATTGAGCGGTGAGGTGCGCGCAGTGAACATGGCACAACAGCGCGTTCTGGAGGCAAAGAAGCTTGGATATCAGACCGTTATTATGCCGCGAGTCAATCTGGAAGGCATGGACAAAGTGGAAGGGATTTGCGTGCTTGGCGTTGGCGGTATTGGCGAAGCAATCGATATGATTTAGGAACTGTTAAGAAATAGACAAGTCAAGATGTATAAATTATTTTTGAACAGTTTCTTAGCATGATATAGGAGGAAAAAATGGAAGCAATTAAAACGTTAATGGAATTTCTGGATAACAGTGTGACAAGTTACCATGCAGTAGATAGCATGAAAAAAAGGTTATTGGATGAAGGATTTGTGGAACTTTCCGAGAAGGAGGCATGGCATCTTGAAAAGGGCGGGAACTATTTTGTAATCCGAAATGGTTCTTCCCTCATTGCTTTTAAAATACCCGAATGCGAGATAAGTGCCGTGAAAGGTTGGCATGTGTATGCGGCGCACTCGGATTCCCCTGCATTTAAAGTAAAGGAAACTCCTGAAATTCCTAAAGAGGGTGTATATGTCAGCATAAATACAGAAAAGTATGGTTCTATGATGTTATCTACCTGGCTTGACAGACCACTTACCATTGCGGGAAGAGTTTGTGTGGAAAATAAAGGTGAGATTACAACACATCTTGTTCGCCTAAAAGATAATATCTGTATGATACCAAGCCTTGCAATTCATATGAACCGCGATGTCAACAATGGTGTGGTACTCAGCACGCAATGGGATATGTTGCCTCTTTTGTCTATGCTCTGCCAAGAGGACAGAGCGAAAACATCAAGGGGAATATTAAACAAAATGTTAGCAGAAATGCTGAGCGAAAGAACTGACAGAAACTATAGCGCACAAGATATTTTATCTTATGATTTATATGTAGAGAATTGTGAAAAAGCAGTTTTGGCAGGTGTGGAGAACGAATTTATTATGGCACCGCGATATGACGACCTCGCATGTGTTTATGCGGGACTAGAAGGCATTATTGCTGGAAAACCAGATTGTTATATTGATGTGCTTGCTGTATTTGACAATGAAGAGGTGGGAAGTCTTACAAGGCAGGGAGCAGATTCCACTTTTTTTCGAGATATATTGGAAACGATTGCGGAGGGATTGAGCGTTGACAGAGCGATGTTTCGTCGATGGAATGCGGGCAGTTTTATGCTGAGTGCAGACAATGCACACGCATGTCATCCAAACCAAGGCGGAAAGGCGGACCCAACCAATCGACCTTATCTAAATAAAGGTGTGGTTTTGAAATATCATGGTGGGCAGCAATATGCGACAGATGCCTGTTCTGCGGCGTATGTAAAGCACCTTTGTAGAAAAAATAATATTCCACTTCAAATCTATGCGAATCATTCGGATATTTCGGGTGGTAGAACGCTTGGGAATCTTGCGATGGCGCAGGTATCTATGGAAGCTGCGGATATTGGACTGCCGCAGCTTGCCATGCACTCAGCGTATGAGACTGCCGGAGCGAAAGATATTGGACATCTGATTCATCTTGCGGAATGCTTTTTCACTTTATAGAAATTGCTTTTTGCAATATGAGCGCGTTGGTATATGTCTTTTTTAGCGAGTAAATTTGGATTGCTGTAGTTCTCTGGTACGGCGGTCATACACCGTGTCCCCTTTGCGGAACACATTGACGGCGGTGATCTCACCGAGGCGACTGCGTTCGACTGTGATGTCCACAGCACCATTCTGCTGGGATATATAGCGTCCAATCATTTTGTCAGAGTAAGTGCGAATGGTTTCGCCTTTATACAGCAGTGTATCGTTCTTTTCGTCTTCTCGCACTAAGCCCCATTGCGCATATTCTTTGAAAAGTTCCTCGCGGTCAAAACACAGGGAGAAACTCAGTGCAAATGCGTTTCGTTCCACATGGAATTGCTCAGAAAGAGCAGTTAAAATCTGTTCTTCTAAAATATCAGGATCGTTCGTGGTATCTGTACGCATAATTTCAAAGATAAGTTCTTCCGCTTTGTTTTCTGCATTTTTGCCTAGAAATGCTCCCCTTGTCAGGCTTGCTTGTACGCCCCAGCGACAGCTATCAGATGCGCAGAAGGAAGTCAGGTAAGAAGAGAAGGGAGCCTGTCCGCCGGTAGCAAAAACGACAGAACCACTCAGCACGAAACAAATCGAAACTAAAAGCAACAAGGAGGAAGCCTTGCGATATTGCAAAACACTTTGGATGCGTCTTTCGACCTCCGTTTTGGAAAAGGCACTGTAGAGTAGAGTTGGGCGGTTTCCTGTGATGGCCATTGTAAGTAGGCTGAGCGCATAATTTTTTCGGATTTCATCCTCTTTGTCATAATGGCGAAGCACAGCTTCATCGCAGGCAAGCTCTAGGTCTGAAGCTAGATATTTGGACATAATCCAGACCAGTGGATTAAACCAGTGTAGGCAGAGTGTCACAAGCATCACTGCTTTAATCCAGTTGTCTTTTCTGCGGATATGCATTGTTTCATGGCATAGAATATGGCGTAAAAGCTCTGTATTGCTAAAATCCATACGTGTTGGCAGATAGATTTTTGGTGCAAATAAGCCACACACTAGAGGAGAGGCAATTTCATCATTGGTAAATACTAAAATCTGACCCATATTTATTTCGCGAAGCAGTGTGTTGATTGTCTCGTTATGTTCGATTAAAAGTGCATTTTTTAATCGCTTTGTATATTGATATTTTTGAATGAGCAGTACACTAATAGTAACAAACAAACCGCCCAAATATATAAAAATAAGAAGATGATAAAATAGAGTATTATCAAAGCTTGTATAGGAAATATTGAGTGCAGTACCCTCTGTTGCTGTAGCGATTGCTTCGGCTTCAAGAGGAATTTCTGATATAATTGCTTCTGACACAATGGTTTCTGATGCAGTTGTTTCTAATGCAGTTGTTTCTAATACAGTTGTTTCTGGTACAATTGTCTTTGGTTGATTTTGGGCGGTTGCAACATTCATTTCAGCAGTCATAGGAAGATCTTCTATAAGATTTATCATAGAAGCTGCCTCATAAAATGGATTTCTAAAAAAATCTGGTACTTTCATACTTAGTGGGCTACTTAGAGAAAATGGTATGAGCAGCCGTAACAGGATAACACCCCAAAATAAGGGGAATACAAATTTTGGAAGCCTGCTTTTTAACAGTCCGCGCAGCACGAGAACTGTGACAATCATAATACTTCCATAAAATCCCATTAGAGAAAAGGGCATATTCATTGTTAAATTGATCATATCAATCTGCCTCCTTAATCATTTTTGCCAGCCTGATAGCTTCTTCCTCCGATATTCCCCGAGTTTTTAGAAATGAGGAGAAGAAAAGTTCACTGGAACCACCATACATTTTATCAATAAGTTGTTCCGTCTCGCTCTGTGCCACTTCGTCACGCGTCACAAGCGCTTTGCAGAGAAAACCAGGTTCTTCGCGCGCAATAGCACCTTTTTCAATGCACTTTTTAATGACAGTGTAGGTTGTGTTTTTGTTCCAGCCAATACGGTCGGATAGCACATCTACAATTTCTCGCGCAGATTTCTGTCCTTGTTCCCACAGAACCTCCATAACTTTCAGTTCAGAATCAAATAATTTCATGATATACCTCCTAACAATAGCATCTTTTCATCTCTGCATAATTGCAGGCAGCATGGCCATAGTGCTGTAAGACGTATCTTTCAAAACAGACTATTGCAATAGTCTGCTCTTTCAAAACAGACTATCACAATAGTCTGCAATTGTCAAGTAATTTTTGAACAGTTTCTTACTGCTAAGTCCGTAACAAAATGTATCGTAGCCAAGTAAAAAATATATAAAACTGTTATTGCAGCATAACAAAACTTGAAAATAAGGCTACCGCAATCCCACTGGCTTTAGACGGTGGGTTAAGGTAGCCCAAAGTAGCGGTTTGTGCTATACTTTCGCTATGGGGACATGGAAATCAAAAAAACAGACACAAATATTTATTACAGTACCATATTATCTTTGTATGCAAATACAGAAAAAAACTACTGACAGCAAAGCAGATATCAGATGACATAAAACAGTTCTCTT
>ERZ808049.122-NODE-122-length-76453-cov-6.369095_pt1 | contig 76453 bp, 59 predicted proteins | sample MGYA00380198_ERZ808049 | MGnify/ENA primary metagenome ERZ808049 (study PRJEB31490, sample SAMN06133414) | mouse gut metagenome | isolation source: Z2_2 | host: mice | place: China: Chengdu | collected 2015-05 ...
TCAATGATAATATACTACAAAGATATGCAAATCAATCTATTATAATAGGTCTCACCATGCAAAATGTCCAACCCGCCCAAACTCCTAAGGCTGAAAGCCTTATATCAGATAGCCCAGGACAACCGCCCTGGGGATAAGGCGTCCCTCCCATTTGCGCCCTGAAAGGGCAGAATCATTACCCCCATAAATATTTTTCGTTATATTCAATCTGATATGCGTTTAAGAATTCAATTAATTCTTCTTTGAAACTTTTTCGGGCATGGTGTTCTTTCTGTTTTTTAATATAATTGATGACTGTATCCACTTTAGATTGGCTGACAGAGAAGGCTGCGTAACCATTTTGCCATGCGAAGTAGCCTTGTTGAGGATATTCCCTTTTTATCCATTTGGAAGAACTTCTTTTGATTTCCATTAGAAGCATGGAAGTGGAGACTGTACTTGCCATTTCACAAAGAATATGTATATGGCTGCAGGTTCCGCCTATGGTAAGGCTTTGGCAAAGATTCTTATTGATGATTCCTCCGATGTAGGAATGTATCTCGTCCAGATGTTTTTCCGGAAGTATGTTTTCACGATTCTTGGTGGAGAATATGATGTGTATATATACTTTATTCAAGGATTGTGGCATAGTATTCGATTTTGCCCTTTCAGGGCGTAGGGAAATGAGAAAAACGATAAACCAGGGGCGTTGCCCCTGGCTATCGGATGCAAGGCTTTCAGCCTTTATTTCTATCAATCATTTCAAATTCCGTGTCCGCTACCGCAACACGATTTTTAGATTTTCGTCTTTGACTAATCATTTCAAATTTTGTGTACGGCATCAACGTTTCGGGTGCGGGTTTCTTTAAAGCTGAGGCTGAACGTTTAGAATTGAGTCTGAACGTGTAAGGCTGAAAGCCTTATATCTAATAGCCTAGGGCAACGCCCTGGGAAATAATGTAACCCCTTCATATACGCCCTGAAAGGGCAAAAGCCTTTTGCTTTAGTCAATCATCTCAAATCCCGTATAAGGCACCAGTGCTTTCGGTATGCGTATGCCTTCCGGAGTCTGATTGTTCTCCAGCAATGCGGCTACGATGCGCGGCAGTGCCAGTGCGGAGCCGTTCAGTGTATGGCAAAGCTCTGTCTTCTTTTCTGCGGTGCGGTAGCGGCACTTCAGGCGGTTTGCCTGGTATATGTCGAAGTTGGACACCGAGCTGACTTCCAGCCAGCGCTTCTGTGCTTCGGAGTATACCTCGAAGTCGAAGCAGAGGGCTGCCGTGAAGCTCATGTCTCCGCCGCACAAGCGCAGGATGCGATAGGGCAGTTCCAGCTTCTGGAGCAATCCCTCCACGTGGTCCAGCATTTCCTGGTGCGACTGCTTGCTGTGTTCCGGCTTGTCGATGCGCACCAACTCTACTTTGGAGAACTCGTGCAGGCGGTTCAGGCCACGCACGTCCTTGCCGTAGGAACCGGCTTCGCGGCGGAAGCATTGCGTGTAGGCGCAGTTCTTGATGGGGAGCTGCTTCTCGTCGAGGATGACGTCGCGGTAGATGTTCGTCACGGGGACTTCGGCGGTCGGAATCAGGTAGAGGTCGTCTACCTCGCAATGGTACATCTGACCTTCCTTGTCGGGCAGCTGGCCTGTGCCGTAGCCGGAAGCGGCGTTCACCACGGTGGGCGGCATGATTTCGGTGTAGCCCGACTTGCGTGCTTCGTCCAGGAAGAAGTTGATGAGCGCGCGTTGCAGTTGTGCGCCCTTGCCCTTGTAGACGGGGAAGCCGGCGCCGGTAATCTTGACGCCCAGGTCGAAGTCTATCAGGTCGTACTTCTTGGCCAGTTCCCAGTGAGGAAGCGCGTCTTTGGGAAGTTCGGTCTCCATGCCGCCCATCTTCTCCACTACGTTGTCGTCGGCGCCTACGCCTTCGGGCACGCTGTCGTAGGGAACGTTGGGGATGGTGTAGAGCAGTGCCTGCAGGTCGTTGGCGGCCTGGTCCATATTGGCTTGCACCTCCTTGTTCGCCTCTTTCAGTGCGGCAACGCGGCTCTTGGCGGTTTCCGCTTCTTCTTTCTTCCCTTCCTTCATCAGTTGTCCGATGGACTTGGAGAGGGAGTTAGCTTCCGCCAGGTTGTTATCTAAGATGGTCTGATTGGCTTTTCTTTTGTTGTTGAATTCCAGCACCTGTGCGATTGCCTCTTTCGCATTCTTGAAGTGCTTCTTTTCCAGTCCGCGGATGACCGCTTCGCTGTCTTCTGTGATTTGTTTGATGGTAAGCATATCCTATATACAATTAAAATACTCTGATTTTGAGGACAAAGATAACGCAAATAGCAGGCAATACAAAAAGATAGTTACTTATTTTTTTGTATTGCCTGCTTATTTGTATTGTCTCTCTGTTTGGAATATTATTTCAAGACTTCATAAAATACAATAATCGGATTGTCTGTATCCGAGTTGTAATTTCGTAATAATTCGGGGTATTCCTTGTTAGGTTCGTTGGATAAAGTCCAGTCTATGGCTTCCGGTGTCAGGTATCCCCAAAAGTGGTTATCGTATGTTCCGCAAATCAACCGATGAATCGGTATGTTTTTTCCGGTTTTGTCTTCCATTTTTCTTCCACAATAAATCTGTTTTTGAGTCGATAAGTCGTAGAGGACAAACTGGATGTGGCCGTTTTGAGTAAATTGAAAATACAACAGGTTCTCGCATTGGTAAATACTTTCTATTCCAAAGGAATATTCAGATTTAATGAGTTCCTGTTCATTCGCTTTTTCCTTAATCTTTGCGAATGGCAGTGGATTGGGAAGTTTTATCTCATAAAGGGCTTTCAAACCACTGGGGCTTAGCTCGTACACGATATTGTCGAAATTTTTGCAATAATATACTGAGGCGTTGTTGTAGCTGAACGGATATGGGGTGACTTGGAAATGGTAGTCGGCTTCGGCCTGGTTATGTGGAAAGTAGTGCTGTTCCATGTCAATGCCGTTTCTTGATACGAACAATGAGTAATGGAGTATGCTGTCGTTAGGGTAGTTGTTATGATGTTGGTTGTCATAGTAATAAACTCCGTCGGTGGAAGCCATCGCACTGGGATTGGGCTTTGGAAATTTTTCTGTCTTGAAATATTTTCCATTGTCTGAGTTGTAATAGAGAAGCATGGATCTCAGATTGTCGTAAATAACCAGTTCCCTATTCTTTTCATTAACGGCAAAGGCGTTGATATTCACATATTCTCCCGGTCCATTTCCTACAGCGTCTATTTGGAAGATGACATTCCCTTGCATATCGTAACAGATAATCCTGTTCAATTTGTCCTGAAGATAGATTCTGTCATTTTTTATCTGTATTTCTGTGATATCGCTGACCAGGGGCTCGGATGCCAGTTGGACATAAGAAGTGGCTTTAAGATAGTTACCTAATTTCTCAAAGTCTTTACTTTCCGTTTCTACTATTATTGTTTTTACATTTTGTGTGGAAATTTCTTGTGTGTTTTGTAGTTTGGTTTGTTTCTGTTTGTCTTGGCAAGAGAAACAGAAACAAACAAGAAGTGTGAGTGTATAATAGAGTCGTTTCATGGCATTGGCATCTTTTAATAGAACACTTCGCCACATTCTACTGGAGTACAAGAATTGGGAGTCGCACAAAAAGTACAAATTCTTTCTACGCTACTTTCGAACCAGCCTCCTCCTAAATCATGTTTACATCTTCGGGTTTCAGGCTGTGTCCACCAATCTGTTTTTTCATTTTCATCTTGTGCGAGTGCCTCAATGTTTGCGGATATAATGTCGGTTAATTGTGTTGATTCTTTTTGTGAAAGATAATATGAAAATGCTGTAAAGAAGATAAATGAGGATAAAATAAAAAGTTTATTTTTCATGTGGTTTACTTTTAATGGTTAATATTGGTTGAATAATAACACATAAATAACAGTTATTAAACAACCTTAAATTCGCAACTTAATTACTTGTTATAAATGCAAGTCCTTGACAAACATTTATTTGCAAAGACTTGCATATGTCAGGATTTTCACTTAACTTGGTGCTACAACACAACCAAGTAAGTATTCGCTGGCACATGACAAAGTTACAAATTAAATCCGATAGAATCACATCTTTTGGCGGAATTTATCTCGTCAATCGCTTATTTGACCAGTTTTCACTGGGTAAGGTAATCAATGACACGCTTGGTTTGCGCAGTACTGCGCACAACGGTTACCAGTGGGATGAGATCGTCAAGTCATTGTTCGACATCTACCTTTGTGGCGGTAACCACATAGAGGACATTACTTCCCTCATGCCTTGTCTTAGTCAAGCCCCTGGCAGTCACGTTCCAAGCAGCGATACTATTGGGCGCGGCATCAAGCAACTGACAACAGACAATATCACATATACGGCCAAGAGTGGAAATACATACACGTTCAACACCAACGAGCTTCTGAACGACCTATTGATGAAACTCAACATGGCCGTAGGGCTTTTCAAGAGTGGTCAGTTCCTGGATGTGGACTTTGACCATCAGTTCATTCCCACGGAGAAACACGATGCCACGTACTCCTACAAAAAAGCGTTTGGTTATTTCCCCGGTGTGGCAAGCGTGGGCGGTGTAATCGTCCATGTAGAGAACCGAGACGGCAATACGCCGGTAAAGTTCTGTCAGGCAGAAACCTTGAAACGGCTGTTTGCGTCCCTGCGCAAGCATGGGCTGTTTATTTACCGATTCCGTGCCGACTGCGGCTCCTATTCGAAAGAAAGCGTGGAAACCATAGATGCGCACTGCAATCTGTTCTATCTGCGTGCGTCAAACTGCGAGAGTGCCTATACGGAATTTGCAGAACTGGACGGTTGGAAAACCATTGAAATCAATTACCAGAAATGCGAGGTGCGCAGCCTCAAGTTCAACAGGTTCATGGAAGAGAAAGGCTATCGCCTCGTCATTCAGCGCACGCACATTGAGCATGAGCCGGACCTCTTCGGTGACACATTCAGTTACATCTATCGATGCATACTGACCAATGACTGGGAGATGAGCGAGAAGGAAGTCATTGAATACTACAACCTGCGTGGTGCGCGAGAGCGTGATTTCGATGCGCTGAACAATGATTTCGGATGGAGCCATCTGCCATGCTCGTTCCTTAACGAGAATACTGTGTTCCTGCTACTTATGGCTATGTGCAAGAACTTCTATATCGCTATCTTGTACGAAATCGGAAAGGTCTTCAGCAACATCAAACCTAAACATCGGTTGAAGAAATTCATCTACCGCTTCATCTCTGTTCCTGTCAAATGGGTGAGGACAGCAAGGACGCATGTGCTCAGACTATTTACTGACAGACCATACGACAGACTAAATTTGTTCTGACCGCTAACTCTTATGGATTTTCTTATCGTCCCCAGCCTTTGGGTGGGGGAAGGTGTATCCGTATATGAGCAATTCTGTCTATAATGGCATTACTAAGGCTCCATTGACCTCAATCTGATGCCTCACACGCACGCGTAACAATTAAATCGGTTCGAGCAAACGGATTGGCTGCGAATTTGAGGAACAATATGAACACAGATTATGATATTGTAGAAAAGAATCCGGTGCTATCTGCTTCCAATGCTTTAATCAATGTTATCGCGTGTCATAATGAACTTTAATATGCTTTCCTATGGAAAAGATACCTTCTTATAAAAGAAGAGGGGGGTATCATAATTGATTTTCATCACAGATTACCCCCCCCCTTTTTTTCTTATTTCTTGTACGGAAACTTATGCTTCTGCGTTTTCGGCGGGAACAACAGATACATAGCGTCTGTCTTCTCTACCTACCTTGAACTGTACAGTTCCGTCTACCAAAGCGAAAAGAGTGTGGTCTTTTCCCATGCCGATGTTGTTGCCCGGATGGAATTCAGTACCTCTTTGACGAACGATGATGTTGCCTGCCTTGCAAGCTTCGCCACCAAATATCTTAACGCCTAATCTCTTACTCTGTGATTCGCGGCCGTTCTTAGAACTACCGACACCTTTTTTATGTGCCATTTCTTCTTACTGTTTTAATTGATTAAGCTACTACTTCCTTGATTGTTAACTCTGTGAATTGCTGACGGTGACCGTTCAGTTTGCGATAACCTTTTCTTCTTTTCTTGTGGAATACAAGAACCTTGTCGCCTTTTACCAAGCCGGAAACAACTTCGCAAACTACTTTTGCGCCTTCTACCGTAGGAGCACCTACTGTGATGTTGCCGTCTTTGTCTACCAAAAGAACTTTCTCAAATTCTACTGTCGCACCGTTCTCTGCGTTCTGGATGTGGTGTACAAACAGTTTCTTGCCAGCTTCTGCCTTGAATTGCTGACCGTTGATTTCTACAATTGCGTACATTGTGCTTATATATAATGTATAAGTTAGCTCCGTCGGGTGGTCTCTAATCACTTGGAGAACGCTTGATTGAACCCGGTGCGGAATAATCGGGCACAAAAGTACCGCTTTTATTTGGAACGGGCAAATGTTTCTTCCTCTTTTTTAGGCTTAAAAACATGGATTTTTTATTTAAGGGAGTTATTATATAAGGAGTTAAAGGAGTTATCGGGAGTTATCAGCCGACAAGTCGGCTTAGGAGTAAAAGCCGATACTCCTGCAACGGCAATGCTTCTGCAACGGCGTCCACGGCACAAGAGTATCGGCTTTTACTCCTTTAACTCCTAACGAAGCAAAGCGAAGTGATAACTTCTCTAACTCCTGTTCCGGTGTATGCCCGAGCCGTCTATACATCGCTCGCGAGCCGTCTATATGCCGCTCGTGAGCCATCTATATGCCGCTCGCGAGCCATCTATATACCGCTCACAAGCCGTCTATATACCGCTCGCGAGCTGCAATTCAGAGTTCGATGAATGCGATGAAGAAGAGGCAGAGGGCGATGATTGCCGCGAAAACCGCCAACAGAAGCAAGATGCTCCGCAGGCTTATGCGGCGTTTGGGGGCGGCGGGTAACGGTTCCTGTTCCAATAGCTCTTCCAGGTTGCCCATTATCTTTTTGTGGGGATAGCGTTGCAGCTCCTCGGCGGTGGTCACGCCGTGGGTGACGCCGGCAAAGTCCACTCCTGCCTTTTGCGCGGTTTCGGCGTCCACCGTGCTGTCGCCGATGTAGAGTGTCTCGGCTTTGGTGGCGTGTAGCTGCTTGAGGGCGAACAGCAACCCTTCGGGTGACGGCTTGGGCGTTTTCACGTCTTCGCCGCCGACGATGATGTCCAGGAAATCGTCGGAGAAGTGCTGGTTCAGCAGTTCCTTGATGCGGTAGCGGAACTTGGTGGAGATGATTCCGATGCGGGCGCCGGAGTCTTTCAGGGCAATCAGCACCGATTTCGTCTCGAGGAAAAGCACCGTATTGACGGTCATGTGCGTGTCGGCCTCTTTGACGTACGCTTGCTTGAAAGCGGCGAGTTGCAGCGGGTCGGTCACGCCGGTCAGGATGGAGAAGGAGTCTTCCAGGGTCTTGCCGATGGTGCGCTTGATGTCGTCGTCGGTGGGCTGGGTGTAGCCGTGGCGGTTCAGCACGTTGCGGAAGCAGGTGATGATGCCGCGCGAGGAGTCGGCAAGCGTATAGTCGAAATCGAAAAGGTAGGTGGTGTAGTTCATATCTGTGCCTTTTTGCGGGCAAAGGTATGAAAAAATCGGTAATCGGGCGCAGGAGTTAAAGGAGTTATCACTTCGTTAGGGGTTAAAGGTCATTAGGAGTTAAAGGAGTTATCACTTCGCTTTGCTTCGTTAGGAGTTAAAGGAGTTAAAGCCGATACTCTTGTGTCGTGGACGCCGTTGCAGGAGTATCGGCTTTAACTCCTAAGCCGACTTGTCGGCTGATAACTCCCGATAACTCCTTTAACTCCTTATATGATAACTCCCGATGATTCCTTTAAATAAGCAAAGCATCACCTCACTCTTCCGCCGCAAAGCCAGTGTTGCGTGTAGTAGTGCTCCTGAAGACTGCTTACGATGACTCCCCGGCCGGTGCTGGCATGGATGAACTTGCCGTCTTTCAGGTAGATGCCTACGTGGGCCACTTTCTTGCGGGATGCCTGGCTGGTGAAGAACACCAGGTCGCCTTCGCGCAGGTTGCGGCGGGCTATCCGGACGCTCTCTTTCAGTTGTCCGTCCGTGCTGCGCGGCAGGCGTATGCGGTAGGTGTCCTTGTAAAGGCGGGAGACGAGTCCGGAGCAGTCCGTGCCGTGCTTGTCGCTGCCGCCCGGACGGTAGGGGGTGCCTATCCATTCGGCGGCGTTGATGTACAGCCGGTGGTTGTCCGTCAGGTCGATGTCCATGCCCAAGCGCACGGACGCGCGCGCCAACGCCTTGTAGTCGAGGCGGGGAGCGGTGGTCTGGCAGGCACTTAGGAAGTACGCCAGTCCGGCGAGGGCTATCAGGCGGGACAGAACTTTACTCATGCTTGTTCGGTAGCGGCAGGTTCTTCGTCCGTGGTATTATATGCGGCGGGGGCATCTGCATCTGCTTCTGCTGCGGGTGCATTGCTTTCTTCTGCAAGGATATTGCTTGTTTCTTCCACGTTGACATTGAAATAGGCTTCCAGCTCTTTCTCCGCCGAGTTGTGCTCGTTTTGCAGGTCGCGGATGATGACGCCGTGTTCCAGCAGGGCGATGCGCGGGCACACGTCTACCGTATGGTTCAGGTTGTGGCTGGAGATGATGACGGTGGCTCCGTGCTCTTCGTTGTACTTCTTCAGCAGTTGCTTGATGATGGACTGCGAGCTGGGGTCGAGGAAGTTGAAAGGCTCGTCCAGTATCAGCAGCTGCGGGTGGTGGAGCATGGCGGAGATGATGCCTATCTTCTGCTTGTTTCCGGCGGAGAAGTTGCGTATGAATTTCTTCTGCCCCATGACCTCGCCGTTCATGAAACGCTCGAAGGGGGCGATGCGTTCGTCCACTTCCTCCTTCCGCAGCCCGTACATCTTGCCGATGAAGTGGAAATACTCCTCGGGGGTGAGGTAGTCTATCAGGAAACCGTCGTCGATGAAAGCACCGGTGAAGCTCTTCCAGTCTTCGCTCTTGCATACGTCGATGCCGCCGACGGTGACATTGCCGCGGTCGGCCTGCAGCAGGTCCAGTATCAGCCGGAAGAGGGTGGTCTTTCCCGCCCCGTTGTTGCCCACCAGCCCCAGCATATCTCCGGAGTTGATGGTATAGCTGTCAATGTTTACGGCAATCTTCTCGCCGAATTTCTTCTGTAAGTCATTTATCTGAATCATAACCTTCTGAAATCATAAATCATAAATCTGAAATCATAAATCTCACTGCCTGCTGTCTCTGAACCCTTCCATGTTCTTGTAGCGCCGTTTCATGAAACGGCGGTATACGTTCCTCAGCCAGAAGCGGGAGGTCAGTATGAAGCCCGCGCCCAAGGCTATCAGTATCCATGCCGTGACCGTCGGTCCCAGAAACGTTGTCAGCAGGAAGTTCATCAGCAGGGGCACGCCGAACGCTGCGCCCGAAATCAGATTCTGCAGTCCCGTGCCCATGTTCTGGCGGTTGGTCATCTTGGCGTTCAGGTCCGTGGTCCGGTTGTTGTACACCGCCAGCTGGAACAGGCAGAAGTATACGCCGCCCGCCACGAACACCGCCCAGGCGATGCAGCTCAGCACGGACAGCTTGCCGGTTGCCATGGCGGGTATCATCAGGACGAGGGGGATGAGGATGGCGATGCCGTAGAGGATGTACTTGGCGCGGAGCAGGGTGTAGATGGATTCCTTGCGGCTCATCAGCCCGTCGATGTAGTTGCCTTCGTAGCCCATCAGGCTCGAGAGGAACAGGATGCCGAAAATCACGAAGTTGTACACCATGATGAAGTTCTTCATGCCCGTGCCGTCGTAGGCCTCGGTGAAGCTCAGGATGCAGGTGAAGGCGATGACCACCAGGAACACCGTGCGCAGTGCCGTCTTGCAGACTTTGTTGCGCAGCAGCATTTTCAGTTCCAGGCGCATATACTCGCCCACTTCGCCGTAGCGGTCCAGGAACCTGTATTCGGAGACGTGCTTCACCCGCGTGTCTTCCACTTTGTTGATTTCGTCGTATATCAGCCTGATCATCAGCGAGCGGTTGGCGAACCATAGTCCGGCGATAACCGCGAAAGTCCCGAGGAAAGCGGGGTATTGTCCGAGGATAAATCTTTCTCCCAGGTCGGTGGACCAGTCGAACAGCGGGCTTTCGTCCGGTATGAACATTCCGGCGGCGATGGCTCCGTAGGCCGCTATGGGCAGGACCACCCACCAGATTCGTTCGTTCATCAGTGTCCGGCACAGCAGGAACCAGTAGTTGTTGACGACCATCAGCAACCATATTCCGATGCTGTAGGCCAGCACGCCCGTTATGCCGTAGAAGCGGGTGATGCTGATGATGGCGAACGGGACGAAGAAGAACAGCCATATCAGGTTGAAACCGTTCAGTCCGGAGCGTATCAGCAGGAAGTCAATCAGGCGGTTGCGCCTTACCGGCAACAGCAGGTAGGGCTTCACCTCCTGGGCGGGCGTCTTCTGGAAGGGGAAACGCATCAGGAAGTCCAGGCACAGGATGAATATCAGTCCGCTGTTCAGGACGTGGTAGGCTTCGCGCGCGCCGTCGTTGAAGGCAAAGGCGAAGGTGGTTCCGAAGAACATCAGGTAGCCTGCCCAGAACGTCGCCATGAAGTACATCCAGAACTTTCCGAACTTGTTCTTCTCGTACATCGGGTTGCGCTTGGCGGCCAGTTTCCCGTGCTTGCGTAGTTCTATAAAGAGATTCATAATGGATAGGGGGGCGTTACGTAAGAGTGCTATGGTTGTCTCAGGATAATGTAGGACTTTACGATGCTAAAGTGGCACTTTACGATGCTGGAGTGGCACTTTAGCGCCGTAAAGTTCTACATTACGCGTCCTGTGAGTCGGCCGCTTTATTTCTTCTCGGGGCTAATCATCGACACGGTAATCCGGTTCTTCTGTTTCAGCAGCCCGTTGGCGAACTTCTGCACGTCTTTTGCCGTGATGCCGTTGACGATTTGTTCGTAGTCCTTCATCGGGTTGACGCCGGTATACAGGTATTCGTCGATGCAGTTCAGCCAATAGCCGTTCTCCTTCAGGTCTTCGTTGTGCTTTTTCAGCATATACTCTTTCACCTTGTTCAGGCTGGCTTCTTCGGGACCGTTCTTGGCGAACGCTTCGGCTTCGGCGTAGATAATCTTCATCAGTTTCTCCTGCTTTTCGGGAGCCGTGTTGAAGATAATCTGCAGGACGGCTTTCTCCGTGGGATATTTGATGAGTTGCCCCATCGGGTATACGCCGTACGTGCCGCCTTCGTCTTCACGGACCTTTTCCGTATAGATGAGGTTCAGCAGCTGGTCGGTCATGCTCATGAGGATGTCGTTGCGCAGGTTGTATGCGCACGTGCCGCTGTAGCAGATGAAGTTGTTCACCTTCGGGGTCTCCTGCTGGCGGATGAACTCGTTCTGGCAGATGCCCTTGCGCATTTCGATGCGGTTGTCCTTGAACGTCTCTTTGCGGTTGATGGCGGGCAGTGCACCTAAGTAGGACTCAATCAGGGGTTTCACGGCTTCCACGTCCACATTGCCCACGAAAACAAATGTGAAGTCGCTGGCATCCTTGTAGCGGTCTTGATACATGGAGAGGATTTTGTCATAATCCATCTTGTCCACCATGTCGGCCTTTATCCGTTGCGTTCTGGGGTGCTTCATGTAGAGCGTGGAGTTGATGGAGTCGCTGAAGGAGGAGTTCGGGTTCATGTCCCGGTTCTGCAACTCGGCCTTGCTGCGGTTCTTGTAGGATGCGAAGGCATCGTTGTCGCGTCTCGGTGCGGTGAAGGTCAGGTAGGTGAGCTGCATCATCGTCTCGAAGTCTTTGGGAGAGCAGCTGCCGTTGACGGTCTCGGTCTTGTCGCCGATGCCATAGCCCACGGAAGCCTTCTTGCCTGCCAGGACTTTCTCCAGCTCGATGGCGCTGAAGTTGCCCAGGCCGCCCACCGACACGGCGTCCAGTCCGCTGATGTTGATGATTTCCGAATCGGGGAAGAGCGAGCTGCCGCCCATGCTCACGCCTTTCATGCGGATTTCATCGGCCTTGAAGTCTGTTTTCTTGATGATGACCTTGACGCCGTTGGAGAGCGTCAGCATCGTGGTGCCGAACATATCGTCCTGCTTCTCCGAAACGATTTTGCCGCCTTTCGGTGCCTCTTTCATCAGGGGCTCGTCGGACACCTTGTCCACGTAGGCGGTGAGTTTCTCAGCTTTCACTTCCGTCAGCAGGTTTCTGATGGCTTCCTCCGTGGGGAGCTTCAGGCCTTCCTTCTCGGGGCCGAACAGGGCTACCACCTGGTTGCTGTCGGTCACCATCTGCTGCATCATCTGGTTCAGTACGGTCACCGGGATGTTCGGTGCTATTTGGTTGATGATGGCATATTCGTTGGCAATGCCCGGAATGGGCTCGTTGTCGAGGAAGTGGCGGACATATTCCTGCACATAGCTTTCGTTCTTGCGCTTGTCGCGTTCCTGGAATGCGGACTCCAGATGGCGCAGGTATTCGGCACGGGCACGGTTGTACTCGGTCTCGGTGAATCCGAACTGGCGTGCGCGCTCTATCTCGCGGAGAACGGTGGAGATGCCGTTCTCGATGGCGTCTTCCTTGCAGACTACAACGCCGGTGAAGGCGTCCTTGGTCTTGGCCACGAAGAAGTCGTCGTCGTAGGTTGCCGCATAGATGTAGGGCGGGTTGGCTGCCTGCAGCAACTCGTTCAGGCGTGCGTTCAGCATATTGGTGATGAGCGCGGCGGCGTAGTCCTGCATCAGATAGCCCACGTTGTTCTTCGCTTCGCGGGGAGTTGCCTCGTGCTTGTTGAAGATAAAGGTCTGCACGTAGGGCTGTTCCTTGTCGCGTGCCACCAATATGATGGGTTCCTTGTTGTCGTTGACAGGATAATATTCGCGCTTGGCGGCATCCGGCTGGGCGGGGATGTCGGCGAATATCTTCTTAATCAGGGCTTCGATGGCATCCACGTCAATGTCGCCTACTACCACTACGCCTTGCAGGTCGGGGCGGTACCACTTCTCGTAGTAGTCGCGCAGCGTCTGCGGCTTGAAGTTCATGACGACCTCCATCGTTCCGATGGGGAAACAGTTGGCGTATTTCGTTCCGGCAAACATGGCGGGGAGCATCTTCTCCTGGAAGCGCTGCATGGCGCTCATGCGGGTGCGCCACTCTTCGTTGATGACGCCGCGCTCCTTGTCTATCTCTTTCACATCCAGCGTCAGGTCGTTGCTCCAGTCGTGCAGAATCAGCAGGCAGGAGTCGATGGCTCCGGGGGTGTTGACCGGTACGTTGGAGATGTTGTAGACCGTTTCGTCGATGGATGTATAGGCATTCAGGTTTTCGCCGAATTTCACGCCGATGCGTTCCAGGTATTGTATCAGGGCATTGCCGGGAAAGTGTGTGGTTCCGTTGAAACACATATGTTCGAGGAAGTGGGCAAGTCCGCGTTGGTTGGCCTCTTCCTGTATGGAGCCTACTTTCTGGGCGATGTAGAAGTCTGCACGGTTGGCAGGCAGGCTGTTCTTGCGGATGTAATAGGTCAGTCCGTTGTCCAGTTTGCCGATACGGACCTCCGGATCGACGGGGATAGGTGGCAGTTGTTGTGCAAATGCCTGTTGGAAGTTGCAGCATACAAGGAGTGCAACAATCCATAAGCTACGTAGTAAATGTTTCATCATTTGTTGTTTTTTAAAAAGTTTTTGCCCTATCTGTCGGGACGATAGGGGATAAATCACAAAAGGGGGAGGCTTTTTTTAGGGGGGCTCTTTGGGGAAGGAGTTATCTTTAAGGAAGGAGTTATCGGAAGTTATCGGGAGTTATCACTCCGCTACGCTCCGTTAGGAGTTATCGGCCGATACTCCGCTTTCCATAGGCAAAACTATTGGCTTTAACTCCCGATAACTCCTAAAGAAATCATTTATTTCCCTGTAACCGCTTCCCGGATGCGTACTAATTTGGTCAGGAGTCCTTCCAGCAGGTCCAGCTTCAGCATATTGGCACCGTCGCTTTTGGCCACGGCGGGGTTCTCGTGTGTTTCGATGAACAGGCCGTCCGCACCTACGGCGATGCCGGCTTTGGCGATGGTCTCAATCAGTTGCGGCATACCGCCCGTGACGCCGCTGGTCTGGTTGGGCTGTTGCAGGGAGTGGGTCACGTCCAGCACGACGGGGAAGCCGAAAGCCTGCATTTCCGGTATCCCGCGATAGTCTACCACGAGGTCCTGATAGCCGAAGGTCGTTCCGCGCTCCGTAATCATGACGTTCTTGTTTCCCGCCTCTGCCACCTTGTCTGCTGCGAACCGCATGGCAAGCGGAGAGAGGAACTGGCCTTTCTTGATGTTGACGGTCTTGCCGGTTTTGGCTGCCGCCACCAGCAGGTCGGTCTGCCTGCAAAGAAAGGCGGGAATTTGCAGGACGTCCACATATTCTGCCGCCATGGCAGCCTCTTCCGCGGCATGGATGTCCGTCACGGTGGGCACTCCGAACGTGTCGTGCACTTTCTTCAGTATTTTCAGCGCCTTTTCATCGCCTATACCCGTGAACGAGTCCAGACGCGAACGGTTTGCCTTGCGGTAAGACCCCTTGAAGACGTAAGGTATTTGCAGTTTCTCGGTAATTGCCGTTACGCGCTCGGCAATGCGCATCGCCATCTCTTCTCCTTCGATGACACAAGGACCTGCCAGCAGAAAGAAGTTCCCGGCAGGATTATTTTTCAGTTCAAGCATCGTTTAATGATTTATGATTTATGATTTATCACTTATCACTTATGACTTATGATTTATGAATTATGATTTATCACTTATCACTTATGATTTATGATTTATGATGTATGATTTATGAATTTTGACTTATGATTTTGAATTTCAGGATTTAGCAATTATAAATCATAAATCTTAAATCATAAATCTTAAGTTTCCTCACTCTGGTATAATCAGTGTGATTGCTTCGTGCAGTATGCCGATGTCCAGCGGGAAATGGCGGTCGAGGATGCGCCCGTCCAAATCGACGGAAGCGTTCTGTGCACGCAACACTTTTATCTTTTGGGTACGGTAGGGCTTGACGACTTTATGGTTCAGTATCCTTCCCTCCATCAGCATCCATATTCCCGAAAAGAGTTGCAGCAGTTCGGGGCGGTAGATGACCGACACGTCCAGCCAGCCGTTGTAGGGGACTGCGCTGGGCGATTGCCCGTATCCCCATGCGCTGCCGATGCACACCGTCATGATGCGTCCGCGTATGTGTTCGCCGTTTATCTTGAGGTGCATACGGTAGAGCTTCCGTTCGAATATCAAGGAGAGGAACGCCATGAAATAGGAAAGGAACTTCACGCCCCAGAAGCGTTTGCACTGGTCGGTGATTTTCACGATGCTGGCCCCGAGGCCGATGTTGATGGCGTTGAGGAAATAGCGGGTCCTGTGCCTTTCGCCGTCGTAATAGTAGCATGTGCCGACGTCTATCTTTCGGCGGCGGTTGTTGATGATGCAGTCTACGGCCTCCTTGTATTCCGAACTCATCTCCCAATATTTGGCAAAGTCGTTTCCTATGCCGTTGGGGATGATGCCGATGGCGATGTTCTCTTTGTCTTCCGCGTTGGAGAGCATGATGCCGTTGATGGCATCGTTCAGTGCGCCGTCGCCGCCGACGATGACGATGGTGCGGTAGCCGTTGTTGGCGAGTATGCCTGCCAGACGCTCTACCGAGCCGAAGCCCTCGGACTGCACGTAGTCGTACGACACGCCTCTCTCGTCCATGTATGCCTTAATCTCTTTCCACCGTTTCTGCACCTTGCGCGTTCCGGCTTTGGGGTTGTAGATGACTCCCCATTTATCGGGTTCCACACTCATATTTCCACTCCTTTCAATCTGTCTGTCATTCTTGTATCTGCCGCTTCACCGGCATCGCCGCCAAAGATACTAATTCTCTTCGAGTTTTGACTTTACAAAGGCTATCTTTTCTTCCATGGGCCATCGGGCGTCCATCCAGTGAATGGTGAATCCCCGCCGTTCCATGCCCCGGAACCAGGTCATCTGGCGCTTGGCAAACTGGTGGATGGCTGTCTCCAGCTGCCGGTACATTTCGTCGTAGGTCAGCCTCCCGAGGACGTAAAGCGTCAGGAATTTGTACTCCAGCCCGTAGTAGATAAGGTCGTCCGGATGGATGCCCTGTTCCATCAGCCGACGCACTTCGTCCACCATGCCCTCGTCCAGCCGTTGGCGCAGGCGGCGGGTTATCTTCTCGCGCCGCAGCTCCCGGTCTATGTCTACGCCGATGATGAGGCTGTCCAACTGCGGGAAAGAGCGCTCGTCCACCGGGGTATGGGCGTAGTATTCCTCGATTTCGATGGCGCGGATGGCGCGTTTCGCCGTGTCCACGTCCGTGGTGTTGTGCAGGCTTTTGTAGGTTTTCAGCATTTCGGTCAACTCTTCCAGCGACTTGCCCTCCAGGCGGCTGCGCAACTCCGGGTTTTCGGGCACGGGCAGCAGCCTGTATCCCTTGAGCACCGATTCCAGGTACATTCCCGTGCCGCCGCACACGATGGGTAGGCGGCCCTTCTGCCGGATGTGTTCGTAGGCAGCCAGAAAGTCGCGTTGGTATTCGAAGACGTTGTACTTGTATCCCGGGTCGGCTATGTCAATCAGGTGGTAGGGCACTTGCTTGCCGCCGACGGTGTAGTCGGCAAGGTCCTTGCCGGTGCCGAGGTCCATGCCCCGGTATATCTGCCGGGAGTCGGCACTGATGATTTCCGTATCGAGCTCCGCTGCCAGCGCGGCGGCAAATGGGGTTTTGCCGGATGCCGTGGGACCTAATATGGCGATTAAATCATATTCAGGCATAGTATTATAGAATGTACATTTGTTAATTCAGATGCAAAGATAAAGCTATTTCTCTTAAAAGGTGTTATAAAACATATCTTTTTTCTTGGATAATTTGCAAATGTCTCAAAAGTCCGTACCTTTGCACTGTGTTTTTCATAGTATTAGATTTAAGGTTAACAAAGGTTGGAGTACAGCGGTACTCCTTTTTTTTGCTCTATACTTTACTTTTCCGCTTCGCTTCGTTTCATTTCAGTCCCACACTTCTCCTTATGCGCCGTTTTCCTTTCCGCCTCCTTTCCGGATGCCCGACACTTTTTTGCGTATCATCCCGGCATTCAGCAAGGATGCTCCGATGAAAAGCGTGCCGCCTGCCACCAGGCATGGAAGCGACGAACCTGTCTCCCATTGGGGAAGGAGCGTGCCGATGATTTCCGTGTAGTAGCTGCGCATCCACATCACCCCGCCTACGGACAATGCCAGTACCGCGAGGTTCAGTCCGATGGTCAGCAGGTTGTAAGGAAGCGCCACCTGGCTTGGCGTGTAGCCTATCAGCAGCAGGTTTTCCAGTTTCGCGGTGTTCTTTTGCAGCAGCAGGAAGATGCTCAGTAGCAGGATGTAGCAGGAGAGGACGCTGATGAACACTCCTATGCCCAGCACGATGCCGGTGATGAGGCGCAGGAAGTAAGTGGTCTTTCCGGCATCCAGGCTGTCGCCTTCGGTCTCGTAGCGCTGCTGCCGGAAGTAGTCGCCGATGGCGGGGTCGGTGGGGTTCTTCACTTCGACGATGAGGCGCGAGGGACGGGCTTCTTTGCCGGGAGCGAAGCCCGCGTTGGCCCACTCCATGAAGGCTTGGGGCACCAGAATCGTGTTCAGGCGGTTGGAGAAGCCTGCAATCTTGCCTTTGAACCGCTCCGTGTGTCCGTTGCCGCGCAGCAGGATGTCCATCTGTATCAGGTTCATCACTCCTTCGGAGAGCTTCGGCAGGTTGCGGCTCTGCGCGAAGCCGAAGTTGTAGAGGTTCAGGTAGTTGCGTGGGATGATGATGGGGATGACCCGGGAGGATTCATCGAAATGCCATCTGTCCAGGTTGACGTCCACGTACTTGTCGGGCACCGATTCGAAGAACATTTCGGTGGAGAGGTGTATCCCGGTTTCCTGCATCCCCAGTCCGGCGGACACTTTGAACAGGGAGGGGGTGAAGGCTCCCACGCTTTGGCTGAAAGGCTGTTCCTGCATCGCTTCGATTTCTGCGGGGGAGAACGTGTTGCTCTTCCCGGTGAAACTTCCGAGTGTGCTGATTTTCTTTGTGGCGACGATATAGTTCTTCTTCATGAAGCTGTCTCCCTGCGTGAAGATGGGGAGCACGTCACGGTAGAACTGCACGCTCAGCAGGATAATCAGCATTCCGAAGAGGTTGGCGAGGAAAAAGCCGGTCAGTTGTCCCACACTGATGTGCTGGCGGAGAAGTTTCCAAATAAGGCGGTTCATGTTTGAATTTTGAATTTTGAATTTTGAATTATGAATTATGAATTTAGAATTTAAGCTACAGCATTCAAAATTCAAAATTCATAATTCAAAATTATTAAAGTTTCAGCGTTTCATCGTATTCGAGTTCCAGGTGCTTGCCGATAGAGGTCACGATGATTCCTGCTCCCTGCTTTTCCGCCTCTTCCATGAGCAGGCGGCTCATGATGGCGTTGTTCGTGTCGTCGAGGTGGCTGACGGGTTCGTCCAGCAGGATGAAGTCGAACGGCTGGCAAAGGCTGCGGATGAAGGCGACGCGCTGTTGCTGGCCGAAAGAGAGCTTGCCGGCTTTTTCGGCGGCCTTGTCGGGGATGCCGACGGTGTCCAGGAGGACGAGAATCTCCTGCTCCGTCTTATGTCTGGTCAGGCGGTTCTTGAGCTGGATGTTCTCGAAGGCTGTCAATTCGGGGAAGATGCGCAGTTCCTGAAAAAGAATGCTGAGCGAGTGTTTCCTGAGTTCTGTCCATTGGCGGGCTGAGAGTGAGCGGATGTCCTGTTCGTCAAAACAGATGGTGCCCAGATAGTCGTGGCGGTATCCGTAGATGTAGCTGCACAACGAGGACTTGCCGGTGCCCGAGGCGGCTTCTATCAGATAGCGTTTCCCTTTGCCGAACACGATGTCGCGGTGCCATACTTGCGAGGAAATCGCATCGCGGCCTGCGAAGACCCGGGGTAGGGCCTGCTGTAGATGGATGTGGTTCATTGCCTGTAAATTACTAAACTACTATGAGGTGTGCCGGTCGCTGCCCGCTGCTTATATCCCCGCGAACAGCCGGGCAAAGTCTACCAGCTGCTGCAGGGCGTTCTTGTTCTTTTCGTTCAGGACGACGGTGAAGCTTGTCCGGTTCTTGTCTCCCCGCAGGTTCAGTTCCTCTATCTTCATAATCAGCTGATAGAGGGTGTTGACCTCCGGTGCGTCCGGCGCATATTCCATGAGGACACGCAGGTTGCTTAAGGTGAGCAGCTCGTCGCTGGTCAGCGAGATGTTGAAAGGCGCTCCGTGCATCATGCTCATCATCGCCTGTTGCAGTTCCCGCGAGCTTTGGGGGTGGAAAGGCTGGTTGCTCTCTCTGGTCTTTCCCTGGAAGTCGGCGCTTTGCAGGGTGGCGTAGATGCGTCCGTTCTCGAACAGGACGTAGCCCAGCAGCTGTGTGCCATGCGGCCAGCTCAGCACGCTGCGCACGTCCATGGGGAGTGCGTCGGGCGTTGCCAGCAGGCGTATGTCTCCTTTCTGTTGCATCATCGGGGTGAAGTATTTGCTGGCATGGATGCTCTTGTCGGCAGGCTGTTGCATGAGGGCGGTGATGGCGGGCTGCAGTTTCCGCAACTGTTCCGTGCTGCCCCCGTATACGCCCAGCAGCGTACCGTCGTTGTAGGCAAGCTGTATTCCCGTCTCTTTCAGTTCGACGCTCCGGTAGCTGCCGTTTTTGGCCGGGGCGGTGCACAACTGCTCCTGCTCGAACAGTTGGAGCATGGCGTCGAACTTCTTCAGGTCGGCAATCTTCAGGGTGATTGCCGTGTTGTGCAGGGTGGGAGCTTCGAACACGTAGGCGGGGGCATCCCAGTCTATCCCGCTTTCGGCGGGGTTTTCCAGCAGTTTTACCGCTTCTTTCTTCAGGCGATCGTTCCCGTTTCCGGAGAGCAGTTCCGAGAGTTTCTGCCAGGCGTCCCGGCTGTCCGGTCCGTCCAGTCCGGCCTTCACGGCGATGCTCTTCAGGTCGAGTGCCGCCACTTCGGTGGCGTTGGCGGGGATTACGTGGGTATATTCTGTCCTCTTTCCGGCTTCGCTGCACGAGCTTAGGTGCAGCGCTATCAGCAGGAACGGCAGCAGGCGGAGGCAAATGTTCTTTTTCATATTCTATTTTATTGGTTTTGCAGGTTCAATATGTGGCAGGCGACGAGTGCTGCCGTTTCGGTGCGCAGGCGCGAGCGGCCGAGGCTGATGGGCTCGAAGCCGCATTCGATGGCTTTTCTCACCTCTTCGTCGCTGAAGTCGCCTTCGGGGCCGATAAGCACCAGGGCGTCTTCTCCTTTGCGGATGACCTCTTTCAGCAGGGGCTTTTCACCTTCGTGGCAGTGTGCGATGAACTTGCGGCCGCCGAAGGGCCGGCTGATGAACGTGTCGAAGTCGGTCATCGCGTTCAGGCGGGGCAGGCGTGCTTTCAGCGACTGCTTGATGGCAGACACCAGTATCTTGGCGATGCGCTCCGTCTTGATGACTTTCCGCTCCGAGAAGCGGCAGTTGAGGAAGGTCAGTTCGTCGAAGCCTATTTCGGTGGCTTTCTCTGCGAACCATTCCGTGCGGTCCATGTTCTTGGTGGGCGCCATGGCGATGTGCAGGTGCCCGCTCCACAACGGTGCCTGGGGGATGGTCTCCAGCAGGCGGACAAGGCAGCGCTTGGGGGTGGCGGTCGTGATTTCGGCGCGGTAGAAGTTGCTTTTGCCGTCGGTCAGCGTCACCTCGTCGCCGGGTTGCAGCCGCAACACCCGTACCGCGTGGGCGGCTTCTTCTTCGGGCAGTTCGGCTTGCGCTTGTATGTCGGGGGTGTAGAATACGTGCATGGTGGTCTATTGTTTTTTATATTGGTTGATAATGTCCCTCAGTTCTGCCGCCCGTTCGTAGTTCTCTTCGTCTACGGCCCTTTGCAGGGCGGCTTCCAGCTGCTCCAGGCTCTGTTCCTGCGTGCGGGGGGCTTCATCGTTGTCCTGCTCCCGGTCGGGGGTGTCGCCGCATCCGGCTTTCAGGCATTCGGCCTCCAGTATGTCGTCGTAGATGAAAACCGGCGCGTCCATGCGCAGGGCGAGGGCTATGGCGTCGCTGGTGCGTGCGTCGATGCGCATGATGCTCTCTTCCACTTTCATGTAGAGGTAGGAATAGAAGAGCCCGTTCTCCGTCTTGTAGATGAGCACGCGCAGCAGATCCACTCCCAGCGCCTTGAGGACGGAAGCGAACAGCGTGTGCGTCAGCGGGCGGGGCGGGACGATGCCTCTCAGCTCAATCATCAGCGATTGCGCTTCGGCACTGCCTATGATGACCGGCAGCTGTCTCGGCCCGTCGGTCTCGCCCAGCAGCAGGGCATAAGCGCCGACTTGTGCCTGGCTGCTCGAGATGCTCAATACTTGCAGTTCAATCTTCTTTTTCTTGCCCATCGACTGTGTGTTATTTTAACTCTTCCGGACGGTGCTTGTACTTGAATACAAGTGCAAACACTACGGCGACGGTCAGCGCATAGATGGCGAACACGTACCATGCCGATTGCCACTGTGCAACCTGCGGAGTGGCGCTTTGGAAGTCGACAAAGTGGCTCACTACGGCCTGTGCGCCCAGCGTGCCGATGGTGGCGCCGAAACCGTTTGTCATGATGACGAACAGCCCTTGTGCGCTGGAGCGGATGCCGCGGTCGGTCTCCCGGTCGACAAACAGCGAACCGGATATGTTGAAGAAGTCGAATGCGACGCCGTATACAATCATGGAAAGTACGAACATCCATACGCCGTCTCCCGGATTGCCCATGCCGAAGAGCCCGAAGCGAAGCACCCATGCCAGCATGGCAATCAGCATCACCCGCTTGATGCCGAAACGTTTCAGGAAGAAAGGTATCAGCAGGATGCAGAGCGTTTCGGATATCTGTGACAGTGAAATCAGGATGTTGGCGTGTTGCACCCCGAACGTGCCGGCATATTCGGGAATGCTGCCGAAGCTGCTGATATAGGGATTGGCGAATCCGTTGGTGATTTGCAGCGATACGCCCAGCAGCATGGAGAAGATGAAGAAGAGGGCCATCTTCTTCTGCTTGAACAGCGCGAAGGCGCGTAACCCCAGGGCTTCCGTCAGCGATTTGGCGTTGCCGCTCTTGCTGACAGGGCACTCCGGCAGCGTCAGTGCATATACGCCATATACCATCCCGATGATGGCGCAGGCGAAGAACTGCCCGTAATTGTTCTGCAGCCCGAGCAAATCGACCATCCACATGGAGCAGATGAAGCCGATGGTGCCGAAAATGCGTATCGGGGGGAATGTCTTGATGGTGTCCAGTCCGGCCTTGTCGAGCGCGGTATAGGCGACGGAGTTCGACAAGGCCAATGTAGGCATATAGAAAGCGACGCTCAGCGAGTAGAAGGTGAACAGGATGCCGAAGTCCACATCTCCGCCTTTCGTCATGCCGTAGTATCCGGCGGCGCCCATGAACAGGGCGGCTGCGAAATGGCTGAAACTCAACAGCCGTTGTGCCGGTATCCAACGGTCGGCGATGATGCCGAGGATGGCGGGCATAAACAGCGATACGATTCCTTGCATGGCATAAAACATACCGATGTGCTCGTGCAGGCCTACGTTGACCAGATAACTACCCATGGAGGTGAGGTAGGCTCCCCACACGGCAAACTGCAGGAAGTTCATGATGATTAAGCGAATCTTGGTGCTCATAATGCTTTCTATAAAAATTATATATATATGTGTGTCTTTCGAAAGTCGGGGTGACCGCTATCAAAGATGCAAATGTAACGAATTTATTGGAAAGGACGGCCATGTGGCGCCAAAAAAGTCGTGGGCAGGGGATATAAAAAAAGAAGGCTATCTATCCCAGACAGCCAATCTTTATTAACCTTAAATCTAATACCATGAAAAACACAGTGCAAAGGTAAGGGTTTTATGTTATACAACATACTATTTCGCTGGATTTCTTTCCTGTGTTAACATGATTTAAACTTTTGTCGCGGTTTTGTCCCGGTTTTATCTCTGGCCGGACGCGGCGTAGGGGAGACTGTCCGAAAAGCGGGTTGCTGCTTGTATTGTGTCATGATTTTAGGCACGGATACCGAAATGGGGCATGGGGCACGAATGATATGGATTAAGTAAATGAACGGGAAATAGGATGTCTTACCTTTTTACCAAAAAATCCCGTGTAAAACAGCGACGGAAAAGGAATCCTTGTGAAAAGAAAGTGAGTGGGATAAGGAAAAAAGATACGTGTTGTATCTGATTGGTTAATAATGTTTTATCTCTGTTTCTTCTGCTGCGCTCGAAGGGGTGGAGGGCTCATTTCAGGGCTCAATTTCCTATGAGCCCTCTGGTTACTGCAAAAGCTCCTTGGCGGCAACTTGGGATGACCTGTTTTTTTACTAAAAACCGCAGGAAATGTTTGCCGTTCCTATAAATCAGTCGGGCTGTAATGCCGGTGTCGGAAAGCAAATGGCAAGGCGATGGCGAGGAAACGGGTGGGGTAAAAGACAAGGAAATGGTAACAATCAGTTACAGTATTCGGCTTTTTGTGTAGCTCCTATCTGTTGTTTTTTGTTTTTGGAGAATGATTGTAATATATTGTAAATCAGTTGTTAGTCTCTAAAACTGCATTAAAATAGGGCTCATAAGGAATTGAGCCCCAAATTGAGCCCTAAGGGTGTTTGCTTGTATGGTAAAAATGTCCGACACTGCTTCCTTTCTCTTTCCACTTGGACAGGCATTGCGCGCAGAGCGGGAAGACGGAGAAATCGCCCCGCAAGGCGATTCGCTTCATCCCGTGGGACGAGAAAAATCATCCCGCGAGCCGAGAAAAACCATCCCGTGGGATGAAAAAAATCGTCTCGTGGGACGGGGAAAACCGTCTCACGAGACGAGAACAACGGCATCATATATCATTTTTCGGCCGCGTCATCTTTATTCCACGTACAAGACAAGCCCCTTCAGGTATTCCCCTTCGGGGTGGTAGATGCTTACGGGGTGGTCGGCAGGCTGCGTCAGCTGGTGCAGGATGCGCACGCTGCGGCCCGACATGGCTGCGGCGGTGAACACGGCTGTACGGAAATTCTCTTTGCTGACGGCTTGCGAGCAGGAGAAGGTGAACAGTATGCCGCCCGGCTTGATTTTCTCGAATGCCTTGACGTTGAGCTTCCGGTATCCTTGCAGGGCGTTGCGCAAGGCGTCGCGGTGCTTGGCGAATGCCGGCGGGTCGAGGATGATGAGGTCGTACTGGTCGCCCATGCGGTCCAGGTACTTGAAGGCGTCTTCGGCGTAGGCCGCATGGCGGTTGTCGCCGGGGAAGTTCAGTTCGATGTTCTTGTTTGTCAGATCGATGGCCTTGGCGGAACTGTCTACGGAGTGCACCAGCTTGGCATGGCCGCGCATGGCATACACCGAGAAGCCGCCGGTGTAGCAGAACATATTCAGCACGCTGCGTCCGTCGGCATAGCGCTCCAGCAGCGAGCGGTTCTCCCGTTGGTCTACGAAGAAGCCGGTCTTCTGCCCTTTTAGCCAGTCGATGTGGAACTTCAGTCCGTACTCCATGGCGACGTTGTCCGTACTGCCGCCCCGCAGGAAGCCGTTCTCGGGATAGAGGTCGGCCTTGAAAGGCAGGGTTGTTTCTGATTTGTAGTAGATGTTGTCTATTTTGTCGCCCATCACTTCGGCAAGCGCGTCGGCTATCGCCATGCGGTCGAGGTGCATACCGGCGGAGTGTGCCTGCATGACGGCCGTGCGGGCGTAGATGTCAATCACGAGTCCCGGCAGGTTGTCGCCCTCGCCGTGCACCAGGCGGTAGGTGTTGTTGGCGGGGTGTCCGGCGATGCCGATGCTGCGGCGCATCTGGTAGGCGATGCCGAGCCTGCGCTTCCAGAAATCGGTGTCGATGGCTTCGTCCTGGCGGAAACTGAGCACGCGGACGGCGATGCTGCCAATCTGGAAATGTCCTTTGGCGATGAACTCTTTCTTGGATGTATGGATTTCAACCACCTCTCCCTCTTCGGGCTCTCCGTCGAGGTGGGCGATGGCGCCGGAAAACACCCAAGGGTGAAAGCGCTTTAGTGACTCTTCTTTACCCGGCTTCAGGTATACTTTATACATAATATACGTAATTATTATAGTTAATATTTTAAGAACAAGTTTATGTTGACAAGGTTGTGAGTTGACAAGTTGACAAGTTAACGAGGCTACGAGGCAAAGTGATTCAGGCTTTTACCTATGTATTATTCACTAAAACAGGTATATAGGAAGGCCTTGTCCCCTTGTCAACTTGTCCCCTTGTACACTTGTCAACTCGTCCCCTTGTCCCCTCGTCCCCTTGTCAACTCGTCTACTTCTCCTCCTCGGTTGCCAGTTCAAAGTCTCCGGTACGCTTCAGCTCCTGCAGCAGGTTGTAGATGTTCAGGCAAGCCCACGCGTCGGTGGCTGCGTACTGTTGCTGCGAGGGTGTCAGTGTTTCGGCTTCCCAGTTGGACAGGCGCTGGCTCTTCGAGATTTTCTCCTGGAAAAGGATGGCGTATATCTTCTGCAGGCTTTTGTCCTGGATGCCGAAGGTGCGGACATATTCCTGCAGTTCGATGCAGGCGCGCGGTTCGAACGGCGCGCGTTTGCGCAGCATCATGAAGTCGTCGCGCAAGGAGAGCCCGACCTTGATGACGCCGGGATTCTCGAGCAGCATGATGACGGGGAGCGTCAGTCCCGTGAGGTTGAGGCGGAACAGGAAACAGTGCTCCTCCGATGCGACCTGCAAGAGTGCCACTTTGTGGGAGTGTCCCTTGGTGAAAGACGGGCGCGTTTCGCTGTCAATGCCCAGTATGGGGCATTTCTTCAGGTAGGCTGCCGCACGTTCCGCTTCCTGGGGAGTCTGTACGACGTGTATCTCTCCGGGAAAGACGGCTTTCGGCATATCCTTCACTTCTTCTTTATCTATACTTCTTCTGATAATCATAGTCTGCTGTGTTATTCCTCTTCTTCGTTCTCTTCCTCGTCCGGCTGGTTGTACTTGACGTCGTGCAGCGCGCGCAAGGTGTTCACCAACTTCTGCCCCCAGTATAAGGCGAAGTGTTCCTGGCAGGCGGCAAGCGAGTCGTTCATCGTTTCGTTGAGTCCCAGCTGGAAGACGAAAATAAAGTCCCGGATGTCCTGGTAGATGTCCGCCAGGTCCTCGGAAATGTTTCGGGTGATGGGCTGGTCGCTATACTTCATGTCCGAGACGAACACGTCCAGGTAATCGTCTTTTTCGGCAAGGATGCCTGCCAGGTTCATGCGGAGTATTTCGTAGGTCTCTTCCGTGACGAACGTCTCGAGCTCTTCCTCGCCCAGCGTCTCGCACTTGGGCAGCATGGAGGCTTTGAGGTAGAGCAGGGGGAGTATCTTTAAGGACGTGTCGACAAAGACGGAACGCTTCATTGTTTCCGTCTGTTCCAGGAATTTGCAGAACTCGGCGGCTACGGTCACAAATTCCACGACATTGCGGTCGAATATCACTTGACTTTCTTGTTTCATATCTTCTTGATTTAGTGTGCAAAGGTACGAAAAAGGTTTGAAAGCATTACTGCATAAGCTTTTTTTTGTTACTTTTGCGTCGTTAATAAATGATTAGTGAGATACATTTTATGGTCAAGAAAAATACAACCAAAGATACGGAGCGTCCTGTCTCCTTTCTGCAGAAAGCAATCGGGGTTTTAAAGAATGAGACCGTCCATTTCGTAGTCGGCCTGGTGCTGGTGATTTTCTCGGTCTACCTGTTGCTGGCGTTCTCCTCTTTCTTCTTTACGGGCGCGGCCGACCAGAGCATCATAGATTCAGGCAACCCGCATGATTTGATTGCTACGGACAACGGCGTGAAGAACTATGCCGGTTCGCGCGGGGCGCAGCTTGCCAGCTATCTGATTAACGACTGCTTCGGCATATCGTCTTTCTTCATCCTGGTGTTTCTGGCCGTGGCGGGGTTGAAGCTGATGCGCGTCCGGGTGGTATGCCTGTGGAAGTGGTTCATAGGATGCTCGTTGCTGCTGGTCTGGTTCTCGGTCTTCTTTGGGTTCGCGTTTATGAACCAATACAAGGACTCGTTCCTTTGTCTGGGCGGTATGCACGGATACAATGTCGGTAACTGGCTGGAGTCGCAGGTAGGAGCGCCGGGCGTGTGGATGATACTGCTGGTCACGGCTATCTGCTTCTTTATCTATTTGAGCGCGCGTACGGTCGTCTGGCTGCGCGAGCTCTTCAGCCTTAGCTTCCTGAAGCGCAAGAAGGCGGAAGAAGACGAGGAAGAGGAAGCGAATGAGCCGGAGCAGGGCGAGACACCGGAAGAGTTTACAGACTCGTGGACGGCGGAAGAGAGAAGAAGGCAGGCGGCAGCTGCGGCGGAAGCCGCTTCGGAGACGGAAACCGAAGAGCTGCCCGAGGAGGACACGGAGAGTGCAGAGGACGAAAACCGGGACGAAGGCAGCCACGAGATAACGCTCGACCTGGGGAGCGCTGCGACGGACAAGAAAGACGTGACGGCAGTCAGGGAAGGGGGCGATGTGCTGATGACGATTGAAACCCCGACGTCGGATATCGTCACCACTACCACCACGCCGACCGAACCTCAGGGAGAGAACGGGCCTGCCTTTGAGGTGGAGACGGTGGAAGATGAAGAGTATCATGCTCCGGAGACGGAACCCTATAATCCCCGTCTCGACCTGGAGAACTACCATTTCCCGCCCCTCGACCTGATGAAGCACTATGACAATGCCGAACCGACGGTGGACATGGCGGAGCAGAATGCCAATAAGGACAAAATTGTGAATACGTTGCGTAGCTTCGGCATCGAGATTAGCACCATCAAGGCCACGGTGGGCCCTACGGTGACGCTCTATGAAATCACGCCCGAACAAGGGGTGCGCATCTCGAAGATACGCGGCCTGGAAGACGATATCGCCCTCAACCTCAAGGCGCTCGGCGTGCGCATCATTGCGCCGATACCGGGGAAAGGAACCATCGGCATCGAGGTGCCCAACGAGAATCCGAAAATCGTTTCCGGACAGAGCATCATCGGCAGCAAGAAGTTCCAGGAGTCGACGTATGACCTGCCCATTGCCTTGGGCAAGACCATCACCAACGAGGTGTTTATGGTGGACTTGTGCAAGATGCCCCACGTGCTTGTTGCCGGTGCCACCGGACAGGGTAAGTCGGTAGGACTGAATGCCATCATCACTTCCTTATTATATAAGAAACATCCGGCGGAGCTGAAGTTCGTGCTGGTAGACCCCAAGAAGGTGGAGTTCAGCATCTATTCGGTCATCGAACACCACTTCCTTGCCAAGCTGCCCGACGGGGAGGATGCCATCATCACGGACGTCACGAAGGTGGTGCAGACGCTGAACTCCGTCTGCGTGGAGATGGATACCCGTTACGACCTGCTGAAGGCCGCCCATGTGCGTAATGTGAAAGAGTATAACGAGAAGTTCATCAACCGCCAGCTCAATCCGGAAAAAGGACATAAGTTCATGCCCTATATCGTGGTGGTGATTGATGAGTTCGGCGACTTGATTATGACAGCGGGTAAGGACGTGGAACTGCCCATCGCCCGCATCGCCCAGCTGGCGCGTGCCGTCGGCATACACATGATTATCGCCACCCAGCGCCCGACGACGAACATCATTACGGGTACCATCAAGACGAACTTCCCCGCCCGCATCGCGTTCCGTGTGTCGGCCATGGTCGATTCGCGCACCATTCTCGACCGTCCGGGCGCCAACCAGCTGATAGGGCGTGGCGATATGCTGTTCCTGCAAGGTGCCGACCCTGTCCGCGTGCAGTGTGCGTTTATCGATACGCCGGAAGTTGCCGAGATTACGAAGTTCATATCCCGCCAGCAAGGCTATCCCACGGCATTCTACCTGCCCGAGTATGTAGATGAAAATGCAAGCAACGATTTGAGCGATGTGGACTTGGGGCATCGCGACCCGCTGTTCGACGATGCCGCCCGGCTCATCGTGGTTCAGCAGCAAGGCTCCACCTCGCTTATACAGCGCAAGTTCGCCATCGGCTATAACCGTGCGGGGCGCATCATGGACCAGCTGGAAAAGGCGGGATTCGTGGGTCCGGCGCAGGGAAGCAAACCGCGTGAGGTGCTTTGTGTCGACATGGTGGATCTGGAGATGCGTCTGAACAATTTATAGCAAGCCAACGTTTTGAATGACATGAGAATCTGCAAGCTTCTTTTATCCGTTTTTGGAATACTTTGCCTGGCACTTCCTGCGGTTGCGCAGCAACCGGATGCCAGGGAGATACTGGACCGCGCGGCGGATGCTTTCCGCAGGGCAGGTGGGGTCAGGGTCACTTTTTCTGTCCGTGCGCCCGAGGGAAATACGAACGGCGTTATCCGCCTGAAGGGAGATAAGTTCCTGCTGGAGACCGAGGGGATGACGACGTGGTTCGACGGACGTACGCAGTGGAGCTATCTTGCTTCGAGCGACGAGGTGAATCTCTCCGAGCCTACTTCGGAGGAGCTGGAGAGCATCAACCCTTATGCCTGGTTGTCGCTCTACAAGCAGGGCTATAAGCTGAAGCTCGCCCCGATAGGCAACGCTTCGGATGCCACCACCTGCAAGGTGGTGATGACGGCTACCCGGCGAAGCCAGGGGATGCAATGTGTGATTCTCTATATAGAGAAAGGTTCGTACAGGCCTTTGAAGTTCAGCATGGTCCGGCGGGGAAGCAAGGAGGCTGTTTTGGTGCTTATAAACTCCTGCGAAACAGGCAAGGAGTATGCCGACAGCCTTTTCGTGTTCGATAGGAAAGATTATCCGACGGCCGAACTCATTGACTTAAGATGATAGCGTGTGAGTCTTAGTGAACAAGTGGACAAGTGACAAGTAGACAAGTGGACAAGTGACAAGTGAACAAGTGGACAAGTGAACAAGTGTACAAGGCTTTCCTATATGTCTGTTTTGGAGAACAAGATGCCGGTAGCCTGAATCACCTTGCCTCGTAGCCTCGTTAACTTGTACCCTCGTTAACTCATACCCTCGTCCCCTCGTAAACTTATTAAACTTAAATAAAATGGAAACAGAAAAAGTAAAGTGTTTGATTATCGGTTCCGGCCCTGCCGGATATACGGCGGCTATTTATGCTGCGCGTGCCAACCTCTCTCCGGTACTCTATGAGGGTCTGCAGCCCGGCGGGCAGCTGACCACCACCACTGATATCGAGAACTTTCCCGGTTATCCGGAAGGCATCAACGGCACACAGATGATGGACGATTTGCGTAAGCAGGCCGAACGTTTCGGCGCAGACCTGCGTATCGGCGTGGCTACGGCTGCCGATTTGAGCGCGGCTCCCTATAAGGTGACCATCGACGAGGAGAAAGTTATCGAAGCGCAAACCCTTATTATCGCCACCGGAGCCACTGCCAAGTATCTGGGTTTGGAAGACGAGAAGAAGTATGCCGGCATGGGCGTCAGCGCTTGTGCCACGTGCGACGGTTTCTTCTATCGCAAGAAAGTTGTGGCGGTAGTTGGCGGCGGAGATACGGCTTGCGAGGAGGCTTCCTACCTGGCAGGCCTGGCAAGCAAGGTCTATCTGATTGTGCGCAAGCCTTTCCTGCGTGCTTCCAAAATCATGCAGGAGCGCGTCATGAATAATGAGAAAATCGAAGTCTTGTTCGAGCACAATGCAGTGGGACTCTTTGGAGATGACGGCGTGGAAGGCGTACACCTGGTGAAACGTATGGGCGAAGCGGACGAACAACGCTACGACCTGGCTATCGACGGCTTCTTCCTTGCCATCGGTCATAAACCCAACTCCGACATCTTTAAACCTTACCTCGACACCGACGAGACAGGCTATATCCTGACGGAACCCGGTACTCCCCGCACAAAGATTCCCGGAGTGTTTGCTGCAGGAGACGTTGCCGACCGCCATTACCGACAGGCCATCACGGCCGCTGCCACAGGATGCATGGCGGCGATTGAGGCGGAAAGATTCTTATTAAATTAAGAATGAAGAATTAAGAATGAAGAATTTTGAATTTTGAATTATTGGAGCTGTGGGTATGAAATGGAACGGTGTTGTGTAGAGTGCACTTTAGCTCCGTAGTATGCAATACCCCAACGAAAATACCGGCTCTATTAATTCATAATTCATAATTCATAATTCAAAATTCTTCATTCCTCATTCTTCATTTCTCATCCTATCTTACTTATCTTCTTCAGTTTCTCCTCGTCGATAATCTTGATTTTTCTTCCGTCGATGGTTATCAGGCGTTCGGTGGCGAATTGCGACAGGGTGCGGATGGCGTTGGAGGTGGTCATATTAGACAGGTTTGCCAAGTCCTCGCGCGACAGGTAGATGCTCAATGTGGAGCCGTCTTCTTCCAGCCCGTAGCTCTCTTTCAGGAAGAGCAGCGACTCAGCCAGACGGCCGCGGATATGCTTCTGTGTGAGGTTCACGGTGCGCTCGTCGGCGATGCCGAGGTCGATGGATAACTGCCGGATGAAGAACATGGCCAGATCGTTGTTCTGCGACAGCAAAGTCATAATGGCTGTCATCGGAATCAGGCAGACCAGGGAAGGCTCGAATGCGCTGGCTGCGGTCACATAGTCCGTTTGTACGAAGTAGGGGCGATATCCGAAATATTCGGTGGGCTTAATCATGCGGATGATTTGGCTCCTGCCGCCCACGCCGTCTTTGTAGATTTTGACTTTCCCGTTCAGCAGGCACATCAGGTAGGCGGGAGTCTCGCCTTCGCAATGGATAATCTCGTTCTTCTTATAATTCTGAAGTGTAAAATGGCTGGCGAGAAATTCCCGCTGCTCTTCATTCAGGGGTGACCATATATCGGGTATTAACTCCGGAACGTTGATGTCGGATAAATTAATTTTTACCATAACTGCTGCAAAACTGTGTTGTAAAGCACAAATGTAAAAAGAAAAATTTAAATATTGCACAAATATGGTAAAAAGATGCAGAAAAAGACCACGGCTCTTGTTTTTAAAGGAGTTATCGGGAGTTAAAGAAGTTAGAAGGAGTTATCGGGAGTTATCAGCCGACAAGTCGGCTTAGGAGTTAAAGCCAATACTCCTGCAACGGCATCCCCGGCACAAGAGTATCGGCTTTAACTCCTTTAACTCCTAACGAAGCGAAGCGGAGTGATAACTCCTCTAACTCCTACCAATGTGATAACTCCTTCGAATGAACCGCGCGTGGAAATGTTATTTTTGCTTTTTGGAGTGAAATAGTTTGACCGCTATTTTGTACCTTTGCCGCTGGAACGAGGATGTGGCGGGACATCTGCCTTCCCCTCGCGTGAGACACTTGGAAATATGTACAATTAAAACAATACAGATTATGAGCAAGAAAGCCCTTTTAATGATTCTTGATGGCTGGGGCGTCGGCGATCAAGGCAAAGATGACGTGATTTTCAATACACCTACTCCCTATTGGGACAGTCTGTTGGCCAACTATCCGCACTCCCAACTCCAGGCAAGCGGCGAGAACGTCGGCCTGCCCGACGGGCAGATGGGTAACTCCGAAGTGGGCCACCTCAACATCGGCGCCGGACGCATCGTCTATCAGGACCTGGTGAAAATCAACCGCGCCTGTGCCGACGGCAGCATCCTGAAGAACAAGGAAATCGTCTCCGCCTTCTCCTATGCCAAGGAGCACGGCAAGAGCATCCATTTCATGGGACTGACCAGCAACGGCGGTGTGCACAGCTCTTTCGACCACCTGTTCAAACTCTGCGACATCGCCAAGGAATACGGCCTTGAGAACACCTTTATCCACTGCTTCATGGACGGCCGCGACACCGACCCGAAGAGTGGCAAGGGCTTCATCGAACAGCTGACGGCACACTGTGCGCAGTCCGCCGGTAAGGTGGCTTCTATCGTCGGCCGCTTCTACGCCATGGACCGCGACAAGCGTTGGGAACGTGTCAAGGTGGCCTACGACCTGCTGGTGAACGGCGAAGGAAAAGTTGCCACGGACATGGTGCAGGCCATGCAGGAGTCGTATGACGAAGGGGTGACCGACGAGTTCATCAAGCCCATCGTGAACGCCAACTGCGACGGCACCATCAAGGAGGGCGATGTCGTCATCTTCTTCAACTACCGCAACGACCGCGCCAAAGAGCTGACCATCGTGCTGACCCAGCAGGATATGCCCGAACAGGGAATGCACACCATCCCCGGCCTGCAATACTACTGCATGACTCCCTACGACGCCAGCTTCAAGGGCGTGCACATCCTCTTCGACAAGGAGAACGTGCAGAACACGTTGGGCGAATACCTGGCCGCCAACGGCAAGACGCAGCTCCACATCGCCGAGACGGAGAAATACGCGCACGTGACGTTCTTCTTCAACGGCGGCCGCGAGACTCCGTACGATGCCGAAGAGCGCATCCTCGTCCCCTCTCCGAAGGTTGCCACCTACGACCTGAAGCCCGAAATGAGCGCCTACGAAGTGAAGGACAAGCTGGTGGAAGCCATCAACACCCGGAAGTTCGACTTTATCGTGGTGAACTATGCCAACGGCGACATGGTGGGCCACACCGGTGTGTACGAAGCCATCGAGAAAGCCGTGAAGGCCATCGACGCTTGCGTGAAAGACACGGTGGAAGCCGCCAAGGCGAACGACTATGAAGTCATCATCATCGCCGACCACGGCAACGCCGACCACGCCCTGAACGAGGACGGAACCCCGAACACCGCCCACTCTCTGAACCCCGTCCCCTTCGTCTACGTCACCGCCAACAAGGACGCCAAAGTGGAAGACGGCGTACTTGCCGACGTGGCTCCTTCCATCCTGCACATCTTGGGCATGAAGCAGCCGGCTGAAATGACGGGACGAGACTTGATAAAGTGAGAAGTAAGGAATGATAGCTGACTCACCACAGATTACACGGAGTAACACAGATTTTCCTTTAGATTCTTAATAATCAAATGGAATAATCTGTGTTATCCGTGTAATCTGTGGTGAAAACTTTACTGATTATGCTTCAGATAGACGATGTTGTAGTCTCCTTCGACGTGCTGCGCGAGAAATTCCTTTGCAACCTGGATGCCTGCAAGGGCGAGTGTTGCATCGAGGGTGATGCCGGTGCTCCGGTGGAGTTCGAGGAGATAGAGAAACTGGAAGAGGTGCTGCCCGTGGTTTGGGACGACCTTTCGCCCGAGGCGCGTGCCGTGATAGACGCGCAGGGTGTGGTCTACACCGATGCGGAAGGCGACCTGGTGACTTCCATTGTCAACAACAAGGATTGTGTCTTCACCTGCTATGACGGGAAAGGCTGCTGCTATTGCGCCATCGAGAAAGCCTACCGGGCGGGCAAGACGGACTTCTACAAACCGGTCTCCTGCCACCTTTATCCCATCCGGATAGGCGATTACGGTCCCTACAAGGCGGTGAACTACCACCGTTGGGATGTCTGCAAGGCAGCCGTGCTGCTGGGGCAGAAAGAGGATGTGCCAGTCTACAGGTTCCTGCGTGAACCGCTGATACGCAAATTCGGCGAGGAGTGGTATGCCGAGCTGGAACTGGCGGCAGCGGAGATGAAGAAGCAGGGGATGCTATAAGCAAAGTGTGCTGTTTCCTTGTAGGCACCGATTGCTTCCCCATTCAGGCGGAAAGATTATGCACAGTATATAAGAAAAGCTCCGGTCAGCAGGATTATCCTGCCCGTCCGGAGCTTTCTTCGTTGTAAGATGTGAGGTTGGTTATTTAAGCGTCTATATTCGCATACGTTGCGTTCTTCTCGATAAACTCGCGGCGCGGTCCTACGTCTTCGCCCATCAGCATGGAGAAGATGTAGTCGGCTTCGGCGGCGTTCTCCAGATGCACCTGCTTCAGCATACGGTTCTCCGGATTCATGGTCGTCTCCCACAGCTGCTCGGGGTTCATTTCACCCAGACCTTTATAGCGCTGGGTGTGTACGGCGTTTTCCGAACCGCCGCCGTAGGTGTCGATGAACTTCTGGCGTTGCTGGTCGGTCCAGCAATACTCCTTCACCTTGCCCTTGGTGCAGAGGTAGAGCGGGGGAGTGGCGATGTACAGGTAGCCCTGCTGTATCACCTGCGGGAAGTAGCGGAAGAAGAGCGTCATAATCAGTGTGTCGATGTGCGAGCCATCGACATCGGCATCGGTCATGATGATGACCTTCTTGTAGCGCAGCTTGTCGATGTTGGCCTCCTTGCTGTCTTCGCTGTCCACGCCGAAGCGGATGCCCAGCGCCTGGATGATGTTGTTCACTTCGTCGCTCTCGAACGCCTTGTGCCACATGGCTTTCTCCACGTTCAGAATCTTGCCTCGGAGCGGCAGGATGGCCTGGAACGTACGGTTGCGCCCTTGCTTGGCCGAACCGCCGGCGGAGTCACCCTCGACGAGGAACAGTTCGCACTCTTCGGGGTCTTTGCTGGAGCAGTCGGCCAGTTTGCCCGGCATACCGCCGCCCGACATCGGCGACTTGCGCTGCACCGATTCGCGCGCCTTGCGTGCCGCCACGCGTGCCTGCGCTGCCAGTATCACCTTGTCTACAATCATCTTGGCTTCCTTGGGGTGTTCCTCCAGGTAGTAGGAGAGGGCTTCGCCCACGGCCTGGTCCACGGCTCCCATCACCTCGTTGTTGCCGAGTTTGGTCTTGGTCTGTCCTTCGAACTGCGGTTCGGCCACCTTGATGGAGATAACCGCCGTCAGGCCTTCGCGGAAGTCGTCGCCCGAAATCTCTACTTTTGCCTTTTCCAGCATCTTGTTGTCTTCGGCATATTTCTTCAGCGTGCGGGTCAGCGCGCGGCGGAAGCCTGCCAAGTGCGTACCGCCTTCGATGGTGTTGATGTTGTTGACGTAGGAGTGGATGTTCTCGCTGTAGGAGGTGTTGTACATGATGGCCACCTCTACCGGCGTGCCTTGCTTCTCGGTGTTGATGTAGATGACGTCGTTCACCAGGTGCTCGCGCGAGGAGTCGATGTAGCGCACGAACTCCTTCAGGCCTTCTTCCGAGTGGAATACTTCCTGTTTGTAGCTTCCGTCTTCTTCCTGCACGCGGAGGTCGGTCAGCGTGATTTTGATGCCTGCGTTCAGGTAGGCCAGTTCGCGCATACGTGTTGCTAGGATGTCGTAGCTGTAGACCGTCTCGGTGAAGATGCTGCCGTCCGGCCAGAACTGCTGGCGGGTGCCGGTGATGCCGGTGGCGCCCACTTCCTTCACGGAGTAGAGCGGATGGCCGCATTCGTATTCCTGCTGGTAGATTTTCCCGTTGCGGAACACCTGCGTCGTCATGTGCGTGGACAGCGCGTTCACGCACGACACGCCCACGCCGTGCAGACCGCCGGAAACCTTGTAGGAGCCCTTGTCGAACTTACCGCCTGCGTGCAGCACGGTCATGACAACCTCAAGGGCCGACTTCTGCTCTTTCTCATGAAAGTCTACCGGAATACCGCGTCCGTTATCTTGTACGGTGATGGAGTTGTCTTCGTTGATGCTTACCTCGATGTGGTCGCAATAGCCGGCGAGCGCTTCGTCGATGGAGTTGTCTACAACTTCGTAAACCAAGTGGTGAAGTCCCTTGATACTGATGTCGCCAATGTACATGGCAGGACGTTTGCGCACGGCCTCCAAGCCTTCCAGCACTTGGATGTTACTGGCCGAGTAGTTGTTCTCGCCGTTTATCTTTTCTTCTTCAGTCATAGCTAAAATCTCTTAGTGTAATAACAGAGCAAAAGTAGTGAAAATCCGTGGAATATCGTACCGGTTCTTTGATAAATTTGGGCTGTTTATGGCTTTTTTAGAACGCGGGGACGTTGAAGATAGGTTTTGTTACGCGTATTTTTGCCATACGCTATTTCGTAGTTACTTTTCAGTGCCTTTGTGCAGGATGTTAAGTTTGAAATGCTATGAATGAGGCCTATATCCTCTTTTAGTGTGAGAATAATACGTTGCGGATACGGTACGTGATAATGACAGGGTTGTCTCCCTCATTCATGTTTTCGAGAAATGTCTTTAGTTTACCATCGGGTAACATAGGCACCGTATATGCGGCCTTGTCTGTAGATACATCGATGTAGAGTGAATTTCCTTTGATTGCTTTGGGATGTGTGGAGAATATCTCGCACAGTCCTTTGTTGCCATTCAGCGCATCGGGGTTGATAGTTATGGAGGTACTGTTGGCTTTCGAGTAGTAGGTACACAATCTGTCGTTCCACCCCAAAGCTAAAAAAATCAGGCTGTCGGATGCCAAGAAGCTTTCGCCCGAAATCAGATACCCCTCTTGCTCGGCTTCCACCAAATTGTTTCTCTGATATTTGTAATAGAGTGCTTTCTTCTTTTCTTCGGTGATGGATTTCCGATTAGTCCGGTTCAAGAAAGTGTATGCGGGAATAGCTTGCGAACCCTGTATCTTGAAGATGGTACTTGAAAGTACGGGCATATACAGCAGTTCTCCATCTTTTGTGTAGCTGGCGGCGCAAGCACTTCTGATGTCTAAACGTTGCGGAGTGTCATCGGCGAGGAAGGCTTCTGTTATTTTGCCTCGTTCGTTGACGATGTGTATGCAGTTGTTGAGTATCTTTTTCCCTTCATCGTTGAGCTTGGAAGCGGAACTGGTGTGTATGAGCCGCCCCGATTGGTCGGACACGATGCGATTGGGAAGGAATTTCAATGGGATGACCCGCAACAACTTACCGTTCTCGTCGTATTCGAACAGTCGCTTGGTGAAAGAGTCGGTGAGCAACAGGCGGTTACTGTATGCATCGGTTTCAAAGCTACCTATCTGGATGTATTCTAAAGGCCCTCCGCCTTGGTTGCAAATTTTGGAAAGGTATTTCCCCTCTTTGGAGAAAATCATCACATATGCTGACGAACGGTCTGTCACATATAGCTTGTCGTTCATCAGATGTATCTGGAGAATGCCGGAAAGCAATGATTTGTCAGTCGTTTCCAACCGGATGGTGTCGTAATCGGCTATCAGCTCCTCAACGTTACAATCCAAAGGTTCTGAGATTTCTATTTGGGGACAATCGGTTGTGGCAGCTTTCTTGTCCTTTTCTTGGCAACCGCCTAAGACCATTAGGGAGAGAACGGTCGATAAAGTAATCTGATAAACTTTATTCATAGAGCGCAATCTACGCATATAGGGTGTTCGTTTCCTGAATAGCAAGTTACCTTTTTCCCTTTTGCATAAACTCCTCCGACATAAATGTAGCAAGCATCATATTCCCAAGTTTGATATCTGAATTTCTTTTCATTATCGGTCTCTCCGTTATTGTTGTCTTCATTTTCGGCTAAAGCTTCTAAACTTAATAAAGAGAGGTTGACTTTTTTTGATTTTTGAGAGAATTTGTTTGCTTGCAATAAAAAAGAAGTGATACCAATAACAGTAACTATTAAAATTAATCCTTTCTTTTTCATAAAATTATTATTTGTGGAAAACACAAAAAGCCCAATTTACATTGGACTTCCTGTTCTTATATGTTTTTGTCAGCTTAAGCGAGCTTGTTGATGTAGATAGCCAACTTGGATTTCAAGTTGTTGGCCTTGTTCTTGTGGATGATGTTAGTCTTAGCCAACTTGTCCAACATCTTTGTGACACCAGGATACATAGCTGTTGCTTCAGCTTTGTCTGTAGTAGCGCGAAGCTTACGAACAGCGTTTCTCATGGTCTTGCCATAATATCTGTTGTGAAGTCTTCTTGTCTCTTCTTGTCTGATTCTTTTCAGTGATGATTTGTGATTTGCCATCTCGACTAATCTTTTTTAATTCGTTTATCTTTTTAATTGTAGCCCGTGGGGGAATCGAACCCCCCTTTCAAGAATGAAAATCTTGCGTCCTAACCGATAGACGAACGGGCCATCCTTGGTGAGCGTTTCCGCTCTTGCGAACCGGCTTTTCTTCCGTTTGCGGTTGCAAAGGTAGAAACTATTTTTGAATTGGCAAACATTTCGGATGAAAAATTTATGTGATTTCTTCTTCCTTTCTCTCCGGAAGCGGCTTTATGCGCTGGAAGTCAGTGGTGTACGGTTGTTTCATTTTTCTCCTGCCGCCCCGGCTTTTTCATTCTTCTCTTTTAAAATACCGTTGTTTCGCGCTTTTTTTGTAGTTTTGTTAGCCGGATTGAAATTTAAACAGAGGACGGATATGTTACAGAAGACGCAGGGAATCGTGTTGCATTCGCTGAAGTACAAGGATACTTCCATCATTGTGGACATTTATACCGAGGTGGCGGGGCGGGCTTCCTTTCTGGTGCCGGTGTCGCGTTCGCGCAAGGCGGCGGTGAAGCCGGTGCTGTTCCAGCCGCTGGCGTTGGTGGAGCTGGAGGCGGACTTCCGCCCGAACGCCACTATATATAAGGTAAAGGAGGCGAAGTCGCTCTGTCCTTTTGCGTCCATCCCTTACGACCCCTTCAAGTCGGCCATCGCCTTGTTTCTCTCCGAGTTTCTCTACCGTGCCCTGCGCGAGGAGGCGGAGAACCGTCCGCTGTTCGCCTACTTGCAGCACTCCATCCGCTGGCTGGATGCGTGCAGGGGCGGCTTTGCCAATTTCCATCTGGTCTTCCTGATGCGCTTGTCGCGCTTTCTCGGGCTCTATCCCAACTTGGAGGATTATCACCGCGGCGACTGGTTCGATTTGCGGAACGCCTGCTTCACTTCGCTTCGTCCGCAGGCGCATTCCGACTGCATCGGGCCCGAGGAGGCTTCCCGTCTGGCGGTACTGATGCGCCTGAAGTATGAGACGATGCACCTCTTTGCCATGAACCGTGCGGAACGTGCCCGCTGCCTGACGGTGATGAACGAGTATTACCGGCTTCACTTGCCTGATTTCCCTGTACTGAAGTCTTTAGAGGTCTTGAAGGAACTGTTCGATTGAATGGGGCGGCTTCCGTCATGGCTGAATGCCGACGCTGTCAGCCTGCCTGCAAGCTTGAAGCATAGGCGGCATGAACCGTCCGGCCATAGGGGGCGTTCCGTTCCACCGAGGGAAACATTCCGTTTCACCGAAGGAAACAGTTTGTTCCATCGAAGGAAACAGTCTGTTTCAATAGAGCGAAACACTTTGTTTCAATAGAGTGAAACACTTCGTTTCAATAGAGTGAAACACTTCGTTTCAATAGAGTGAAACATTTTGTTCCAATAGAGCGGACATTTTGTTCCAATAGAGTGGAACGGTTTGCCCGATAGAGGGCGTACGGGAGCGGCAGCGGGTTGCCGTCCGCAGGCGGCGGGGGAGTATGACAAAGCCGCACCTCAGGCGTCTTTCCCCCGTGTGTGGGGAGAGAACGGCTTGAGATGCGGCTTCGTAGGTATGTGTCGGCGTCGGGCGACGGCTTTTGCCTTATCCCAACAGCTCTTTCACTTTGGCGGAGATGGCGCGTCCTTCGGCGAGTCCGGCAAGGCGTTTGCTTGCCACGCCCATCACTTTGCCCATGTCTTTGCCGCTAGTGGCGCCCGTCTCGGCGATGATGGCCCGCAGGGCGGCTTCCAGCTCTTCGGGCGTCATCTGCTTGGGCAGGTAGGCTTCCATCACTTTCACCTGTGCCAGCTCGGCGTCGGCCAGGTCCTGGCGTCCTTGCTGCACGTAGATTTCGGCGGCATCCTTGCCTTGCTTGGTCAGTTTCTGGATAATCTTCAGGGCATCGGCGTCGGCCAGCGTGTCGTTGGCTCCCGGGGCGGTCTTGGCTTCGAGGAATACTTTCTTTACGTTTCTCAGGGTTTCCAAAGCTACTTTGTCTTTGGCTTTCATGGCGGTTTTAATGTCTTCGCTGACTTTTTCGAATAAATCCATATTGTAATTTATGATTTTAGATTTATGATTTATAACGTTAGATTCCGGATATCAGATGTTGCGGGCGGGGCGGCTTCAGCAGAAGGTGATGACGTTGCTGCCGCCGCCGTTCTCGCTCTCATGCCCTTCTCCGACGTCGGGCACCCCGGCTTTCTCCGCCTTCGACTTGATGGCGGCGAGGGTGCTCTTGTCGCGCTGGTAGGTGGGCGAGTTCTCCACCATGCCGATGATGTCGGCGTTGTCCAGGTCTTCGGGACGGAAGAGGTAGACGTGGCGGCGGCGCGTACGCGGCGTGCTGCTGTTGATTTCCTTGCCGTAGTAGCGTTCGCGGCGGCTGCGACGGCGTTCTTCTTCTTCGGCGATGCGTTCCAGCTCCTCTTCGGTCTGGTTGGCGATGCGCTCGTCCATCTCCTTGAGGTGGATGTCCTGCATACCGAAGCCGGTGGCGAGCAGGGTGACTTTTACTTTCTCTTTGAGGCTCTCGTCTTTCTCCACGCCGTGCTTGGTGACGATGTCGCGGCTGAAGCGGCTCATAAATTCCTTTACTTCGTCCATTTCGCTCATCATCAGCTTGTGCTCCGAGCTGTAGGAGATACAGATAAGTACCTTCTTGGCGTTGAAGATGTCGTTGTTGTTCAGCAGGGGCGAGGTCTGTGCGTCCAGTATGGCTTTGCTCACGCGGCCTTCGCCGCTGGCATATCCGGTTCCCATGATGGCCACGCCGCCCTGGCGGAGCACGGTGCGCACGTCGTTGAAGTCGAGGTTGATGCGGCCGTGCATGGTGATGATGTCGGAGATACTCTTGGCTGCCACGAGCGCGATGTCGTCGGCGCGGTCGTAGGCCTCCTCGAAGTCCATCTCGCCGTAGATTTCGCTCAGCTTGTCGTTCTTGATGACGATGAGGGCGTCTACGTGCTTGTTGATTTCTTCCACGCCGTCCAGCGCCTGGTCTATCTTCTTGTCGGCTTCCCACTGGTAAGGGATGGTGACGATGCCCACGGTCAGAATCTCCATCTCTTGCGCCACTTTCGCCACGATGGGGGCGGCGCCCGTTCCGGTTCCTCCGCCCATGCCGGCGGTGATGAACACCATCTGTGTGCCGTCGTTCAGGCGTTCCTTGATTTCTTCTACACTCTTCTCGGCTTCCTCCCGTCCTACCTTGGGGTCGTTTCCGGCTCCCAGGCCTTTGCCCAGTTGCAGCTTGTTGGGGACGGGGGAGTCGTTCAGCGACTTGGAGTCGGTGTTGCAAACCATGAAGGACACGCCGTTGATGCCTTCGTTGTACATATGGCTGACGGCGTTGCAGCCGCCACCGCCTACACCGATTACTTTGATGATTTTCGGTGAATCGGTCGGAAAGTCGAATTGTACTATATCGTCCATAATCATTTATACATTATAAGGTTATTGCATTTTATCGTCACCTTCGCCCAAGACTTCTTCCTGCAATTTACCGAAGAGGTCTACTAAGGGACCCAACAAACGTTTGCTTTTCCCGGGAGTTCCTGTTTTGGTGGGCTTTCCTGTTCCGGTGGGTTTTCCTGCTCCGGTGGGTTTTCCCGTTCCAGCGGGCTTTTCTGTATCGTCAGGCTTTTGAGGTTCATTGTTTTCAGGTTTGAAATCGATGTTGATTTGTCCGGAGGGGTCGCTGGTCGGCTTCACCTCTTCCTTACAGCAGTTCTCGTTGCCTGCGGAAAGCAGCCCGAGCAGGGTGTTGTGCCTGCCGTCCTTTCTCAGCACGTCGGAGTATCCGTGTACGGTGTTGCTGATGAATTTCATGTGCTTCACCTTGTCCACTTTGCTCAGTTTGCGGAATGCCTGTTCGAGGTTCTTCAGGTTCGCCCCTCCGCCGGTGAAGACCACTCCCGCGAAGAGCTTGTCTTCGTAGCCGGAGAGTTGCAGCTGGTTCCAGACGTTGGCGAGGATTTCTTCGGCGCGTGCCCCGATGATGTTGTTCAGCGTGGCGAGTTCGATGGTGCGCCCGTCGTCCAACGTGCATACGGGGGGCGTGTCGCTACTTTCCGTCTCTTCGTAGAGGGCGTCGCCGTATTGCAGTTTCAGCTGCTCGGCATCCTGCTCCTCCATCTGCAGCGAGGTGATGTCGCGGGTGATGGTATTGCCGCCCAGGGGCAGCACGCTCAGGTAGCGGAGGATGTTGTTCTTGTAGACCGAAACGGTGGTGGTATCGGCGCCGAAGTCCACGAGCGCGCATCCCGAGCGCATTTCGTTCTCGGTCAGGACGGCGTTTGCCAGTGCCACCGGAGCCACCACCAGGTCGTCGGCTATCTCTATCTTCGCCTGCTCAAGGCTGTGCTCCAGGTTCTTCTTCAGCGAGGCGCGCGCCACGATGTTGAGGAACTGGCCTGTGATGTGCCTTCCTGCCACGCCCACGGGGTCCACTTGCAGGTTGTTGTCTATCTTGTATTCTTGCGGGGCCACATCCAGCACGCTCATGTCAGCCAACGGTATCTCGAGGTTTTCATCACAGATGGAGTCCACCAGCTTTTGCGAGATGATGTCTTCCTCGTTCAATGTACGACTCACCACGTTCTTTACTGTGCGCAATGACTGTCCGCCGATGCCTACGTATACTTTGGCGATGGAGCTGTTGAGCTGGCTTTCCAGCTTGTTGATGATGGAGGTCAGTGCCTGTGCCGTCTTGTCGATGTTGTAGATGATGCCCTTGTGGATGAACTGGGAAGCATCTTCACGCGCATAGGCCAACACCTGGATACTTCCGTCACTGTTCTTCTTCCCGGCGATGCCGGAGATTTTGGAAGAACTCAACTCGATAGCGGCGATGAATTCTGTTGTTGCCATAGTTTTTCTCAATGTGCCAATGTACCAATGTGCCGATGTGCCACTTGGCTGGCGTTTTAATGGTTATTTATTTCTTTAGACAACGGATGTCTGACGTGCGGCATACGCTTTTGACCTGCCCATTAGCCCATTGTCTCATTACTTCTCTCTTTTCGTACAGATAATCTGGTTGCCAAATTCAACGTTGATGCGGGAGTATTTGTTCCAGCCCACTTTGCTCAGGCCCTTTTCGTAGAACGTCCTTACCCGTTTCAGTTTCCGTTCGAAGTCGTCCAGCTTTCCGAGGTAGATGATGTGGTCGCCTACGCGCGGCACCAGCTCGACGTTCCTGCCCGGCAGGACATGGATTTGTTCGATTTGCGCATTCCAGAACGAATTTCTCTGCAAAAATACACCAAACTTATATAAATCCCTCATTGCAAACGACTTTTCTACCCTTCCGGTCGCAACGGCAAGGTGCGCGATGCATTTGGCATCGGGCGGCATCACGGTGCCCTTGTTGTCTACGTAGTAGTTCTCGCCGTTGGCACTCATCACCCGCAGGATGGGGGTGCGCTGGGTCACTTCGATGCAGAGCTTGCCGCTGGGCGTCTTGTAGCATTCCGCCTCGTCGATGAGCGGGTGGGCGGAGAGCGCCTGTTCCAGGGGCTTGGTGCGTATGCGGTCCAGCTCTTTGCCTATGGGGCTGATGCCTTTCTTCTTCAGCAGGGCGGTCACTTCCTTCTTCGTGACGAATCCGGCGTATACCGTGTCTTTGATGCGCAGTTCCACGTCGTGGCACACCTGTCCCGCCGGCTTCCGGTTGAAGGCGGTGATGGCTACGACCAGGTAGGCAAGGACGAGCAGCAGGACGATGGAAAGCAGAATCCGTTTAATCATAGGCTTGTTTGTTGTTTGAGCGGTTTATCATTCATTGTTTATCCGTTGCTCGAGCAGTCGGGTGATGGCGGGCACGTAGTTGTCCAGGTCGCCCGCTCCCAGCACTATCAGCACTTCAACGGTTTTCTTCGAGAGCAGTTCCACGACATCCTCCTTCCGGCAGATGCACTTTTCGATGCCCGGGCGCAGGTTGTCGTAGATGAGCCGGCTGCTGACGCCGGGGATGGGCTGCTCGCGGGCAGGGTAGATTTCCGTCAGAATCACCTCGTCCAGCAGCGAGAGGCTGTCGGCAAACTCCCGGTAGAAGTCGCGCGTGCGGGTATAGAGGTGGGGCTGGAAGATGGCGGTTATCTTCCTGTCGCTGTAGAGTTCGCGGATGGACTTCACGCTCTGCGCGATTTCCGCCGGATGGTGGGCGTAGTCGCTCAGGAACGCGAGGCGGGGGGTCTTCAGCTTGAAGTCGAAACGGCGGTCCACGCCACGGAAGCTTGCCATCCCTTGTTTGATTTCCTCGTCAGTCGCTCCGCTGAGGTGGGCGAGCGCCATGGCGGCGACGCCGTTTTCGATGTTGATGCCGACGGGCACGCCGAGCCGGATGTCGCTGATGCGGGTGTCCGGTGCGACGAAGTCGATGAAGATTTCACCGTTTCCGATGCGGATGTTCTCGGCATGGAAGTCTCCCTCGTCGCGCGAGTAGGTGTATACCCTCACGCCCGGCTGCACATCCGGTTGCAGGGCGAGTCCCCGGCGGATAATCAGCGCGCCGCCCGGCTGGATGAGGGTGGTGTAGTGGCGGAAGCTCTCGAGATAGGCTTCGCGCGTGCCGTAGATGTCCAGATGGTCGGGGTCGGTGGCGGTGATGACGCTCATCCAGGGGGAGAGCCAGTGGAACGAGCGGTCGAACTCGTCCGCCTCGATGACGGTGTACGGACTTGCCGGGGACAAAAGCAGGTTTGTCCCGTAGTTCTTCGAAATTCCTCCGAGGAAAGCCGTGCATCCTACGTGCGACTGATGCAGCAGGTGCGCCGCCATCGTGCTGGTCGTGGTCTTGCCGTGTGTGCCTGCCACGCAAAGCCCCTTGCTGCTGCGGGTAATTGTACCCAGCACCTGGGCACGTTTCTCTATCTCAAAGCCGTTCTCCCGGAAGTACGCCAGCTCGGCGTGCTCCTGAGGGATGGCGGGGGTGTATACGACCAATGTGTTCTCCTTGTTCCTGCAACGTTCCGGAATCAGGTTGGCGTCTTCCTCGTAGTGTATCTGCGCGCCTTCGGCAATCAGGTGCCCGGTCAGTTCGCTTGGCGTGCGGTCATATCCCGCCACGAACTTGCCTTTGGAGAGGAAATAGCGTATCAGCGCGCTCATGCCGATGCCACCGGCACCGACAAAATAGACGGATTGTATGGTTTCTATCTTCATTTGCTTGTTTGTTTAATGAGTTTCAGTACCTCTTTGGCGATGGTTGTAGCCGAGTCGGGCAGTGCCAGGCTGGCGATGTGGGCGCTCAGTGCTTCCAGCTTGCCGCTGTCTGCCACGGTCTCCAGTGCTACGGGCAGGAGCTTCTCTCCGGCTTCCGCGTCTTTCACGTAGAGGGCGGCGCCTTTGTCGACGAGCGCCAGCGCGTTCTTGGTCTGGTGGTCTTCTGCCACGTTGGGCGAGGGAACCAGGATGACGGGTTTGTGCAGCAGGCAGAACTCCGAGATGGAACCGGCTCCGGCGCGCGAGATGACCAGGTCGGCTGCGGCGTAGGCGCTTGCCATGTCTTTGATGAAGTCCGTCGCGTACAGGTTGGGGAGGGCGCTGATGTGCGGTTGCCGCACGGCTTCGCCGGTGGCTGCGGCGATGGCGGCTCTTACCTCGTCGATATATATCTTGCCGGTCTGCCAGATGAACTGCACGTCGGGATGTTGCCGGATGGTGTCGAGCCCGGAGGCCAGTGTCCGGTTGATGGTGCGCGCCCCGAGGCTGCCGCCCAGTATCAGTATCGTCTTCTTGGACGGGTCCAGGCCGAAGCTGCGCAGGGCATCTTCGCGGGAGACGGCTTGCTGGAGCAGGTTCTGGCGGACGGGGTTGCCGGTCATGATAATCTTCTCTGCGGGGAAGAACTTCTCCATGCCTTCGTAGGCAACGCATATCTTGCAGGCTTTCTTGGCAAGCAGCTTGTTGGTGACGCCTGCGTAGGAGTTCTGTTCCTGTATCAGCGTGGGCACGCCCATCATGCCCGCCATCTTCAGGGTGGGGCCGCTGGCGTATCCGCCCACGCCTACCGCCACTTGCGGACGGAACTGCTTGATGATGCTGCGTGCCTTCCACTGGCTGCGCAGCAGTTTCAGCAATACGGCGAAGTTCTTCCACAGGTGTTTACGGTCGAAGCCTGCCACGGGCAGTCCGATAATCCGGTAGCCTGCGTCGGGCACGCGCTGCATCTCCATCCTGCCTTCGGCGCCTACGAACAGGATTTCAGCATCGGGACACAGCTCCTTGATGGCGTTGGCGATGGAGACGGCGGGGAAGATGTGTCCGCCGGTGCCGCCGCCGCTGATGATGAGACGGGGGGCGGGCAGCCGTTCCAGCCTTTCCTGTCTCTCCAGCCCCTCCCCCTTCCCCTCCCCCGTAGGGAGGGGGGGAAAGTTACTTTTGCTTGTATGGTTGCTCATATCGTTGTTTGGTTTCTATGATTGTTTATTTGTATGTTCTTGTTCTCGTTTTTTGTTCTTTTGGGTTTCCTTTATCTTTTCTCTTCTTCTTCTTCTTCTTTTCTTCCTTATCTTTCCTTTCTCTTCTCTTCTCTTCTCTTCTCCCCTATGTTTCCCTATCATTCTTTTCTCCCTCCCTACGGGGGAGGGATGGGGAGGGGCAGCTTACTCAAACTCCGCATCACTGTTCAGCATCCTCGCTGTCGGTTCGGCGGCGGCTTGTGCTTCGCTGTATGCAGCTACTTCATTATGAGTGCCTTCATCTGCACTGTCGGCTGTTGCCGGGATGGCGGTTTGCGCTTCCAACTGTTGCTGTTCTTCCAGTTCCCGCTGTTCTTCCAGTCCGGCGGTATAGCGGCTGACGCTCAGTATCATGCCGATGTAGGCGCAGTTTATCAGCGTGGAAGTACCGCCCTTGCTGATGAGCGGCAGCGGTTGCCCGGTGACGGGAGCCAGTCCCACCGCCACCATCATATTGAAGACGGCCTGCGACACCAGCAACAGGGCTATGCCGATGACGAGAAAGGCTGGGAAGGTGCGCTCGCATTTCTTGGCAATGCGCCCTACGCGTATCAGCAGGATGATGTAGAAGAACACGACGAGACCTCCGCCCACCAGCCCGAGCTCTTCGATGATGATGGCAAAGATGAAGTCGGAGAATGCCTGGCTCAGGAAATCCCGTTGTACGGAGTTCCCCGGCCCTTTACCGATGATATGGCTGGTGGCAACGGCAATGCGGGCGTGGGCTATCTGCGCATCTTTGTCTATGTCGAACTTGGCGGCGGGAACTTTCTTGTTGCTTGTAAACTTCTCGATACGGGCACGCCACGTGTCGAACCGGTGCAGGAAAGGTATGTCGCTGTTCTTCGTCATCAGCAGGAAGGCTACGGCGACAACTCCCACCGAAGCCAGGCCGCCAATCAGCATCAGCAGTTTCTTGGCCGGGACACGTCCGATGAACATCATCAGGAAGACCACCCCGAAGAGCAGTGCCGCCGTGGATAGGTTCTCCGGTGCGATAAGCAGGCAGATTCCCCCGGTTATAATCATAATCCGTTTGAAGGCTTTCGGATGGGCGCCTTCCTCGTCTTGTCCCTTGGAGAGGATGAAAGCCGTGACGATGATGACCGCCATCTTGGCAATCTCCGAGGGCTGGAACTGTATGCCCATGAAGGTCATCCAGCGTGCCGCGCCGTTGATGCGTTCCATCATCATGACCAGTATAAGCAATATTGCAGAGATTGGAAGCAGAAAGACGGGGAATACCTGGAACCATTTGTAGGGAATGTTGTGCATGAGGACAACAATCACGGCACCCACCATCAGGATGATGCTGTGCTGGGTGATGGGAGCCCAGTGGTCGCCGCTTTTGTAAGTCAGCGTACTGGCAGCACTGAACACCTCTGTAATGGAGATGAGACAGAGGAAGAGGAAAATAATCCAGATTACTTTGTCTCCCTTGAATATGCTTTTTAATAAATCCATAATAATCTAAATGCGACGATTTATAACTCTCTCACGTACTTCTTGAACTGGTCGCCCCGGTCTTCGTAGCTCTTGAAGAGGTCGAACGAGGCACAGCAGGGGCTCAACAATACGGTCTCGCCTTTCTTTGCCAGCCGGAAAGCGGCGTCTACCGCGTCTTTCATGCCGGTCTGCACGTCGGCCACCGGCAGGCCGAGACGGTCGAAGAACGTGTGCAGCTTTTCATTGTGCAGTCCCAGGTAGACCAGGGCGGAACATTTGGTGCGTACCAGCTCTTCTATTTCGGTATAGTCGTTGCCCTTGTCTTTGCCGCCAAGGATGAGCACGGTCCGGGTGGTCATGCTCTGTAGGGCATACCAGCAGGAGTTGACGTTGGTGGCCTTGGAGTCGTTGATGAACTGGACGCCGCGCACGGTCGCCACCTTTTCCAAGCGGTGCTCCACGCCCTTGAAGTCGGACAGGGCTTTGCGGATGTCTTCCTTCCTGATGCCTGCGAGGTTGGCAGAGATACCGGCAGCCAGCGAGTTGTAGAGGTTGTGCGTGCCGTGCAAGGCGAGCTCTTCCTGCTCCATGTTGAAGGCGATGGGCTCGTTGATTTCCACTTCGCCGTCTTCCACATAGGCGATGGCGCCGTCTTCTTTCACGGCGGCGAAAGGATAGGGGTGTGCTTTCAGGCCGTGCTTCTCCAGCTCCCGGCGGATGATGGGGTCGTCGTTCCAATAGATGAAGGCGTCTTCCGGCGTCTGGTTCTGCGTGATGCGGAACTTGGCGTCGACGTACTTCTGCATACAGTGGTCGTAGCGGTCCAGGTGGTCGGGGGTGATGTTCATCAGGACGGCGATGTTGGCGCGGAACTTATACATATTGTCCAGCTGGAAAGAACTGAGCTCGATGACGTAATAGTCGTGCTTCTCCGTTGCCACCTGCAGGGCAAGGCTGTTGCCGATGTTGCCTGCCAGTCCCACGTTCAGCCCCGCGCTCTTGAAGATGTGGTAGATGAGCGAGGTGGTGGTGGTCTTTCCGTTGGAGCCGGTGATACAAATCATCTTGGCGTCCGTGTAACGTCCGGCAAACTCTATCTCGGAGATGATGGAGATGCCTTTCTCTTTCAGTTTCAGAATCAGCGGAGCGTCGTTGGGGATGCCGGGGCTTTTCACCACCTCGTCGGCATTGAGTATCAGTGCTTCCGTGTGCTGTCCTTCCTCCCAGGCGATGCCATACTTGTCCAGCAGTTCCTTGTATTTGTCTTTGATGGCGGACATATCGGATACGAATGTGTCGAACCCCTTTACTTTGGCGAGTACGGCAGCTCCCGCGCCGCTTTCGCCTGCTCCTAAAACTACAATTCTATTCATGCTATTTGAATTTTGAATTTTGAATGATGAATTTTGAATTACCGTGCGGCGTGCTTGTAAGTGCAGCCTCATTCATAATTCAAAATTCATCATTCATAATTCCTTTGTTATCTTATCTTTAAAGTTATAATGGTTATGGCTGCCAATACAATGGTCACAATCCAGAAGCGGACGGTAATCTTTGATTCATGGAACAGCTGGTCCGGCTTGGTAAACACCACTTTGCAGCCGGGCTCTATCAGGTTCATGCCCGTGCGGAAGTGGTCGTGTATCGGTGTCCGTTTGAAGAGGCGCTGCTTGACGCCTTTCCGCTTGCCTGCCTTGTAGTACACCCGTTGCAGGATGACCGACAGGTTCTCCACGAGGAATATGCCGCAGAGAATCGGTATCAGCAGCTCCTTGTGGATGATGATGGCATATACGGCAATGATGCCGCCGATGGTCAGGCTGCCCGTGTCGCCCATGAACACTTGCGCCGGATAGGCGTTGTACCACAGGAAACCAATCATGGCACCGATGAAGGCGCAGATGAAGATGACCAGTTCTTCCGACCCCGGGATATACATGATGTTCAGATAACCGGCATACTCGATGTGGCCGGACACGTATGCCAGTATTCCCAAGGTCAGGCCGATGATGGCGGAGTTGCCTGCCGCCATGCCGTCCATGCCGTCATTCAGGTTGGCACCGTTGGAGACGGCTGTCACGACGAAGATGGTGACGAGCACGAACAGTATCCAACCGGCGGTCTGTGCGTGCTTTCCCATGAAAGAGACGAGGTCCGCATAGTCCAGGTTGTTGCTCTTGACGAAAGGGATGGTGGTCTGTGTCGCCTTGATTTCCTTGGCGGCATGAACCACTTCGATGCCTTCCGGTTTCTCCAACTCGATGTTTTCGCGGATGACGACCTGCGGGCTGAGGTACAGCGTCAGACCGACGATGAGGCCGAGCCCTACCTGACCGATAATCTTGAACTTGCCGTGCAGTCCCTCTTTGTCTTTTTTGAATATCTTGATGTAATCGTCGGCGAATCCTAACGAACCCAGCCAGACGGTGGTGATGAGCATAAGAATCATGTAGATATTCTCCAGCCTGCCCAGCAGCAGGCAGGGAATCAGGATGGCGAATATGATGATGATGCCGCCCATGCTCGGCACGCCCACCTTGTTCACACCGAACGGGTCGATGCTGGCATCCCGCTGCGTCTCGGTGATTTGCTTACGTTTTAATAACTTGATGAACTTGTCGCCCCAGATGCTCGAGATGAGCAGTGCCAGGATGATGGCCATCAATGCCCTGAACGAGGTGTAGCCGAACATTCCCGCACCGGGGAAATCGTATTTGTCCAACCATTGAAATAAGTAGTATAACATATTCTTTTTAATGTGCTAATGTGGTTAATGTGCTAATGTGGCAATGTGCTAATGTGGTTAATGTGGCAATGTGCTAATATGCTAATGTACTAATATATTAATGTACTAATATGTTAATGTATAATGGGTGTGCCATTACGCCGCATGGCAATTAGCACATTGCCACATTAACCACATTAGCACATTAACCACATTGCCACATTATCTCATTATCTCATTTAAAATCTCCTTATCATCGAAGTGATGTTTCACTCCCTTTATTTCCTGATAGTTCTCGTGCCCTTTACCGGCAACGAGGATGACATCTCCCGGTTGCGCCAGCATACAGGCGGTCTTTATCGCCTCTTTCCGGTCGGTGATGCTGATGGTCTTCTGCATATCATCCTTGTCCAGACCGGCAAGCATATCGTTGATGATGTTTTGCGGCTCTTCGAAGCGGGGGTTGTCGGAGGTGATGATGACGCGGTCGCTCAGGCGGGCGGACTCTTTGGCCATGATGGGGCGTTTGCCCTTGTCGCGGTTGCCGCCGGCACCGACTACGGTAATCACCTTTCCCCTGCCTTCCAGTACGCCGTGGATGGCGTTCAGTACGTTCGCCAGCGCGTCCGGCGTGTGGGCGTAGTCTACGATGGCGGTGAAGCCTTTCGGAGAGCGCACGGCATCGAACCGTCCTGCCACCGGATGCAGCGTGCTGAGGGCGACGAGCACATCCTCCTCTTTCTTGCCCAGCAACACGGCGGCGCCGAACACGGCAAGCAGGTTGGACGCGTTGAACTTGCCTATGAAGCGTACGGCAAGCTCACGGTCGTTGAAGTCGAGCAGCATCCCTTCGAAATGCGACTCCAGCACTTTCCCTTTGAAGTCGCAGAGGCTTCTCAACGAATAGGTATATACGCGCGAACGCGTGTTCTGTGTCATCACCAGTCCGTTCTTGTCGTCCAGGTTGGTCAGGCTGAAGGCTCCCTTCGGCATATCGTCGAAGAATTTCTTCTTCGCCTTCAGGTAGTTCTCTACGGTTTTGTGGTAATCCAGGTGGTCGCGCGTCAGGTTGGTGAAGATGCCTCCGGCAAACTTCAGTCCGCTGATGCGTTGCTGCGCGATGGAGTGCGAGCTGACCTCCATGAAGGCGTATTTGCATCCGGAGTCCGCCATCTCGCCCAGCAGGCGGTTCAGCGTAATCGGGTCGGGAGTCGTGTGGTCGGTCGGGACGGGACGGTCGTCGATGTAGTTGCATACGGTGGAAATCAGTCCGACCTTGTATCCGAAGTAGCGGAACGTATGGTATAATAAGGTGGCGATGGTCGTCTTGCCGTTCGTGCCGGTGACGCCTACCAGCTCCATCTTCGAGGTGGGGTCGCCGTAGAAGGCGGTGGCCACCTTGCCTACCGCATTTTCGCTGTCTTTCACCTGGATGTAGGTGATGTCCGCTTCGGGCGCTTCGGGCATATCTTCGCACAGTACGGCGATGGCGCCTTTCTCGATGGCGGTCGGGATATACGTGTGCCCGTCGGCTTGTGTGCCGTGCATGGCCATGAACAGATGTCCGGCCGCAACCAGGCGGGAGTCGATGTTTACTCCTGTTATCTCTTTCTCTGTACTGCCGATAACTTGTATCGGTTGTATCACCTTTAGTAGTTCGCTTAGTCTCATACCTTATTATATATAATGTATATACTCTCTTTTCCCGTTCATCAGTGCATCGCATCAGTGTAGCGTCAGGGCTATTGTCTGCCCCTTCACCAGGCGGCTTCCGCCTGCAATGGATTGGTTCTTCACCTTGCCGATGCCGTTCAGGCGCACCTTGAGCCCTTTGCTTTCCAGCAGGTAGACGGCATCCTTGGCACCCATGCCCACTACGCTGGGCACCGTGCCGGACGCGATTTTCCGGTCTTGCAGGATGACGGCAGTCGGGGTAGCCTGGCTGTGTCCCCACAGCGCGCTCTTTTTCTGCGTCTCGAACTGTTCCTGTACCGGAACGTCCAGCGCGTCGAGCACCCGCAACGCCTGGTTCATTTCACCGGCTTTCACTGCGGGAATCACGTTCGTGGTGCTGTCTATCGCGTTGCGCAGGTCGAACCGCAGGTTCTTGGCATATACCCTCTCGGCAATCTTGCCGAACACGCTGCCCGCCATCAGTCCGCCCGATGCGGGAGGCCCCGGTTTCTGTATGGCGACGATGCAGCTGTACTTGGGCGCTTCCGCCGGGAAGTATCCGCAGAAGCTGACCAGGTAGTTCACCCGTCCCGCCTTATACCCGGCGGCGCCTTGCGAAATCTGTGCCGTCCCGGTCTTTCCGGCTACGGCAAACTGCTTGCTTCCGGCAGGTTTCGCCAGTCCTTGCGAGACCACCTTGTGCAGGATGTCCCGTATCTGTGCCAGCGTGCGGTCCGAACAGATTTTGGGGTTGATGACTTCCGTAGGATACTCTTCCACTACCTCGCCGTCCTTCACCGCCGCTTTCACGAACTTCGGGCGCACCATGACGCCGTTGTTGGCGATGGCGTTGTAGAAGGTCAGGATGTTCAGCGGCGGAATCTGCGTCTCGTAGCCGATGCTCATCCAGGGCAGCGTGGTCTTGGCAAAGTAGCGCTCTTTCGGCCCGCGGATGTTGGGCTTGCCCTCTCCGGCGATTTGCAGCTGGAGCGGACGGTCGATACCGATGCGTTTCAGTCCGTCGACGAACTTCTGCGGGTTGTCCTTGTAGTACTTGTCGATGAGGTAGGAGACGCCGATGTTGGAAGAGACTTCCAGGATGCGTGTCACGTCAATCTTGCCGTACCCGCCCCGGCGCCAGTTGTGGTCTTTCATCGGCCGGCCGTGCATCATCATGACGCCGTTGCCCGTGTCCACTTCCGTGTCGGGGGTAATCTTCCCGTCTTCGAGCGCCACCATGATGGAGGCGGTCTTGAACGTGGAGCCCGGTTCCAGCATATCGCTGATGGCATTGTTGCGCATTTCGTAATAGCGGCCGTTGCTTGCCTTCGTCATGTTGACGATGGCCTTTACCTCTCCGGTCTGCACCTCCATCAGGGCGGCTACGCCTACGCTGGCGTTCAGCTCTTTCAGCTTGTCCACCAGCGCCTTCTCGCAGATGTCCTGCATATCCACGTCAATGGTGGAGATGATGTCGCAGCCGTCCACGGGGGCTATGTCTACGATGTTCAGGTATTTGTTCCTCACCTTCTGGCGGTGGGTGATGCCGTTGCGTCCCTTCAGCAGGGTGTCGAAAGCCAGTTCGATGCCGTTCTTCGCCCCTTGTGCCGTGTCGGCATAGAGGTCGCCCAGCGTACGGGCGGCGAGGGAGCCGAAGGGCTTCTTGCGCTGGTTGAAGGGCTGTTCGTGGAATCCGCCCTTGTATTTGTTCAGTTTGAACACCGGCAGCCTTCTGGCTTCCTTGTATTGGATGTAGGAGATTCGCCCGGGATAAATCAGGTAGTTGCGGCTGCCTTTCTTGCGCCCTTTCAGCAGGTGCTGCCTGAACTCGGCGGCGCTCTTGTCGGGGAATATCCGGTGCAGCCCTTCGCAGATTTCGCTCAGGTGGTTCATGAGCATGGTGTCCTTCTTCTGCCCGCCTGCCTTGAAGTCCATGTAGATGCGGTACTCGGGCAGGGAGCTTGCCATGAGCTTGCCGTCGGACGAGAGGATGTTGCCACGGTTGGGCTTGACCATGACGTTCTCTTTGACGAAGCGGTCGGCCACGTCTTGCCAGTACTGTCGCTCGGCAAACATGATGACGGTGCCTTTTACGATAATAGCCACTCCTATCAGCCCCATGATGAGGACTACGAAGAAGTAGCGGGTCATTATATTTTTCCTGTTTACTGCCAAGGTCGTTTATTGTTTTTTAGGGGTGAAACCATCATTCTTCATTTAATCAGATACGGCGGGTTGGTCGCAGTCTGCAAGTCGCTCTCTTTCGTGGCGATATACTCTTCTATCCGCGACTGGCGGCTTCGCTCCATCAGTTCGGAGCTGCGCGTGAGTGCGTCGTATTTGATGTCTGTCAACTCTTTCTTGAGCCTGTCTATTTCTATCATCTGCTGCTGGCAGGCGTAGCGGTTGTGTATGTAGAACAGAATGAGCACCATGATAAGCACGAGCAGTTTCGTCTGGCGGCGGAAGAAGTCCGTAGCCAGGATGTCGCCGCCGATGATGCTCTTCAGCGAAGTATGCTTTTTCGTCTTTTCGCCTTTCGGCTCTTTTTGTCTGTTGCTTGTCTCGTTCATCCTTCTCACCAATTACTAATCACTAATCACTATAGAACTATAGAACTATAGCACTTTCTCCGCTATTCTCAGTTTTGCGCTTCGCGAGCGCGGGTTGCGTTCGATTTCCGCTTCGTCCGGGACGATTACTTTGTTGTTCACCAGCCTGAAAGGAGTCTTCACGTTTCCGAAGAAGTCCTTTTCCGCCTTACCCTCGATGTTGCCGGTCTTCATCATGTTCTTCACCATGCGGTCTTCCAGCGAGTGGTAGGTGATGACGGCCAGCCGTCCGCCGGGGCGCAACGCTTCCGTGGCGGCATAGAGCATCTCTTTCAGCGCTTCCATCTCCTGGTTGACCTCGATGCGCAAGGCCTGGAACACTTTGGCAAGCTCCTTCTTTTCCCGTTCGCGTCCGAAGAGCGGCTTCACGATGTCGAGAAACTCGCCGATGGTGCTTATCTTCCGTGTGGCGCGTGCCTTGGCGATGACGGATGCCAGCTTGCGGCTGTTCTTCAGTTCTCCGTACAGGTAGAAGATGTCGGCAAGCCGTTCCTCGTCGCAGGTGTTCACGATGTCGGCGGCGGTGAGTCCGGCACGTTTGTTCATGCGCATATCGAGTGCGCCGTCGAAGCGGAAGGAGAATCCCCGTTCGCTGTCGTCGAAGTGGTGCGACGACACGCCGAGGTCGGCAAGCACGGCGTCCACCTGGCTGATGCCGTGATAGCGCAGGAAGTTGTGCAGGTAGCGGAAGTTGCTGCGTACGAAGGTGAAGTGCGGGTCGTCCACGATGTTGCGTTCCGCATCCTCGTCCTGGTCAAATCCCAGCAGCCTGCCGCCCTCGCCCAGTCGCGAGAGTATCTCGCGCGAGTGGCCGCCGCCGCCGAAGGTCACGTCCACGTACGTCCCGTCCGGACGGATGTCCATCCCGTCAACGCTCGGCATCAATAGTACCGGAATATGATATGTCGTCTCTTCTTTCATCATCTATAAGTTACGAGTTACGAGCTATAAGTTACGAGTTACGAGTTACGAGTTACGAGTTACGAGCTACAAGTTACAAGTTACAAGTTACAAGCTACGAGTTCAAGTTACAAGCTACAAGCTACAAACTACTAATCACTAATCACTATAGAACTAATCACTAATCCCCCCTCTCCAACATCTCCTGCAGCGCCTCTCCGAACTCCTCCGGACTCATGAAAGGCTGTTCCGCCTTCTCTTTCGCCCAGATTTCGATGGTGTTGTCCACGCCGATGAAGCGCACGTCGCTCTGTATGCCCGCCATTTGCAGGTAGCGTTTGGGCAGCAGGATGCGTCCGTTTCCGTCGGGCACCATGATTTCCGCGTCGCTTACGAACTGGCGGAAGATTTGCTGATGCCTGGCGTTCCACTTGTTCAGTCGCTGCCTGAGCTCGTTCTGCGTGCTGAACCAGACGCTTTCGGGGTAGAGCACCAGACACTCCTGGAATACGTCTTTGCGCAACACGAGCCGCTCTTCGGAAGCGGCTTGCAGCTGCCTCCGGAAGCTGGCGGGGATGAACACGCGTCCTTTCGTGTCCGTCTTTGCTTCGATGTTGCCTAAGAAACGTATCATCTTTTTCACCTTATTATAATAAGAGAGCGTAAAAGTACACATTTCCCCACAATTCCCCACAATGTTTTAGCTAAAATCTTTCTTGGAAGTTTTCAACAGCTTGTTGATAGTCTATTCTGCTGGAAATGAACGGCGTGTTGCGCTGCCCCGAGGGTGGGGCGGGTTGTCGGAAAAAAGTGTGCGCGGGAGTTGTTCCGGTACACCTTGCGAACGGCATATAGATGGCTCCTGAGCCATCTATAGTTCGCTCGCAAGCCATCTATATGTCGCTCACGAGCCGTCTATATACCGCTCGCGGGCCATCTGCGGCTCTTTTGTTTACGGGAGTTGAAAGGGACATTGGGAGTTGAAGGGGGGTCAGGGGTTATTAGGAGCTAAAGGAGTTAAAGGAGTTATCACTTCGCTTCGCTCCGTTAGGAGTTAAAGCCGATACTTCTGCAACGGTAACATTGCACACGGAGTATTGGCTTTAACTCCTAAGCCGACTTGTCGGCTGATAACTCCCGATAATTCCTTTAACTCCTTTGGCTTCGACAACTCCCGTCAATGAGAGAACTGTGACAGGAGGCATGAGCCGTTGGTGTGAATGCTCGGGTGTTCGTTCAGACGAAATCCTTCAGCGCCTGTTGCAGCTTCTGCCGGGTGAAGAAGATTCGGCTCTTCACGGTGCCCAGCGGGAGTTCCAGCTTCTCGGCTATCTCGCGGTACTTGAAGCCGGAGACGTGCATGGAGAACGGCACCTTGTACTCGCGCGGCAGGGAGTTGACGATGCGGTGCATCTCCTTCAGGTCGTAGGCGCTCTCGGTGCTCTCGAAGGCGGTGTCGCGCGGCAGGTTCAGGTGGTAGAGGTTGTCCGTGTGGTCCACGAACGTCTGGTCGCGCATCACTTTGCGGTAGTTGTTGATGAAGATATTGCGCATGATGGTGTATATCCAGCCTTTGAAGTTGGTGTCGGGCGTATATTTGTCTTCATTGTCCAAAGCCTTGAGCGACGTCTCCTGAAGGAGGTCGTTCGCTTCTTCGCGGTCGGAGGTGAGCTTGTACGCAAAGCGTAACAGGTCGTTCTGTGCTCCGAGCAGTTCTTCTCTAAATGCAATGCTGTTCATAATCTGCTTTGTTAGATGTTTTTTTATTCGTTTAGGTTTTCGATGCTGCAAGTTTACGCAGGTTTCGGCTCTCCGGCGGGACTTTTTCAGGCAATCTTTGGGCCGAAAACTATCAATAGGCGGATTTTAGGTGCTATTTGATAGATTTCGGGTATAGTTTTCTGTCAAATGTTTGCATTTAATTAAAAAGATGCGTTAATTTTGCGCACTCATATATCCGAAAAAGAATGGCTGACGACTCTTTATTCTTGATTGACATCGACAGGATTCTTCGGGAGAAAGCCCCGAAGCAGGTGAAGTACATCCCCAAGTTTGTCGTGTCCTATCTGAAGCGCATCGTGCACCAGGATGAACTGAACGTCTTCCTGCGGGAATCGAAAGACAAGGTGGGGGTGGAGTTCCTGCAAGCCTGTCTCGACTTCCTGGATGCCAAGCTGGTGGTGAAGGGCAAGGAGAACCTCTCGAAGGACGGCCTCTACACGTTTGTCTCCAACCATCCCCTGGGCGGGCAGGACGGAGTGGCGCTGGGCTATGTGCTCGGCACCTTCTACGACGGGAAGGTGAAATACATGGTGAACGACCTGCTCATGAACCTGCGCGGGCTTGCCCCGCTCTGCATACCCATCAACAAGACCGGCAAGCAGGCCAAGGACTTCCCGAAGATGGTGGAGGCCGGGTTCGCTTCGGACGACCAGCTCATCATGTTCCCCGCTGGGCTCTGCTCGCGCCGCCGGGGCGGGGTCATCAGCGACCTGGACTGGAAGAAGACCTTCATCGTGAAGAGCGTCGAGGCGCACCGCGACGTCGTGCCCATCCACTTCGACGGCCGCAACTCCGATTTCTTCTACAACCTGGCGAACCTCTGCAAGGCGCTGGGCATCAAGTTCAACATCGCCATGCTCTACCTGGCTGACGAGATGCTGAAGAACCGCCATAAGACATTCACCATCACGATAGGCAAGCCCATCCCCTGGCAGACCTTCGACAAGACAAGGACACCCGTGCAGTGGGCGCAGTACGTGAAGGACATCGTGTATAAATTGTAATTTGAATAGACATAGAACATTAAAATGATAGAAACTCGTAAGATGGAAGATATTATTGCACCGATAAGCAAGGAGCTGCTGAAAGCGGAGTTGACCGAAGACAAGCGCCTGCGCATGACGAATAAGAGTAATAATCAGATATACATCATTACCGCCCAGGATTCACCCAACACGATGCGCGAAATCGGGCGTCTGCGCGAGATAGCGTTCCGTGCCGCCGGCGGCGGGACGGGACTGTCGATGGACATCGACGAATACGACATCATGGACAATCCCTACAAGCAGCTGATTGTCTGGAATCCGGAGGCGGAAGAGATATTGGGCGGCTATCGCTACATCCTCGGCACGGACGTCCGCTTCGACGAGCACGGCGCGCCGATTCTCGCCACCGCGCATATGTTCAACTTCTCCAGGAAGTTCCTGGACGAGTATCTTCCTACGACCATCGAGTTGGGACGCTCGTTCGTGACGCTCGAATACCAGTCCACCCGCCGCGACAGCAAGGGGCTCTTTGCGCTGGACAACCTGTGGGACGGGCTGGGCGCGCTGACCGTCGTGATGCCCAACGTGAAGTACTTCTTCGGCAAGGTCACCATGTATCCCAGCTACATCCGCAAGGGGCGCGACATGATTCTTTACTTCCTGCGCAAGCACTTCGGCGACAAGGAGCAGCTGATTGTTCCGATGAAACCGCTGCAACTGGAAGCCGACGAGCAGGAACTGGCGGCACTCTTCTGTAAGGATACTTTCAAGGAAGACTATAAGATTCTGAACGGCGAAATCCGCAAGCTGGGCTACAACATCCCGCCGCTGGTCAATGCCTACATGAGCCTTAGCCCCACGATGCGTATGTTCGGCACCGCCATCAACTACGGCTTCGGCGACGTGGAGGAGACCGGCATCCTGATTGCCGTGGACGAGATACTGGCGGAGAAGCGCATCCGCCACATCCAGTCGTTCATCGAGAACGAGCCGGAGGCGTGCAACCTGACTTCGGGGGCGAACAAGGTGTTTTCGCCGAGCAAGTGATTCTTTTTTGAAGGAGTGGTTTTCTGAAGGAGTTATCGGGAGTTAAAGGGAGTTATCGCCCTTCGGGCTTAGGAGTTAAAAGCCGATAGTACTGCGTTGTATAGTATAGTACTGTGTTGTAAGGTTTATACAAGCAAAACTATCGGCTTTTAACTCCTAACGGAGCGAAGCGGAGTGATAACTCCCTTTAACTCCCGATAACTCCTTCAGAAAAGTTACACCGCCGGCAGACTGTTCCCGTTAATCTTCCGGTACAGGTCGAGGGCGAAGACGTCCGTCATGCCGGATATGTAGTCGAGCACCGCCTGTATCCTTTCGTACAGAGAGGTTGCCTTCATGTGGTATTGTCCGGAGACGCGGTTGATGAGCAGTTGCGAGTAGGTCTTTTCCGGCGAGCACACCGCTTCAATCATCAGCTCGAGCAGCGTGCTGATGATGCGGAAACCGGCAAGCTCGATGTCCAGTACGTCGCGCGAACGGTATATCTTCTCGAACGATACCTCGGCACAATGCCTGTACGCCTCGGCAGGACGCTCGGCGATGTGCTTGATGAGGCTTCCCTCGAACGCACCTTCCAGTATCTGCGTCTCGTTGTCGAGGAAGGCGCGGGTGCATTCGCCGATGAGCAGCCCGATGACGGAAGAGCGCAGGTAGGCTATCTGCTCGTTCGTGTCGCTCACAATCCGGAACGTGTCCAGAATGTGCGCCTTGCGTTCGTTGGGGAAGTAGGAGAGCAGCAGCTCCTGCGTCTCTTGCGTGGTGAGAATCTTCAGCTTGTGGGCATCCTCGATGTCCATCATCTGGTAGCAGATGTCGTCCGCCGCCTCCACGAGGTAGACAAGCGGGTGGCGTGCGTACTTCAGGGGCGATTCGTTCAGCTTCTTCATGCCCAGCTCCTCGGCTATCCGCCGGAAGCTCTCCTCTTCCGTAGTAAAGAACCCGAACTTCGATTTCTTCCCCGCCAGGCTCGATGAAAAGGGATATTTCACGATGCTGGCAAGCGTGGAGTAGGTCAGCACGAAGCCGCCTTTGCGCCGTCCTTCGAACTGGTGGGTGAGCAGGCGGAAGGCGTTCGCGTTCCCCTCGAAGTGCGTCAGGTCTTCCCATTGCGCCGGGGTCAGCAGGCTGCCGTCGGGCTGCCGCTCTTTCAGTGCCAGCCCTTTCCCTTCCGAGAAGAAGGTGGAGATGGCGCGCTCGCCGGAGTGTCCGAAGGGCGGGTTGCCCAGGTCGTGCGCCAGGCACGCGGCAGAGACGATGGAGCCGATTTCCGGCAGAAAGGAGTGCTCCAGTTCGGGGCGGCGGGCAAGGAGGGCCTTTGCCACATCGTTGCCCAGCGAACGGCCCACGCAGGATACCTCCAGACTGTGCGTCAGCCGGTTGTGCACGAAGATGCTGCCGGGCAGCGGAAACACCTGTGTCTTGTTCTGCAACCTCCGGAAGGGGGCGGAGAAGATGAGGCGGTCGTAGTCCCGCTGAAACTCGGAGCGGTTCTCGTGACGCTCCTTGTGAAACTCTTCCAAGCCGAACCGCTTGGCGGATATAAGTCTGTTCCAGTCCATCATATGCTTGCTTTCTTATTATTTAACTGCAAATGTATGACTATTTGTCTCAAAATCCGTAATTTTGGCCGTTAAATCAAGTTTCGAGGGTGTGTCGTAATCTGTGGTGAGTGCTGACACACTGCCTTAAAACAACTTACTCCAATTAAAAAAGAGAAACAGTATGACAACCGTTCAGATTATCAATAAGTCGAAACATCCGTTGCCTGCCTATGCCACCGGGCTCTCGGCAGGGATGGACCTCCGTGCCAACCTCTCCGAACCGATTACCCTGGAACCTTTGCAGCGTTGCCTTGTCCCTACGGGCTTGTACATCGCCCTGCCCGCCGGTTTCGAGGCGCAGGTGCGCCCGCGCAGCGGACTGGCTATCAAGAAGGGCATCACGGTGCTGAACTCTCCGGGAACTGTCGATGCCGACTATCGCGGCGAAATCTGTGTCATCCTCGTGAACCTTTCGGCGGAGACGTTTGTCATTGAGGATGGAGAACGGATTGCACAGATGGTAATCGCCCGTCACGAGCAGGTGGAGTGGCAAACGGTGGACGTGCTGGACGAAACGGAACGCGGTGCGGGCGGCTTCGGACACACGGGAAAGAAATAGAATCAAAACAGAACAGATGAAATTTGAAACAAAGATAATCGTAATCCTCCTGGCGTGCTCCAGCTGCCTTGCCTCTTGCGGGGCATTGAAGGGAGGAGCGGCTGGCCGCGCGGCAGGCAAGCAAGCGCAGCAGCTCCCGCCGCAGCTTTCCGAAGAGCAGCAGCGGCACTACGACTACTACTTCCTGGAAGCCGCCCGCCTGAAGATTCAGAAGGACTACGACGCGGCTTTCGACCTGCTGCAACACTGCCTCTCCATCAACCCGAACGCCTCGTCGGCGCTCTACGAGCTGGCGCAATACTATCTCTACCTGAAGCAAGTGCCCCAAGGACAGGCGGCGCTGGAGAAGGCGGTGGAGAACGACCCCGGCAACTACTGGTACAGCCAGGGACTGGCGAACCTCTACCAGCAACAGAACGAGCAGGAGAAGGCGGTGGCACTGCTCGAAGGGATGTCCGTGCGCTTCACCGACAAGCTCGACCCGCTCTACGCCTTGCTCGATCTCTACAACCGGCAGGAACAATACAGTAAGGTGATTGCCACCCTGAACCGCATCGAGCGGAAGACCGGCAAGAGCGAACAGCTGAGCATGGAGAAGTTCCGCATCTACCTACAGATGAAAGACAACAAGAACGCCTTCCGCGAGATAGAGAGTCTGGTGGAGGGGTACCCCATGGACACCCGCTACCAGGTGGTGCTGGGCGATGTCTACCTGCAGAACGGCAAGCGCGAAGAGGCCTACGCCCTCTACCGCAAGGTGCTGGACGCCGAGCCGGACAATGCCATGGCGATGTACTCGCTGGCGTCCTACTACGAGGAGACCGGACAGAAGGAGCTCTACCGGCAGCAGCTGGACACGTTGCTGCTCAACAGGAAAGTCCCTTCGGAGACGAAGCTGAACGTCATGCGCCAGTTCGTGGTGCAGAACGAGCAGGAGGGTAGGGACAGCACGCGGGTCATCAACCTCTTCGAGCGTCTGCTCGAGCAGGAGGCTGACGATGCCGGACTGCCGATGCTCTATGCCCAATACCTCCTGTCGAAGAAGATGGACGCGGAAGCCTTCCCCGTGCTGCGGCGGGTGCTGGCGATAGACCCTACCAACACGGCGGCACGCATGATGCTGCTGGGCGAAGCCTTGCGCAAGGAAGACACCGACGACGTCATCCGCCTGTGCGAGGCGGGCGTCGAGACCAATCCGGAGATGCTGGAGTTCCACTTCTACCTCGCCATCGGCTACAACCAGGCGGAGCGGACGGACGACGTGATTGCCGTCTGCCGGAAAGCCCTGACGCACATCACGGCGGACAGCAAGAAGGAGGTCGTCTCGGACTTCTACTCCATCCTGGGCGACGCCTACCATACGAAGAACCTGAACACGGAAGCCTATGCCGCCTACGACTCGGCACTGGTGTACAACCCCGCCAACATCGGCGCGCTGAACAACTACGCTTACTACCTCTCCGTGGAGCGCCGCAACCTGGACAAGGCGGAGGAGATGAGCTACAAGACCGTGAAAGCCGACCCCGGCAACGCCACCTACCTGGACACCTACGCCTGGATACTCTTCGAGAAGGGCAACTATGCCGAAGCACGCCTTTACATCGACGACGCCATGAAGAACGACGGCGGCAAGAGCGAGGTCATCGTGGAGCACTGCGGCGACATCTACTACATGACGGGCGATGCGGACAAGGCGCTGGAGTACTGGAAGCAGGCGCTGGAGATGGGCAGCAAGTCCGCGACGCTGAAACAGAAGATTCGGAAGAAGAAGTACATTAGGGATTAAGTATTAGGTATTAGGTATTAAGTATTAAGTATTAGGGATGAATAATGAGTGATTCCTATAAAGATAATAAGACGATGGAACGAACAACATTCAATAGCAAGACGCTGCTCTTCATGCTCTTCATGCTCTGCTGCCTGGCAGGCTGCAAGACCGCGCGCAAGGCGGAGAAGAGCAAGGTGCCCGAAACCGCTGTCCGCTGCCTCTCTTCGAAGGTGCGGCTGGCAGTCCCCACGAAAGATGCCGTGCTCACCGTGAACGGCACGATGCGGCTGGTGAGCAACGAACGGATGCAGCTCTCCTTCCAGATGCCCATCCTGCGTACGGAGGTGGCGCGCATGGACGTGACCCCCGAAGAGATTCTGCTCGTCGACCGCATGGGCAAGCGCTACGTGCGCGCCACCCGCAGCGAGCTGAAAGACGTGCTGCCCAGGAAAGCCGACTTCGCCCGGCTGGAGAAGCTGCTGTTCGATGCCGCCAAGCCCGGCGGGAAGCGTTCGCTCTCCGGAAAGGAGCTGGGCATCCCCTCGCTGGAGAAGGGCAGGATTGAACTTTCCGACTTCTCCGACACCCCTTTCTCCCTGACCCCTACCGAACTCTCGTCGAGATACACGCAAGTGGAGTTGCACGAACTGTTAGAACTGCTGATGGGCCTATGAGAAGACGGTTGCTCTGTATCGTTATCGGGTGTTTCTGCCTGGCTCTTCCGCTCCTTGCTCAGTCCAACAGGCTGATAAAGGAACTGGAAAGCAAGCGTGGCGTCCTGCAGAAGCAGATTTCCGAGTCGGAGACGCTGCTGAAGAGCACCAAGCAGACCGTGAGCAGCCAGCTGAACGGCCTTGCCGCCCTGACCGGGCAGATAGAAGAACGCAAACGCTACATCCTTGCCATCAACAACGATGTGGAGTCGATAGACCGCGAACTGTCGTCGCTGGAGCGACAGCTGTCGAAGTTGCAGCGCGACCTGCGCGACAAGAAGCAGAAATACGACTCGTCCGTGCAGTACCTCTACAAGAACCGCTCCATCGAAGAGAAACTGATGTTCATCTTCTCCGCCCAAAGCCTGGCGCAGACCTACCGCCGCCTGCGCTACGTGCGCGAGTATGCCACCTACCAGCGCCTGCAAGGCGAGGAGGTGCTGAAGAAGCAGGAGCAGGTCAACAAGAAGAAGGCGGAGCTCACCCAGGTGCGTGCCGCCAAAGCCGACCTGCTGAAAGAGCGCGAGGCGGAGAAGGCGAAGCTGGAAGCGCAGGAGAAAGAGAAGCGCACCCTCGTGGCGAGCCTACAGAAGAAGCAGCGCGGCCTACAGAACGAACTCGCCAAGAAGCGCCGCGAAGCCAGCCAGCTCAACGCGCGCATCGACCGCCTCATAGCCGAAGAGATAGAGAAAGCCCGCAAGCGCGCCGCCGAGGAAGCCCGCCGCGAAGCCGCCGCCCGCAAGAAGGAAGGTGCCAAGCCCGATAAGTCGTCGGCCACCGCCACCCGCCCCAAAGCCGCCCCCGTAGAAGCCTACACCATGAGCAAGGCAGACCGCGAACTCTCCGGCGACTTTGCCGCCAACCGTGGCAAGCTGCCCATGCCCATCAGCGGTGCCTACATCATCACCAGCCACTACGGGCAGTATGCCGTGGAGGGGCTGCGCAACGTCAAGCTGGACAACAAGGGCATCGACATCCAGGGCAAGCCCGGAGCGCAGGCGCGCGCCATCTTCAACGGCAAGGTGGCGGCGGTCTTCAAGCTGAACGGCCTGTTCAACGTCCTCATCCGCCACGGCGCCTACATCTCCGTCTATTGCAACCTCGCTTCCGCCTCGGTGAAGCAGGGCGACACGGTCTCCACCAAGCAGTCCATCGGCCAGATTTTCTCCGACGGAGCGGACGGCGGACGCACCGTACTCCACTTCCAGCTGCGCCGCGAGAAGGAGAAACTGAATCCCGAGCCGTGGCTCAACAAGTAGTTGCCACGACTGCGGCTGTAGCCACTCCCTGAGCGGTGTATAGACGGTTCGTGAGCGGTATATAGACGGCTCGTGAGCGATATATAGATGGCTCACGAGCGATATATAGATGGCTTGCGAGCGATATATAGACGGTTCGCGAGCGATGTATGAGGATGTGTTGCGGCCTATACTTTTATTGTTTCATCAAAAAGATAAATTCTATTCTTTCCTTAATCCGATGACGTTCACAACGTCGCCCCGTCCAGCAACTCCAGATAGAGCGCGATGGCCTCTTCAATCTCCCGTACGAAGACGAACTCGTCCGCCGTGTGCGAGCGGCTGCTCTTGCCCGGCCCCATCTTCATGGAGGGGAACGGCATCAGCGCCTGGTCCGACAGCGTGGGTGAGCCGAACGGCGTCCTGCCCAGCGCGACGGCACGCTTCACCAGCGGATGCTCGGGCGAGACGCTGGACGAGCTGAGGCGGAAAGAGCGTGCGCGGGCTTCGCACCGGATGTGCTGCCGTATCTCGTCGAAAAGCTCCTGGTTGGTGTAGCACTCGTTGCTGCGGATGTCTACCACGAAGGTGCAGCGGTCGGGCACGACGTTGTGCTGCGTACCGGCGTTGAGCACGGTGACGCTCATCTTCACCGGTCCCAGCAGGGGCGACTCTTTCGCGAAACGGTGGTCGCGGAACCAGGCGATGTCGTCCAGCACCTTGTAGATGGCGTTGTCGCCTTCGTTGCGGGCGGCGTGTCCCGAGCGGCCGGTGGCGGTGACGTCCAGCACCATCAGCCCCTTCTCGGCAATGGCGGGCTGCATCTCCGTAGGCTCGCCCACGATGGCGAACCGGACGGGCGGCAGCTGCGGCAGCACGCACTCTATCCCGTCCTTGCCCGACACCTCTTCCTCGCAAGAGGCCAGGTAGATGAGGTTGTACGCCTGCGTGGTGCGGCACAGCGTGAGGAACACCTGCAGCAGGCTGACCACACTCGCTCCGGCGTCGTTGCTCCCCAAGCCGTAGAGCTTGCCGTTCTCTTCCAGGAGCGGCCTGAAGGGGTCTTTCCGCCAGCCGCTGACGGGGCGCACCGTGTCGATGTGCGAGTTCAGCAGCAGCGTCGGCTTGTCGAGGTCGAACATGGGGCTGAGGCACCACACGTTGTTGCCTTTCCGCCCCGTCGCCATGCCTTGCAGTTCGATGTAGCGTTGCAGGAAGTCGGCAGCCTGTTCCTCCTCGCGGCTGGGCGAGGGGATGGCTATCAGTGATTTGAGCAGTCCGATTGCTTCGGAAACCAGCGTTTCTGTATCTCTTTTCATTGTCGGGTTTTGTTAGTCGGATTCGTTATTACGGGGCAAACTTACGGATAAATCGTGAAAAAGAGGGACGGTTTCAAATAAAACTGATACCTTTGCACCGTATTTACCAATATAAAGAGTTATGAGTTATCATCATTTGTCTGTGCTGGTGCATCGCCAGGCAGAGAAGTATGGAGACAAGACAGCCCTGAAATACAGGGACTATGCAACTTCGCAATGGATTCCCATCTCTTGGAATGAGTTCTCGAAAACCGTGCGGCAGGCGGCCAACGCCATGGTGGCCTTGGGCATAGAGCCGCAGGAGAACATCGGTGTCTTCTCGCAGAACAAGCCGGAATGCTTCTTCACGGACTTTGGCGCGTATGCCAACCGCGCGGTGACCATCCCGCTCTATGCCACCAGTTCGTCGGCGCAGGCACAATACATCATCAACGACGCGCAGATACGCTACCTCTTCGTGGGCGAGCAGTTCCAGTACGACGCCACGTTCAGCGTCTTCGGCTTCTGCCCCTCCTTGCAGCGGCTCATCATCTTCGACCGTGCCGTGGTGCGCGACCCGCGCGACACGACGTCGCTCTACTTCGACGAGTTCCTGGCGCTGGGCGAGGGGCTGCCGCACAACGACGTGGTGGAGGCGCGCACCGCCGCCGTTTCGGACGACGACATCGCCAACATCCTCTATACCTCCGGCACCACCGGCGAGCCGAAAGGCGTGATGCTGATGCACTATAACTATATGGAAGCTTTCCGCACGCACGACATCCGCATCCCCGGCCTGAGCGACCGGGATGTCTCGATGAACTTCCTCCCGCTGACCCACGTCTTCGAGCGCGGATGGGCATACGTCTGCCTGCAACGGGGCGCGCAAATCTGCGTCAACCTGCGCCCGCAGGACATACAGACCACCATCAAGGAGGTGCGCCCCACGGTGATGTGCAGCGTGCCCCGCTTCTGGGAGAAGGTCTACCAGGGCGTGCAGGAGCGCATCGGGCAGGAGACGGGCCTGAAGAAGGCGATGATGCTGGATGCCCTCAAGGTGGGACGGGCGCACAACCTGGATTACGTGCGCCGTGGGAAGAACCCGCCCCTGATGCTTCATCTGAAATACAAATTCTACGAGAAGACGGTGTATGCCCTGCTCAAGAAGACCATCGGCATAGAGAACGGCACGTTCTTCCCCACGGCAGGAGCCGCCGTGCCCGACGAGGTATGCGAGTTCGTGCACTCGGTGGGCATCAACATGGTGGTGGGCTACGGGCTGACGGAGACGACCGCCACGGTCTCCTGTTTCCCTGTGAAGAACTTCGTGATAGGCTCGGTGGGCGAGATTATGCCCGACCTGGAGGCGCGCATCGGCGAGAACAACGAGATTCTGCTCCGCGGGAAGACCATCACCCCGGGCTATTACCGGAAAGCGGAAGCCACGGCTGCCGCCATCGACAAGGACGGCTGGTTCCACACCGGCGATGCCGGCCGCATCGAGGGGGACACGATTTTCCTGACGGAACGTATCAAGGACCTCTTCAAGACCTCCAACGGCAAGTATATCTCGCCGCAGGCGTTGGAGACGAAGCTCGCCATCGACCGCTACATCGACCAGATAGCCATCATCGCCGACCAGCGCAAGTTTGTCTCGGCACTGATTGTCCCTGTCTACGGCCTGGTGAAGGAGTATGCCAAGGAGAAGGGGCTGGAATATAAGGATATGGCAGACCTGTTGCAGCATCCCAAGGTGCAGGCACTGTTCCGCGCCCGCATCGACACCCTGCAACAGCAGTTCGCCCACTACGAGCAGGTGAAGCGCTTCACGCTGCTTCCCGAACCCTTCAGCATGGAGCGCGGCGAACTGACGAACACGCTGAAACTGAAACGCGCTGTGGTGGCGAAGAATTATAAGGAAATGATTGACCGGATGTACGAGGGGTGATTTTTTCAGGAGTTAGAAGGAGTTAAAGGAGTTATCACTCCGCTTCGCTCCGTTAGGAGTTAAAGCCGATAGTATTGCGTTGTGCAAGTTTGTGCAAGCAGTACTATCGGCTTTTAACTTCTAAGCCCGAAGGGCGATAACTCCTTTAACTCCTTCTAACTCCTTGGAAAAGGCGTCAATACCCGAAGATATCTTCCGTCTTCAGTTCCACTACCGTGCCTATTTTCTTCAGGGCTTCCATGTCAAGCTCCCGCTTGTCGCCCAGGATGCAGTAGAAGTAGGTGCGTCCTTTGATCCACTGCTGCTGGAAGGCGACGACGTCTTGCAGGGTGGCTTTCTGCACGTCCTGGTAGAGCTGGATGCGGCTGTCGGTATCCAGTCCGAAGTCCTGTGCGTTGATGTAGCTCCAGATGACGTCATCTTTGATGGTGCGCTCCGTGCGCAGGCGGGCTATCAGTCCCTCTTTGGCAAGCTTGAAGGCGGCTTCGGACTCGGGCATCCGGTTGATGATGTCGTTGAAGGTGCCGATGGCGTCCATCATCTTGTCGTTCTGCGTGGCGATGTAGGTGTCGAAGCTGTAGTCGTACTTGGGCTTGCCGGGCTTGTCCATGCCTGCCCAGGCGGAGTAGGCGAGGCCGCGGCTTTCGCGCATCTCCTGGAAGACGATGGAGTTCATGCCACCGCCGAAGTATTCGTTGTACATACGGCGTCCGGACTCGATGGCGGGGTCGAACTTCTCGCCGCGGTTGGAGTACTGCGCCATGTATATCTGCTTGGCTTCGTAGGGGGCCAGGTAGATGCGCGTCTCGGCGGTGGGCTGCTGCTTGAACTCGATGCCTTCGGGCAGCTCCTGCAGCGTGGCGGGCACGCGGTGTTCTTGCTTAAGCAGGGCGAGCAGATCGGCTTGCGAGCTGGGACCGTAGTAGGTAATCCGGTGCTTGTAGCTGTTCAGGTTGTGGATGCGGTCTACCAGTTCTTGCGGGTTCATCGCCTTCAGCTCTGCTTCGCTCAGCAGGTTGGTGGCGGCGTTCTTGGGACCCCACTGCATATAGGCGCGCAGGCGGCTGAAGTTCTGCGACTGGTTCAGCTTGGCGTCTTTCCGGCGTTTCAGCTGGTCGTCCACCAGGTTGGCGTAGGCTTCCGGGTTCACCTGGGCGTCGGCGAGGAGCTTCTCGAACAGTGCCACGGCTTTCGGCATATTCTCGTTCAGTCCGTTGAGCACGATGAAGGTGCGCTCGCTGCCCGGAGAGACGAAGAAGTTGCACGCCATGCGGTAGAACTCGCTCTTCACCTCTTCGGGCGTCATGTCCGAGGTACCGAGATATTCGAGGTATTGGGCGGCGATGCCCAGCGCCTTGTCGTTGCGGTTGCCCATGTCGAAGAGGTACATCAGCTGGAAGAGGTCGTTGCCGGTGTTCTGCTTGTAGATGACCGGTATGTCTGCTTGCGCCTTCAGCAGGTCGAGGTCTTTGGAGTAGTCCAGGAACACCGGTTCGATGGGTTGCACGGCGCTTGCCTGAATCTCTTTGAGGAAGGCGCTCACCGTGTCGCGGTTCATCACGATGGGGGTGATGGCGGGCTTGCTCATCTTCTTCTCGTTGGGGTCTTTGCCCTGCTTCTTGTAGATGACGGCGTAGTTGTTCTCCTTCAGGTACTTGTCGGCAAACGCCACGATGTCTGCCTTGGTCAGCTTGGAGATGCGGTCGAGCGAGGTGACCTCGTCCGCCCAGTCGCTGCCGTTGACGAACGCTTCCACGAACCAGTCGGCGCGGGCTTCGTTGCTCTCCTGCTGTTGCAGGCGTGAGAGCTTGAAGTTGTTGATGTTGGCTTCCAGTATCTTCTCGTCGAAGTCGCCGTCGCGCAGCTTCTTCAGTTCGCCCAGTAGCAGGTCTTTCACCTCGTCCAGGGTCTGTCCCTGCTTGGGTCGTCCCTGCATGGTGAACACGCTGTAGTCTGCCATGGTCATCGGGTAGCAGTAGGCGCTCAACGTCTTCTGCTGCTGCATCAGGTCGAGGTCTATCAGTCCTGCCTGCCCGTTGTAGAGGATTTGCGACACCACGTTCAGCGTCTCCACGTCCTTGTCCGCCGCTCCGGGGAAGCGCCATGCCAGGGCTACGCTCTCGGCGTCGGGACCGTAGACTTCGCGCACGATGGGGGCGGCGATTTCTTCCTCCTTAGGCAAGTCCAGTTTGGGCAGTTCGGGGTTGGGCTTCAGCGCGCCGAAGTACTTGTCGATGGTGGCAATCATCCGGTCGGGGTCGAAGTCACCCGAGAGGCAGATGGCCATGTTGTTGGGCACGTACCACTGCTTGTAGTAGTTCTTGATGTTGGTGATGGAGGGGTTCTTCAGGTGTTCCTGCGTGCCCAGCACGGTCTGCGTGCCGTAGGGATGGTGGGGGAAGAGGGCGGCGAGCATCGTCTCGTACACCTTGCGCGGGTCGCGCGTCAGCGACATATTCTTCTCCTCGTACACCGTCTCCAGCTCCGTGTGGAAGCCGCGGATGACGCAGTTCTCGAAGCGGTCTGCCTGGATGCGCGCCCAGTTCTCCACCTGGTTGCTGGGGATGTCCTCGGTGTAGCAGGTCACGTCGAAGCTGGTGTAGGCGTTCGTCCCGTTGGCGCCGATGGAGGCCATCAACTTGTCGTATTCGTTGGGGATGGCGAACTTGGACGCCTCGTAGGAGAGACTGTCGATGGTGTGGTAGATGTCTTTGCGCCCGATGCTGTCCGTGGTCTTGCGGTAGACCTCGAACTGCTGTTCTATCTGGTCGAGCAGGGGCTTCTCGGCTTCGTAGTTCTGTGTGCCGAAGTGGGTGGTGCCCTTGAACATCAGGTGCTCGAAGTAGTGCGCCAGTCCGGTGGTCTCGGCGGGGTCGTTCTTTCCGCCCACGCGCACGGCGATGTAGGTCTGGATGCGGGGTTGGTCCTTGTTGACGGTCATGTAGACTTTCAGACCGTTGTCCAGTGTGTAGATGCGTGCCTGCAACGGGTCGTTGGGGACGGTCTCATAGCTGTACTTCTGCGTACAGCTTCCTAAACTCAGCGCTGCCAGCAAGAGCAACGAAAGGCTGATTGGCTTAAATGGATTGTTCATAAATAATTTATTATTAAATTGATAGGAGCAAATGTAGGTGTTTTTTTGATTGCCTGGGACGTTTGCGGGAAGTTTTTTTCGGCACCCTATATTTCGGATGAGCCTTCAAAGCTCTTGCTCCCGACAGATGTTTACGGTAAAGTTGCAGGATGTATATGGTAAAACCTTGGGATATAGGGAGAAAAGAGGAAGGATGTAGGCTGCAGAGTTTGTTCCAAGCCTTGGAACAGACATTCCAATCCTTGGAACGGTTGTCCGCAACCTTGGAACGGTTGTCCGCAACTTTGGTCTCGTTTTTTGGCGGAGAAACCAGGGACGCCTTGTGTGGTTGCTTCCCGGTTGTCTTGGGGTAACGGCTGTTTTTTCCTACCTTTGCGTCCTGACTTTATAATACGATTCGGCAATGGAAAACAAATACGAAGAACGGTTGGGCACGGAACGTATGCTGCCGCTTGTCTTCAAGATGGCGATTCCGGCGGTGACGGCACAGCTGGTCAATCTGCTCTATAGCATGGTGGACCGCATCTACATCGGCCACATACCCGGCATCGGCACCGATGCCTTGGCAGGGGTGGGGGTGACGACCGCCCTCATTATCCTGATTTCCGCCTGCGCTGCCATTGTGGGCGGAGGCGGCGCACCGCTTGCCGCCATCGCCCTGGGGCAGGACGACCGTCGGCGTGCGGGCAAGATACTGGGCAACGGCTTCACCCTGCTCGTTCTCTTCACCCTCGTCACCTCGGCGGTGGCATACGCCTTCATGGAACCTATCCTCCTGCTGACGGGTGCTTCGGAAAGCACCCTGCCCTACGCGGTGGACTACCTTTCCATCTACCTCTTCGGTACCCTCTTTGTCGAAATATCTACGGGACTGAACAGCTTTATCAATGCCCAGGGCCGTCCTTCGGTGGCGATGTGCTCGGTGCTGATAGGCGCGGTGCTCAACATCCTGCTGGACCCGCTGCTGATATTCAGTTTCGGCATGGGCGTGAAGGGGGCAGCGCTTGCCACGGTGCTTTCGCAGGCTTGCAGCGCGGCGTGGGTGCTGCACTTCCTCTTCTCCTCCAAAGCCTCCCTGCGGTTGGAAAGGCGCTACATGAGGCTCGACAGGCGTGTGGTGGCGGCGATTCTGGCATTAGGCGCTTCGCCCTTCATCATGGCAAGTACGGAGAGCCTGGTGGGATTCGTGCTCAACGGCAGCCTGAAAGCGTTCGGCGACATCTACGTCAGCGCGCTCACCATCCTGCAGAGCGCGATGCAGTTTGCCAGCGTGCCGTTGGCTGGTTTCGCCCAAGGCTTCGTGCCGATAGTGAGCTACAACTACGGGCACGGCGACCGGGAGCGCGTCCGGTCGTGCTTCCGCATCGTGCTTGCCACCATGTTCACGTTCAACCTGCTGCTGATGCTCCTGATGATACTCTTTCCCTCGTGGGTGGCTTCCGCCTTCACGGGCGATGCGGAGCTGGTTGAAACCGTCCGCCGGACGATGCCCGTCTTCCTTGCCGGTATGACTATCTTCGGCTTGCAACGCGCTTGCCAGAATATGTTCGTGGCGCTGGGGCAAGCCCGCATCTCCATCTTCATCGCGCTGTTGCGCAAGGTCATCCTGCTGGTTCCGCTTGCCCTGCTGCTGCCCCGCTTCATGGGGGTGATGGGAGTCTATGCCGCCGAAGCCCTCTCCGATGCCACGGCAGCCATCTGCTGCACGCTGATATTCTTTTGGAGGTTCCCGAAGATTTTGGGGAGAATGAAGAGGTAATCGGGAGTTATTCGCGAAATTTTCCTACCTTTGCATCCCGAACGTAAATATTTCATTATGATTACCGCAGAACAACTGAAAGATATCAAGGAGCGTACCGAAGCGCTGAACCGCTATCTGGACATCGAAGGAAAGAAGATACAGGTGGAAGAAGAGCAACTACGCACCCAAGCACCCGGCTTCTGGGACGACCAGAAGGCTGCCGAAGCACAGATGAAGAAAGTGAAAGGCTTGCAGCAATGGATTTCGGGTTACAACGAGGTGAAGACTCTTGCCGATGAAGTGCAGCTCGCCTTCGACTTCTACAAGGACGAACTGGTGACCGAAGAAGAGGTGGACGAGGCATATGCCAAGGCAGCCTCCGCCGTCGAAGCCCTCGAACTCAAGAATATGCTTCGCGAGGAAGCCGACCAGATGGACTGCGTGCTGAAAATCAACTCCGGAGCCGGTGGCACGGAGAGCCAGGACTGGGCAAGTATGCTGATGCGTATGTACCTGCACTATGCCGAGACCCACGGCTACAAGGCCACCATCGCCAACCTCCAGGAAGGCGACGAGGCGGGCATCAAGACCTGCACCATCGAGATTTCGGGCGACTACGCCTACGGTTATCTGAAAGGCGAGAACGGCGTGCACCGCCTGGTACGCGTCTCCCCCTACAACGCCCAGGGCAAGCGCATGACCTCCTTCGCATCGGTCTTCGTCACCCCGCTGGTGGACGACACCATCGAGGTGAACATCGAACCGGCGCGTATGTCGTGGGATACCTTCCGAAGCGGCGGTGCCGGTGGGCAGAACGTCAACAAGGTGGAGTCCGGCGTCCGTCTGCGCTACCAATACAAAGACCCCTACACGGGCGAGGAAGAGGAAATCCTGATTGAGAACACCGAAACGCGCGACCAGCCCAAGAACCGCGAGAACGCCCTTCGCCTGCTCCGCTCCATGCTCTACGACAAGGAGCTGCAGCACCGCATGGCGGAACAGGCCAAGGTGGAAGCCGGCAAGAAGAAGATAGAGTGGGGCAGCCAAATCCGCAGCTACGTCTTCGACGACCGCCGCGTGAAAGACCACCGCACCAACTTCCAGACCAGCGACGTGAACGGCGTGATGGACGGCAAGATAGACGGTTTCGTCAAGGCATACCTGATGGAGTTTGCCGGAAGCGGGGAGTAAGCGGGACGGATGATGGGATGAAAATAGAAATAAATGGCTGAGGCTGTGTCAAGATGCTGACACAGCCTCAGCTGCTTTTAGGTTATATAGGTGGTTTATATCAGATTTGTCATAAAGTAACGACAGAGTTTCACTTATTTGAATCTTTCAATTCCAATTTTATACCATATCTCAACTTTTCTTTCTGGGAAAGAATTATCCAACCTTTCCACGGTGCCGGTACCATGATAATTGAAAATACAAAAAGGGATGTACCTATTAGCACACCCCTTTTAGCTTATCGAAGTTAGAGGTTCATACGATGATTATAATACATTCATTCGCTCGTTGATTGAGAGGAAAACACATTTTCTCATTCGGTAAAAAGATAATTGCATTTTCATTTTCTTCATTACTTTTATCAAATCAAAAATTCTGATACTTGAAGTTATGGATGAAAAATGTCTATCACAATAAGCAGGCTAAGATTAATATATCAATATTCAAGCCAGAAATAGTCAGGCGTTCGTAAAGTATCCCATAATGTAATGCCACCAATGGGATGACATCCAATAGCAATACTTGGTATATTATCAATTCTATATCGAAACGTACTATCTATCATCTTCTTTTCACGATACAATACAGTATCCAAAGATATTATACGTATTTTTATTTTTAAGCTATCATATCCGCTTTTGTCAAGACGAACAACCTCCATACCAAGCCAGTCATCATAGTAAATTAAATTTTTATCATCAGATTCATTCACATACAATCCTCCAAATACCGGCTCAATCCGAAATTCCGGTGCATGATATTCTGTATAAATTGTTAAATTTGCGCCATGAAAACCTCCCATGCATTT